>OJRC01000210.1_pt1 | contig 48536 bp, 46 predicted proteins | sample 1599081 | NCBI WGS metagenome assembly OJRC01 (sample SAMN03922519, study PRJEB24848) | human gut metagenome | isolation source: stool sample | host: Homo sapiens | place: Germany | collected 2010-02 | reverse complement strand
ACCAACCAAATCGTAGGGCGCACCGACCCCGGTGCGCCGCCCCACGGCAACGCCGATGGTAAGACACCAGACCAGCCGTAGGGGTCGGCGTCCTCGACGACCCGGCCGCGCGGCCTTGTCGCGCGGAATTATGCGGCGCGCTCCGTAACCGCGACGCCGGGCGGGGATGGAACCACGCCCCTACATGGGTGTAACGTTACCGGGTGGTAATCCAAAAAAAGGGTCGTCAAGGAACCCCGCCCGGCGTACCGGGTTTGCACGCGGTTGCGGGACGCGCAAACGCTCCCCTGCGTAATCTGCTTTTTCTTTGTCGCGGCTTTGGTTTTTTCGGGCGCGAGACCAGCGTCCGTTTGCCTGCCGGTGTTGGGCAGACCAGCTCCTGCATCGGACTTTACTCACATTTTGAAAGGATGATGTATTTTGGCAATCAATCTCGCCAGTAAATTCAGCAAGTACGTCGACGACGCCTTCGCACGCGAGAGCCTCCTGCGCGGGGCCACCAGCGACAAGGTGGAGTTCACCGGCGTCAACGAGGTCTCCGTCTACTCCGTCGACAAGATGGAGATGAACGACTACGTCAAGAGCGGCACCTCCCGCTACGGCGTCATCAAGGAGATAGGCGACCGCGTGCAGACCTTCCGCATCGAGCGCGACCGCTCCTTCACCGGCTCCATTGACGAGGGCAACGCCCAGGATCAGTACAACGTCAAGGACGCCTCCGCGCGTCTGCATGTGCAGATTCGAGACGTTGTCATCCCCGAGACCGAGGCCTATGTCATGATGAAGTGGGCCTATGGCGCGGGCAAGGTCGTCGGCGGCGAGGCCCCCACGGCCGAGACCCTGCTCGGTCTCATCCAGGCCGGCGCCAGCCACATGAATAACTGCCACGTCCCCCGCGCGGGCCGCGGTATGTTTATCGCCGAGACCTACGCCGCCATGCTGCCCAACCTCGCCAACCTCACCTACCTCGAAAAGCTCGGCTCGCAGGCCCTCACAGAGAACAGCCTGCCCCGCGTGGCCGGCTTCGACGTCCACGTCGTACCCGACGCGGACATGCCCTCCGGCGTCTACTTCATCCTCCAGCACAAGGACGCCTGCCCCTTCGCTCAGAAGCTCACCAAGTACAAAATCCAGAAGGACCCGATGGGCATTGACGGCAACGTCATCGAAGGCCGAGTCCGCTACTGGGCCGGCGTGCTCGCCGAGAAGTGCGACGGCGTCTACGTCTACGCCGCCTCCGACAGCGTGCAGGCCGCGCCGAGCCTCGGCGGCTCCGGCGCTTCCGTCACCGTCACCGCCGCGGGCGCGACCATCTACGTCACCACGGACGGCACCGACCCGAGGTACAGCAACACCCGCTCCCTCGTAAGCTCCGGCGCCTCCGTTACCCTCGAGGATGGTCAGACCCTCCGCACCTACGCCTTTACCGATACGAAGTATCCTTCCCCGGTCGTCGAGAAGGCGTACTCCGCCTGATCCGCAAGGGGCCGGGCCTATTCCCCCGGCCCCCCTTTTATATCCCGAGTAAAGGAGGACGACATGGCACAGATCGTCACCTCCGTAATGGAGGCAGTTTACCAGATAAAAAAGTGGCTCGGCGTCAATGAGGCTCAGGAGGGCGAGGCTTCGCTGAAGATGGGCGAGGCTGCCGTCATGCGCAACTTCAAGGTCACGGACGGCGGCGCGCTCAAGAAACGCGCCGGCAGCAAGAACATCGCCGGGCTTATGAGCGGCTACACCGTCGAGGTGGACACCGGCACCACAAGCGTCCTGCTCACAGAGGCCGGCTCCAGTTCCGCCGCCCTCACCATGTATCCCGACGTTGAGGCCGACAGCGTGGGAAACCTCGTGCTCTCCGGCGAACCCGCGTCCGTCAACTATGAAAATCAGGACAGCTACATCGGCTACTACTACAGAGACAGTTCCGGCACGGTCTACAAATTCACCGGTATCTCGGCCTGAAAGGGGGCGGCTCTGAATGGCTACGCTGCTTCAAAACTTTTACACCAAGACTTTCAAGGATGGGGCGACATTTCAGGATTGGCTCTCCAAAACATCTGCAGCCTCCGCCGGTGCCTCCACCGCCACAGGCTGGGCCGGTCTCAACATCCTGAACACCGACAACCTCGCAAACGGCAACTACGTCTTCCTCATCCGCTTCGACATGCCCCGGCCCGGCAAAAACTTCTCTATTACCGTCGATGTAGGACCGAGAGGCTACGTCGATTGCAGCGCACAGTATCCGCTCAATTACGTCTTCATGGCCTATGAGGACAGCTACTGGCAGAACAACACCCCACAAGGGGCCGTTGGTGACGGCAGCTTCTACTTCGCAAACGGAGACACCGCCACGCTTCAGTGCTCGAAAGAGCTTGGAATGGAGCAGGGCTATGTCTACATCTGGAACGGCGGCTCCGCCTCCGTACACAACCTCACTGCCCTCAGCAGAGCGGTCGTATCCGGCACATATGACCCGGCGTACGAGCTCACCCTCAACAAGAACGGCGGAACGGGCGGCACCGGCCGCATAAACGCCTATCTGGGCGAGACCGTGCCAAGTATCTCCGTGCCCACACGCAGCTTCACTGTGCGGTGCTATCAAAACTATGGCGCTAACACCAGCACCACAATCTCCGCCTCCTCCACCTTCAACGGCTATTTCAGCAGCACCACCGGCGGCACAAAATATTACAACTCCGACGGCACTGGTGCTATTGCGCTCTCCGGCGCTTACGACCGCACGCTCTATGCTCAGTGGTCTGGCGGCTCCGTACAGCTGCCCTCCATTTCCCGCGAGGGCTACAGCTTCAAGGGCTGGTACACCGCGTCCTCCGGCGGCAGCTATGTCGGCGGGGCCGGGGATGCCTACACACCCACCGCATCCGTGAACCTCTACGCTCAGTGGACAGAGCTGTCATATCAGTGGAAGTTCAACCCCGTCACCGCCTACGGCAACAGCGCCGACAGCGTCGTACGCGGCATCTGGTCGGGCTTTGTCGGGGGCCGCGAGGTGCTCTGCGCCGCATGCAACGGCTACCTCTGGGAGCTGGAGATTCAGGACAACGGCGAGTGGAGCAAGACTTCCTGCGGTACAATCGACACGAGTTCTGACGTTTACATGTTCGGCTTCGGCGGCAACATGTACCTGCTCAACGGCTCCGAGTACAAGGTCTGGGACGGCGAAACGCTCTCGGACGTGACGGGCTACAGACCCATGGTGGCCGTCTCCGTACCCCCGGCAGGCGGCGGCACCTCGCTCGAACAGATAAACAAGCTCAGCTCACAGCGCCGCGCCCGCTTCTCTCCTGACGGCACGGCCAAGTCCTTCGTCCTGCCCGAAAAAGGTCTCGCCTCCATCGACTATGTGCGCTCTACCGCCGACGGCTCGGACATGACCGGCTGGACATCCGACACCGTAAGCGGCAAAGTCACCTTCACTACCGCGCCGGAGGAAGGCACGAACTCCATCGAGATAGGCTGGTCTGTCACAGGAAACACCGCCTCCGAGATACGCGCCATGCGCTATGCCGAGCTTTACAACGGTGCGCAGGATTCCCGTATCTTCGTCTATGGCGACGGCACCAACCGCTGCTTCTATACCGGCATCGACTATGACGGAATTCCCCGCGCCGACTACTTCCCTGACTTGAATGTAGCTCATGTCGGTGATTCCAACACTCCAATAACCGCGATGATACGCCACTACAACCGCCTGCTTGCCTTCAAGCTCGACAGCGCCTGGAGCATCAGCTACAGCGCCGTGACGCTCGCGGACGGCTCTGTGACGGCCGGCTTCTACGTCACGCCCGTGAACCGCAGCATAGGCAACTGCGCCCCCGGTCAGGCCGTGCTCGTGGAGAACCGGCCCCGGACGCTTGACGGGCGCAGCGTCATGGAGTGGAAGCCCACCTCGTCCTCAGGCAATATCAACGGCGACGAGCGCAACGCCGAGCGCGTATCCCAGCGCGTGGACGACACCATACGCACCTTCGACCTCGCCACGGCGAAGACCTTCTACGACAAGTATGCGCACGAATACTACGTCATCGGCTCCGACGGCACGGCCCTTGTCCACGGCATCGAGGCCGACGCCTGGTACGTCTACACGAACCTCAAGGCGACCTGCCTGATAAACTACAAGGACGAGCTTTACTACGGCACCTCGACCGGCGAACTGCGCCATTTCTCCGACGAGTATTACTCCGACGAGGGGGAGGCCATCGATGCCTACTGGGAATCCGGCTCCATGCCCTTCGATCAGGACTTCAAGCGGAAGTACTCCGCCATGCTCTGGGTCGGCATCAAACCCGAGGACAACGGCTATCTTGCCGTCACAGCCGAGACCGACCGCAAGTCCGACTTCGCCGAGTACAGCTTCACCACCGGCGATGCCGCGGGCGTGCCCGAGATGAACCGGATAAAGCTCAAAGCTAAAAAATTCACCTACTACAAACTCAAGCTCTCAAACAACTCCGCCGACACGACGGCCACGGTAGTATCCGTGGACATCCGTGTGCGCGGCACGGGATATGTGAGGTGACACATGGCAACCAAGATAAAACAGGGCGACGCCTACGCCCTGCCCATACAGATAAGGCTTAACGGTGAGCTTATAAACGCGGACGACGTGGAAGCGGCAGAGTTCTGCCTCGGCGATGGGCTGCGCAAGCTCTACCCCGGCGACGTGAGCTATGAGCCGGGGGACAACACCTTTTATCTCCCTCTAACTCAGGCGGACACTTTTTCCTTCCCTGCGAACGGCTCCGTGACGCTGGACATCCGCGTGAAGTTCACGGGCGGCGACGTCATCGGCGTGCTACGGCCTGACGCTCTCGCCGTGTATGACGCCGTTTCGGAGGTGGTACTGTGAACGTCATTGAAGTCGAGCTGCTCTCACCGGGCACGCTCGAAGGCGACATAGGCGCGGCGAAGCTGGTGCAGGGGCCTCCCGGCGAAGCCGCGACAGTCGAAATAGGTACAGTCATGAAAGGCGACACGGCCTCGGTCACGAACGTCGGGAACGGCACTCATGCCGTGCTGGACTTTGTGCTCCCAAAAGGTGACACCGGCGAGACCGGCGTCCAGGGACCGAAGGGAGACACCGGCAATACCGGCCCGCAGGGCCCTAAGGGCGACACCGGAGCCAAGGGTGATACCGGCGAAACCGGCCCTCAGGGGCCGCAGGGCGAGCGTGGTCCGGCGGGCTACACCTTTACGCCCTCCGTAGACGATTCCGGCGACCTGAGTTGGTCGAATGACGGAAACCTTGAAAACCCGGAAACCGTGAACATACGCGGTCCGCAGGGCCCTCAGGGCGAAAAGGGCGATACCGGCCCTCAGGGTCCTAAAGGCGACAAGGGCGACACAGGCGACACCGGCCCGCAGGGGCCTAAGGGCGACACGGGCAACGGCTTCAAGATCATGGGGTACTATACCTCCGCAGCCGAGCTTCAGGCGGCAGTGCTCTCCCCCGCCGTCGGCGACGCCTATGGCATCGGAGTCTCCGACCCCTACGACATCTACATATGGGGCGGCAGCTCATGGGTGGACAACGGCCCAATCCAGGGCCCCGCCGGGCCGCAGGGACCCAAGGGGGATACCGGCGATGCCGGCCCGCAGGGGCCGCAGGGCGAGAAAGGCGACACCGGCGATACCGGCCCACAGGGCGAGGCGGGGCCGAAGGCTCTGGCCTTCACCGTAAACCTGCCCCTGCCCGCCTGGGACGGCCTCGAGCAGACCGTATCCGACAGCAGGTTCCTCAGCTCCGGGTACTGCTATCTCGTCTGTCCCGCCGCCGACTCCGCAGCCTCCGCCGCCCGTGCCTTCGTCTCGCCGGGCAGCGTCGTCACCGACGGCCAGCTCAGCTTCACCTGTCTCAGCCTGCCCGACGCCGCACTCGTCTATCAGGTCATAAGAATCGAGGCCGAGGCATGAGCGCCCCGGTACTTCAGGCCCTGCATCCGCCCCTGCCCACAGGGCTCAGCATACTCTCAATGCCGGACAAGACCAACTATCTGCCCGGCGAGGCCTTCGACCCCTCAGGCATGTCCATCGTGGCCGCCATGAACCACGGCGGCGTGGAAACAGTCACGGACTATGCCGTCTCCCCCTCGGGCGCTCTGCCCGAGGGACTTGAGGTGGTCACCGTCAGCCTCTCCGTCACAGGCAGCAGCGTATCCGTCTCCGTTCCCGTCACGGTCGAGCGCGGTGTGGTGCAGCTGCCCGCACAGAGCGGCAGTCTGGTCTACACCGGCTCCGAGCTATCGCCCGAGTGGTCGGGCTTTGATCCGGACAAGCTCAGCATCTCCGGCGCCACCTCAGCGGTCAACGCCGGCAGCTACACCGCAGTATTCACCCCCTCGGCCCAGTACTGCTGGCCGGACGGCTCCGTCACGGCAAAGAACGTGCCGTGGTCCATATCCAAGGCCGCAGGCAGCCTCAGCATAGAGCCGGAGAGCCTCTCGCTTACAGCCGCATCCCCCGAGGCCAGCATCTCCGTGACCCGCGCCGGGGACGGCGAGATCTCCGCAGTGTCCGCCGACAGCTCCGTTGCGGCCGCGACCGTCTCCGGCAGCGAGGTGATCGTGACCGCCGGAGACAACGCCGGCGAGGTCCAGATCACCATCTCCGTCGCCGAGGGCACGAACCATCTCGCACCGCAGAGCGTATCCTGCCAGGTCAGCTGCGTGCTCGCGCCCGCATTCGCAGACGCCGACTGGAGCTTTATCTCCCAGGCCGCTTCCTCCGGCAGCGCCGCCGGGCTCTGGGCTGTCGGCGATTCCAAGCCCGTCACGCTCTCAGGCTCCATTGGCTCGCTCGATGTCGACGGTCTCGTGCTGCGCGCTGTCATTCTCGGCTTCGACCACAACCACGAGCTTGAGGGCTCCGGCAGGATACATCTCCAGCTTGGACGCTCTGAGGCCGACGACGCCGACCTCTGCCTCGTCGATTCTATGTACTGGCAGTTTACCACGGGCACCGGCTATTTCTCGCCCAACTACTACGGTACAAGCTCCGGCTGGGCAGATTCCCAGCTGCGCAGCGTGATATGCGCTCAGGTATTCAACGCCCTGCCGGCGGAGCTTCAGGCCGTCATCAAGCCCGTCACCAAATACACCAACAACACGGGCGGCAGCGCAGGCGACAACGCGGATGCCATCACCGCTACCACCGAGAACGTTTTTCTCCCTTCCGAGTTTGAGGTGCTCGGCTACAGCGGCAGCAGCAGCTATTACGAGGCGGATATGCAAAAGCAGTATGCCTATTTTGAGAGCGGCATGAATAACGTTAAGTACAGGCATGATACGCCGGCCACCGCCGCGATCTGGTGGACGCGCAGCCCCTCCGTGACCGACGGGCAGTACGCCGCCGTGGACGAATCGGGCAGCTCCCTTTCCACCTACGAATTTATGAGTCACGGCATCGCCCCATGTTTCTGCGTATGAACGCTGCACCCCGCGGCATACCGGCGCATATCCTGTACATTGAAGGCCCGTCGGACAGCCACGGCGCGTCCAGCGCGGCCTCTTTGGGAGGAAAACCATGATCTACACCGGCAAACTGCTCCGCGCGGAGCTGTATGACGACCACGTTTCGCCCTACACCGACGTACAGGCCGTGTATGAGGCGAACAAAGGCAAACACCCCGGCAAGCTCATCGTCACGAACGCCCACTGGTACACCGTGGGCGTCAGGCCCTCGGCCGTCGGCAACTACAAGATCGGCGGCAGCCTCATCTCACGCGAGGACTGGCTCGACTACGGCTTTGCCTGGAACGATGGCGAGCTGCCCGTCATGGCGGCAGATATGTCGAAGGCCAACTACCTTTCGACCATTCCCGTCCTCGTCGGCGGCAAGCGCCGCGACGACACCATGTCGCGTCAGGCCGCAAACGTCCGCAGAAACACCACGCGGACCTGGTGGGGCTTCGACAAAAACGGTAACTGCACCGTAGAGGTCACGGCGGCGGGCTACACGCTCGAGAGCATGACCGACAGGATGCAGGCACTCGGCATTGTCAACGGCCTCATCCTTGACGGCGGCGGCAGCTCCCAGTGGTACGACGGCCAGACCCGCATAAAGGGCGACGGCAGAACCATATACAGCTATCTTCTCCTCTGGTTCGACTCCGGGGAGACCGAAATGGAGGTGGACAACACGGCTGATACTACGACCACAAGCATCATGAAGGGCATCGACGTCTCCCAATGGCAGGGGGACATCGACTGGGAAAAGGCCAAGGCCGACGGGGTCGGCTTCGCCATGCTCCGGGCCGGCTTCGGTCAGGGCAGCCTGGATACCAAGTTCAAGCGCAACATCACCGAGTGCAACCGCCTCGGCATCCCCTGCGGCATCTACTGGTTCTCTTATGCCTACACCGCCGACATGGCCGCGAAAGAGGCTCTCTACGCGGTGGAGGCCGTTAAACCCTACAAGCTCGAATTCCCCATCGCCTTCGATTACGAGGGCGACAGCCAGAGCACAGCCAAGAAAAACGGCGTCGCCGTCACCAAAACGCTCGTCAGCTCGCTCGCACGGGCCTTCTGCGACGCCGTCGAAAAAGCGGGGTACTACGCCATGGTCTACACGAACCCGGCGTATCTCAGCACCTATTACGACGCAGATATCCCGAAGCAGTACGATGTATGGCTCGCCCAGTGGCCGGCAAAGCCCAACCTCAGCTCCAAACCCGCTCAGGCGGGAGGCATCTGGCAGTACACCAGCTCCGGCAGTGTCTCCGGCATATCCGGGCGCGTCGACATGGACGCGGCGTATATCAACTACCCCGACGTCATCGCCGCATCCGGCCTGAACGGCCTCGGCGGGACGACGCCGTCGCCTTCGCCCGAGCCTGAGAAGACCGAGGAGGAGCTGGCCCGCGAATGGGTGATGGCCTCGGACATCTCCGACGGCACGAACCCCGACGCTCCCGTGACGAGGCAGCAGGTCTGGGTAATGCTCTACAGAATGAATGGAGGTAAATGACAAATGATAAACTGGAAGGTCAGGCTCAAAAATAAGCTCTTTTGGCTCTCCATGATACCCGCGCTGCTCCTGCTCGCGCAGGTCGTGGCCGGTATCTTCGGCTTTACGCTGGAACTCGAGGGCATACAGGCGAAGCTTCTTGACCTCGTGAACGCGGTCTTTGCCGTGCTCACTCTGCTCGGCGTAGTGGCCGACCCCACCACCGAGGGCATATCCGACAGCAAGCTCGCGCTCAGCTACGACGAACCCAAAAAGAACTGACTGATAGTGAAGCCCGCCCGCCCCGAACACGGGCGAGCGGGCACCTGAAAGGAGCTGTTACATATGACGACCGTCGAGAGCGTATTCAAGGCCGCAATGGTGCTCATGGACGAGCTTTCCTCCACCGGCGAGGCCCGGACCTCCGACACTAAAGAGTACGAACTGCGTGCGCCTTCCATCCTCAACGCGCTCACCGCGGAGCTGCGGACCCTCATGGGCGAGACCGCCGACTGGCTGCCCGCCGAGGGCATGGACGACAGCCTGCCCGTGGACACGAACTATGGTCTTGCCGCCATGCCCTACGGCCTCGCCGCAAACCTGCTCGTGGACGAAAACCCCAGCGCGGCAAGCTTCTTCCAGCAGCGCTACGAGGAGCTGCGCGCAGTCTACCTCGCCCGCCGCCGCGCCGACATCGACGACATCGAAATGCTTTATGGGGGCATAGGCCATGGCGAGTTCGCAAGGTGGTGAGCCTCGTGAGCGACTGGGCCGCAATAAGCGTCATTGCCGCGCTCGTGGGTGTGGCAATAAGCCTCGTCACGCCCATCATTAAGCTCAACACCATCATCACCAAGCTCGGCAGCACCGTCGAGGGCCTGGCCAAGAACCTCGAGACCCTCACAGGCGACAATAACCGGGGCCACGCACGGCTCCACGGGCGCATAGACTCCCTCGAGGATTCCGTCAGCAGGCACGAGATCAGGCTCGCCCTGCTCGAGCGGCGCGGAGATAATGCTTGAACTTTTTGAACAATGTGTCTATAATCAGGGGCAGGGGGCAATATCTCCAGCCCCTGATCTTTTGATGGGAGCGGTGCCTTATGGATAAGCCGACGCTGAAACAGAGTATAGATAACTGCAAGCTCAAGCCCGTTAACAAGCTGAAATTCAGGTTCATGGTCGGCGTGGCCAACACGTTGTTCCGCAAAAAGCTGGGAGTCAGCTTCACATATGTCGACGACATAAAGCCCTATCGCGGCAAGCCGTACATAGTCGTATCCAACCACGCCTCGCGCGAGGACTATGTCTTCACGGCCCCGGCTTTCTGGCCCGACACCTTCAACTTCGTCGTGGGCTACAACGAATTCTTCCGCAGCCACCTCCACGGCGTGCTCACGCAGATGCAGACCGTGCCCAAGAAGAACTTCACAAAGCAGCCAAACTCCATCCGCCAGATACTGCGCATCATCCGCTCCGGCGGCAGGATCATCCTCCTGCCCGAGGGCATGAGCTCCATCTCCGGCGCGAACCAGCCCTGCGCCATCGGCGGCGGGCATTTGCTCAAGAGCCTCAAGGTCCCGGTGCTCTACACCAAGATCTCCGGCGGCTATCTCACCGCGCCGAAGTTCAACCTCATTGACAGGCCGGGCAAGGTAGAAGTCCAGGTCGGCGTACTCTTTACGCCGGAGCAGCTCGCCGAGCTCTCCGCCGACGAGATACAGGCCATCATGGACGAGAAGCTCTACCATGACGACTACGAGTGGAACAAGACCGCGCGCGTGAAGTACGACGGCAGGGGCCGTATGGCTGAAAACCTCCATCAGCTGCTCTACTGGTGCCCGAAATGCGGCAAGGCGCTCGTCACAGCCAGCGCCGGCGACCGTATCTGGTGCAAAAACTGCGGGAACGCCGCGCACTTGAACGAGTACTACGACCTCATCCCCGAGGGCGAGGACAGCGTCATACCCGACACGCCGCGTGTCTGGTTCGATGAGCAGCGCGCCTACATAAGAAAACTCGCAGCCGAGCCCGGCTACGAGGTGAGAGAACATGTGAAACTCGGCATGCTGCCCGAGAACAGGCTGCTCAAAAATCAGGCGACCTCCGAGATCGTCGGCGAGGGCGAGCTTTGGGTGAACGCAGAGGGCCTGCACTACGAGGGTACGAAAAACGGCGAGCCGTGGAGCTTCTTCCTGCCCATAAAACAGGTGCCGACCTACGGCATGTGCACCGACGTCTCGCGCTTTTACACCTTCGTGGACGGGGAGTTCTGCGAATTCTATCCCGAGCGCGACTCCGCCGAGCTCTGGATGCAGTCCACCGAGGAGCTGCACCGCTTAAACGGCGGCGCGTGGCAGGATTTTCCCTGGAAAAACGCCTAGGGCAGCGGCACCTCCGTATCCAGCAGCACTTTACCGAACGAACAGACCGGGGCGCTCTCCGACTTTGGCAGTCGGATGTCCAGCTCCGGTCTTTTCCTGTTCACGCAGAACAGATACACATTGCCCGCCCAGTCCTCGCAGTACTGCCGGAAGACCATACGGCCGTCCGCGAAAAACAGGCCCACGTCCCCGTCGCGTATCTCAGCGCCGCGTTTTATACAGGCGACGGCACCTTTTTTTATATACGGCTCCAGCTCGTCGCCCTCGACTGTCACCGCATAGTCCGCCCCGCTGCCCTCGGGCGGTATGCGCTCCGTCCAGTTTCTGTCCACTCTGCCCGCCTCCCATGTTTATTTGCCGTTGCCAGAGAAGAAAAATGGTGCTACAATGTCGCTTATGGATAAAGCTATGGATAAACTGAACAGGATCGTCGCCGTACATGATATCTCCGGTTTCGGGAAATGCTCGCTCACCGTCGCGCTGCCGGTAGTCTCGGCCACGGGCGTCGAGTGCGCCTGCATGCCCACCGCGCTCTTTTCCACGCACACCGGAGAGTTCACCGGCTGGACCTTCCGCGACCTCACCGACCAGATGCTGCCCATGGCCCGCCACTGGCACAGCATCGGCATGCCCATCGACGGCATATATTCCGGCTATCTCGCCTCGCCCGCGCAGGTGGAGCTGCTCGGGCAGGTCATCGACCAGCTCGCCACGGAGGATACCCTCATCGTCTGCGACCCTGCCATGGCCGACAACGGCCGCTACTATGCCGGACTCGGCGACGAGCTGTGCGGCGCGTTCAGGGCGCTGTTCTCCCGCGTCCATGTCGTCACGCCGAACATAACCGAGGCCGCGCTGCTCACGGGCGAGGAGTATCTCCCCGCACCGCACTCGCCCGAGTACATCGACCGCCTCTTTAACGGGCTGGCGAGACTCGGCCCCCGGGTCGCCGCCATCACCGGCGTCCACCCCTCCGGGGACGAGATAGGCATAGTCGTGCGTGATTTCTCCACGGGCGAGAGCTTCGCCGCCATGTCCCGCGCCCTGGACGGCGTGTTCTACGGCACGGGCGACATCTTTGCCTCGGCCTTCGCCGCCCTGCTCGTGCGCGGGGCCTCCGCCGGTCAGGCGCTAGAGGCCGCCAGCGCGCTCGTGCGCGAGAGCATCGTCCGAAGCTATCATCGGGACACCCCGAGGCCCTGGGGCGTAGACTTCGAGGGCGCCCTGCCCGCCTACATCCGCAGGGTCGAGGCTATTTTTGATCCCGCTCCCTGAGCGTCAGCTCGTAGAGCTCGTTTTTTGAATATCCGGTATCTGCCGCAGCGAGCTTTGCCGCCTCCTTCATCGAGCGGCCCTCGCTGCGGTAATATTTTACCCTCTCGAGCGCCTTCTCGACCGGCATCCGCTCCTCCGAGCGCTCTGGCGCGCCCTCTACTATGAGTACAAACTCGCCCCTCGGCGGCTCCGCCCCATATAGCACCTCCGCCTCGCCCAGAGTCGTGCGCAGGACCTCCTCGTGCAGCTTGGTCAGCTCCCGGCAGAGCGAGACCCTGCGCTCAGGCCCGAAGGCGCGCGCCATGTCCTCGAGCGTCTTCTGCAGCTTGTGCGGCGCCTCGTAGAAGATCATCGTGCGTTTCTCGTCCCGGAGAGACTCGAGGTGTTCCTCCCGGCTCTTTTTCGATGTGGACAGAAAGCCCTCGAAGCAAAATCTTCCCGCCGGCAGCGCGGAGAGCGCCAGCGCCGTCACCGCCGCGCACGGCCCCGGCACCGCAGTTATCTCTATGCCCGCAGCAGCGCAGGCGACTGCGAGGTCCTCGCCCGGGTCGGACACTATCGGCATCCCCGCATCCGTCACCAGCGCGCAGTTCTCGCCCGAGAGGATGCGCTCGACTATCCTTTCCCCGCTTCGCTCCTTATTGTGCTGGTAATAGCTCACGAGCGGTTTCGAGATGCCGAAGTGATTCAGCAGCTTGAGCGTCACCCTCGTGTCCTCGGCGGCGATGAAGTCCGCCTCCTCCAGCGTGCGTCTCGCCCGGGGCGAGAGGTCGCCAAGGTTGCCTATCGGCGTGCCGACAAGATAGAGTTTCCCGGCCATCAGTTCTCCTCCCTGTGGTATATCCTGCGTGCCTCGGCCGTGTCCCGGCCCTCGGCGTCCGTCAGGATGAGCGCCGGCTGCACCTCCAGCCCCGGTCTCGCGCCCTTGCGGCCCTCAACCAGCGCAAGGCTCGGCGGCTTCTCCAGTCTGTGCTGCACCAGCCTCAGGCGCTTCGGCTCCAGCCCCGCCGCGCACATGGCTCCGAACAGCTCCGAGAGCCGCTCCGGCCTGTGCACGAGGCAGAACGCGCCCCCGGTCCTCAGGCACCAGACCGCCGCAGCGACCACCTCCGACAGCGTGCAGCCCCGCTCCGACCTCGCCACCGCTCGCGCCCGCGTCTCCGAGACCATGCCGCTGTTCTTGGGGAAATACGGCGGGTTGCACACCGCGAGCGTATACGCCGCGTGCTCCAGCCTCGAGCGGTGCTCGCGTATATCTATGCAAAGCGGCCTCGCCGCCTCAGCAAAGCCGTTTGACGCAAAGTTCCGCTCCGCCGAGCGCGACGCGGCCTCGTCTATCTCCGCGCAGTCTATACTGAGCCTCGGCTCCCGCGCGAGCAGCAGCAGAGATATAAGCCCCGCGCCCGAGCACAGCTCCACCGCCCTGCCCGGCTTCGGCTTCACGAAGTCCGCCAGCAGGACCGAATCCGTCGTTATCGGAAAGGCCCCCGCGCCCTCGTAGCGCGGCCCGTTTTTCCATAGCTCCGGCACTGTCCGCTCCTTTCCCGACCATTGCACGCCTCGATGATAAATAAAAAGGGCCGCAAAAGCGGCCCTTTCCTATTTTGCGATTACTCCTCGACTATGGCGTCGGCGGGGCAATTCTCCTTGCAGGTGCCGCAGGAGACGCACTTGTCCTGATCGATGACGTACTTGTCATCGCCCATGTCGATAGCCTCGACAGGACAGTTGGCCGCGCAGGTGCCGCAGGAAACGCAGCTGTCAGTGATAACGTATGCCATGTTGTTACCTCCGTTCGATATGTATTTATACATTCCTTTTCAGGATCCGGTACATGAGCATTTTATCACAATGTCCGCGAAAATCAATAGCGATTTGCTTTGCGGCCGATTATAAGCGGCTTTGGCTGGAAATACTTTCTCTGTCGCGCCCGTTCGCCCGCTTCGGCGTCCGGCGCGTGGTATGATCGCTCAGGGAGGCTATGGATGGCATGAAAAACAGCGCAAGATTCACAGAACGCGCCTCGGGCGCGATAGCGGCGGCCAGGGATGCCGCCGCCTCGCTCGGCCACAGCTATGTAGGCACGGAGCATCTCCTGCTCGGCATCGCTGCCGAGACCGAGAGCCTCGGCGCAAAGCTCCTGCGCGAGCGCGGCCTCGATATGGCCTCGCTCACCAGACTTGTCGCGGACGAGAACGGCTCCGGCACTCCCGGTGCCCCGGAACAGGGCCTGACCGCCAACGCCGTCGCCGCCATCGAGCGCGCGGCCGACGAGGCGCACAGGCTCGGCCAGGGCTACGTCGGCACCGAGCACCTTCTGCTCGGCCTGCTCCGCCTCTGCGACTGCGCAGCCGTCAGGCTGCTCGTGAACGCCGGGCACGAGCCTGACCTCATCTACACGGACATACTCGACCTGTTCGGTTCCCCGGAGAGCCGCCCCGGCCGTCAGGAACAGGGCCGCGGCAGCCAGACCCCGCTCAGGCCGCCCTATCGCCGTGCAGAGACCCGCGTCCTCGACCAGTTCAGCCGCGACCTCACCCTCATCGCCGGAGGAGGCGGCTCCGACCCCGTCGTCGGCCGCGAGCGCGAGATCGCCCGCGTCATACAGATCCTCTCCCGCCGCACCAAGAACAATCCCGTCCTTGTCGGCGAGCCGGGAGTTGGCAAGACCGCCGTCGCCGAGGGCCTTGCCCGCCGCGTCGCCCGCGGGGAGGTGCCCGACACCCTCAAAAACCGCCGCATCGTCACCCTGGATCTCGCCTCCATGCTCGCAGGCACCAAGTACCGCGGCGACTTCGAGGACAGGGTCAAGTGCATCATAAAAGAAGTCCAGCGCGCCGGGGACGTCATAGTTTTCATCGACGAGCTGCACACGATCGTCGGCGCAGGCTCCGCCGAGGGCGCCATTGACGCCGCCAACATCCTCAAACCCGCCCTCGGACGTGGCGAGATACAGGTCATAGGAGCCACCACGCCCGAGGAATACCGCAAGCACATCGAAAAGGACGCCGCGCTCGAGCGCCGGTTCCAGCCCGTGGACGTGCCGGAGCCGGACGAGACCAACTGCGTGCGCATGCTGCGCGCCCTTAGAGCCTCGCTCGAATCTCACCACGGCCTCACGATAAGCGACGAGGCGATCACCGCCTCCGTCAAGCTCTCGACCCGCTATATCTGCGACCGTTTCCTGCCCGACAAGGCCATAGACCTGCTCGACGAGGCCGCCTCGCGGGTGCGGCTCGAGTCTGGGCCGCAGGCACGGCGCACGGTCGAGGCCTCGGACGTGGCCGACGTGGTCTCGGCCTGGACGGGCGTGCCGGCCTCGTCCATCTCAGAGCCGGAGAGCGCGCGGCTGCTCAGGCTGGAGGAATCCCTGCACCGGCGGGTCATCGGCCAGGACGAGGCCGTATCCGCCGTGGCGCGGGCGATACGCCGGGGCCGTGTGGGGCTGTCTGACCCGAGACGGCCGATGGGCAGCTTCATCTTTCTCGGGCCGACCGGCGTAGGCAAGACCGAGCTCTGCCGCGCCCTTGCAGAGGCGGTATATGGCGACCGCGAGGCGCTCATCCGGCTGGACATGTCCGAGTTTATGGAAAAGCACGCGGTCTCGAAGCTCATAGGCTCGCCCCCGGGCTATGTGGGCTACGGCGAGGGCGGCCAGCTCACGGAGCGGGTGCGGCGCAGGCCGTGGTCGGTCGTGCTCTTTGACGAGATCGAGAAGGCGCACGAGGATGTATACAACCTGCTGCTGCAGATCATGGAGGACGGCCGGCTGACGGATTCGGCGGGCAGGCGTGCGGATTTTCGGAGCACGATCGTGGTGATGACCTCTAACATCGGCGCAAAGGCGATAACGGAGAACCGCCCAGCGCTGGGCTTTTCCGGCGGCGCCGGCGACAGGGACTCCAAAGTGAAGGAGGCCGTCATGGCAGAGCTGAGGCAGACCTTCAGGCCGGAGTTTTTGAACCGCGTGGACGACACGATAGTGTTCAGCCGCCTGAGCCGCGAGGACGTGCTGAAGATCGCGCGCGGGATGACGGACGCTGTGTGCGAACGGATGCGGGCGCTTGGGGTAGAGCTGCAGGTGAGCGGCGATGCCCTGGCATTGCTGGCGGAGCGGGGCTTCGACCCCAGCTACGGCGCGCGGCCGCTGCGCCGCCAGATAAGCGCCCTGCTCGAAGATCCCGCCGCCGACGCCATCCTGAGCGCCCAGGTCTCCCCAGGCGACAGGCTGGAAGCCCGAGTAAAAGACGGCGCCATCATACTGGAAAAGGCATGAAAATAACGAAGCAGGCGGCAAGCCGCCTGCTTCGTTATTTTCATTGTTCAGAAACCATGAGCTCTTCCGGGACCCTGTATACCCAGCAGGAGAATTCCGTCTGGCTGCCGGTGAAGGGAAAGATGGGGACGAAGCGGAGACTCAAGTCGCCGTCGTACATCCAATAGTCCACACTGTCCCGGTCCACCGTCGCACGCCACACCGTGTCGCCCGCGCAATAGAACCGGTCGAACAGCTTCGCAAACACGCTGATGTCCTGCCCCGACTGCGCCGACAGCCCGCTCCTGAGCGACTGCGTGTCCAATATCGCCGAGATGAGCACATCCTTGTTTGCAAGCTGCGTCGTCAGATCCATAGCAAGCCCGCACACCGCCGATACCGGACTGGGTACGCTGCTGAGCACCACCGTATAGTTCAGCGCAGCGTCCGTCTGAGGCATCGCCAGATTCTTCAGCAGAAGCTCGTCAAAGCCCATGTCCGCAAGCTCCGTGCACAGCTGCACCAGATAGTCCGCCGTCATGCTGTTATACGGGTCCAGCCATGTGCCGTCCGAGTCCGAATACGGCACCCCGCTCTGCGTCGTCAGCGCCGCCGTCGGGCACCGCGTCGCCATCAGCGCGTCAGTGCAGCAGGAAAGCTGCGCCACAAGATATATGTCCTGCTTCTTCAGCGTGCTCACCAGCGAGGCCAGGTCCGTGGTTCCCACGGTGCCGTAGTCGTTCGCGATCTGCGAGGTCGAGGCCCACGCCAGCTGGCCGCTAACGGGCTTCACGTCCAGCACCAGCCCGTTCGCGCCGGCGCTCCCCAGCATGTTCACGTACGCCGTCACGCCCTCCGCAGTCACGCTCTCCGTCGGCACGTAGATCGCCTTTACGCTCCCCATGTCCTCGTCCACGCGTGACTCTATATCCGAGTAATCCGGCTCGCCGATCCCCAGCTCCGCGTTCACCTGCTCGAAGCCGCTCGCATCCGTCGCGCCCTCGGGCGCCTGCGTCGCAAGTATCGGCATGTCTATCGATATGCCGCTGTTCTCGTACACGATGTACTTCTGGAACGCCCCGAACACCACGAACAGCGCCACGATGAGCACCGCCAGCACTGACAGCACTATTCCAAGCACATTCAGTTTTTTCCTTCGGCCCTTATAGACATCCGGCCTGTTGTTCTTCGCCATGCTGCCTCCCGGCAGGGCTTATTGCTCCCTGCCCTCTATCGCCATTATCTTCGCGACCCTTCTTGCGTGCCGGCCCCCGTCGAAGCCTGTGTCCAGAAAGATGTCGCATATCTTCATCGCCAACCCCGGCCCAAGCGTACGCTCACCCATCGCCAGTATGTTCGCGTCGTTGTGACGCCTCGCCATCTCCGCCGAGAAGCAGTCCGCGCACAGCGCCGCCCGTATCCCGTGCACCTTGTTCGCCGAGATCGATATTCCAATACCCGTCCCGCAGATGACGATGCCGCGCTCGTACTCGCCGGAGGCAACCGCCCGCGCCACCGCCTCGCCGTAGTCCGGATAGTCGCAGCTCTCCTCGTTATACGTGCCGAAGTCCTTATACTCTATCCCACGTTCCTCGAGGTGCTTCATGATCACCTGCTTGAGCGCATATCCGCCGTGGTCGGAACCTATAGCCAGCATTTTTTCTCCTCCTAAAGCTCTATTCTCTTGAACTCGGGCTTGTGCCTTCTGTATATCGCCGTATACCTGAATCCGCAATCCTGCAGCAGCTCATAGCCTTCCCTGATGCCAATACCAGCTGCCTTCGTATTGTGCGCGTCCGAGCCGACCGTTATGATGTCTCCGCCCAGCTCGCGGTACCTTCTGAGTATGTCCACCGAGGGGAAGGTCATGAGCAGCGGGTCCTCCCGTCCACCCGGTACGAGGTCCGCCACGTTCAGCTCTATGCCCTTGCCGTTCTCTATGAGCGTCCGCAAAAGAACGTCCACTTTGTCGCCGTTGCGCTCCATCGTCACCTGCGCGTCAAAGCCGCGCTTGTGCATGTACCTCAGGCAGTAGCCTATGTGCGCCATGGCGTCGAAGCAATTGATGCCCGCCAGCTCGATAAGCTCGTCCAGATAGCGGTCGTACAGCTCGAAGCACTGCTCGTAGCTCTCATACTGTATATAATAGAAGTCCTGCTCGTCCCGGAGGTTGTGCAGGGAGCCGAGTATGAAGTCGTACTCCGGCATGGCATAGATACGCTTGGCCCTTGCGGGGTCGTGATTGCCCTCGCCCAGCTCCAGACCCAGGGTCATGTAGATACCCTCCGGAGCCTTCTCCAGCGCCTCTATATACTGATGCGCCTGCTGCTTCGGCAGCGTGAAGCTGTCCGGGCCTATCTGCATCGTCTCGGACATGCCGAAGTCACAGTGGTCGGTGAAGCAGACCTCAGAGAGCCCGCGCTGCTTCGACACCTTCGCCATCTCGGCCATCCTGTTCTTCGCGTCAAAGGAACAGGTGCTGTGTACATGGTAATCAGCTAAAAACATTCTCTTTCACCTGATATCTATTCTTGATATGTCTTGCGCCCGTTGGCCCCGTGGATGCGGGTCCCTTTCAGAACGGCCAGCTGGGGAACCATTTATTGAAATATGTCGTGTACCACCGGGCCGTCCTGACGCCGGTGAGGACCGGGTAGAAGGCCGTGAACAGAAGAACGCTCAGGCCGGTGAAAGCGTACATCTGCCGCTCCCAGCGGTACAGCCCCTCGTCCCGGCAGCGCCGCCACATGTGGCAGAGGGCCAGGGCCATGAACACCTCCGAGGGGAAATAGTGGTATGCAAAAGTCAACCTCGTCACCAGCACCCAGGGCAAAAACTGCGCAAGGTAGCCAATGACTATGAAGGCCGCGCGCCCGTCCCTGTCCTTCACCGCCAGCACGCCGCAGCCTATTATGGCGAATAGCCCGCCCCAGCAGAACACCGGGTTCAGGAAAGCTCCGAAGGCGCTCTTGGTGCCGTCGTCGAAATACTCGAGGTAGTACAGTATCGGTCTCGCGTCCACCAGCCACTGGTACCAGCGGCTCGAGTAGGGGTGCGTGGACACCAGATCCGAGTGGTATTCCCACATATACACCTGATTGTCCCAGACGATCTTCGCGTAGTCCTTCGTGAAGTACATGCCGAGGCCGCCTTCCAGCCCCTTCGCTGTGCCGTAGCAGTAGTAGCTCGCGTAGTAGATGGCCGCGGGCAGGGCCACGAAAAACACGAGGCAAAACGCGCAATTCGAGATAAAGTCGCGCCAGAAGCCCTCGTCGCGCCTGCGGCTTATCCAATACATCAGCCAGATGACGGCCAGCCCGCCGCCCGCGTAGACGCAGGTCCACTTGCTCGCCGCGCCCAGCCCGAAGAACAGACCCGAGAGCGCAAGGTGCCGCCATTTGCCCCCCGACACGAACCTCCACATGAACAGGTACATGAGCAGGATGAAAAACACTGCATAGGTGTCAATCGTCGCTATCCTCGTCTGTACGAAGTGCATGAAGTCGAAGGCGAAGATCACCGTGCCGCAGATGCTTATCCTCGTCGAGCCGCTCATGCGCTTTATGAAGTCATACAGTATCGGCAGCATGAGCAGACCAAAGAGCGTGCCCATGAAACGCCAGCCGAAGGGCGTCATGCCGAAGATGCGGATGCCGATGCCGATTATGAGCTTTCCCAGAGGCGGGTGCGTTATCTCGTAGGGGTAGATGTTCTCTATATGCTCGAGCGCCGTCCGCGCGTGGTATATCTCGTCAAAGTAGCTGCTGTTTAAGTAGGTCGCGGCCTCCGGCACCAGCTCCTGCTCATCAAAGAGCGGCGCGGCGCCGTCGTCATAGCTGAACGTGCCCGAGTCCAGCATGTTGCCCCATGTATCGTAGATGGCGACCTCGCCCAGCGACAGCGTCGCCGAGGCGGTTATGCGCAGGTACTTGCCCTCGATGCGCTCCGGCGGGTCCTCCATGTCCTCCGCCGGGAAGTCCAGCCACTTGAACAGGTCGGCGTAGCCCTGTTCCATCTCGCCGAGCTCCGTCCAGGTCTCCCCGTCCTCAGACACGGCCAGAGAGTAGGAGCCGGTGTGCAGGCCGGTATAATAGCGGATGTTCCCTATCACGGTACTCTCCGGCAGCTCGACGATCACGTAGCGGCCCCGCTCCGTGAACTCGCACCAGCTCTGCGGGGCGGTCCTGTCGCCGAGGCCGGTGAAGGCCGTGACGCCGTAGGCGACGCAGATGATGATCGCCGCGAGCACGTCCTTCCTAGTCAGCCTGCCGCATTCGCAGGCAAAGCTGAAGGGCGGTTTTTTTATCTTCTTCTTTTTCTTCTCGGGAGCCTCGAGCCAGGTTTCCTCCGTCTCCCCATCCGCCTCAGCAGGCTCCTCAAGCCGCTCCCCGGCGAACAGCGGCAGCCACTGCCAGGCGCACCATATCACGAACGCCGCCGCAGCCAGCGGCAGCAGGTAGGTCAGATAAGACAAGTCCTTACCTCCGCTCCATCAATAGCCCAAATATTATACACGCTTTTCCCGCCCTTGTCCATAGCCGGCGGCAGCCAGTGCAAAGACCGCCGGCATTATGAACATGCGGTATCTCGGCTGTATCTCAATGACGAGGTAGCAAAGGAAATTCGCTGCGACCAGGCACATGAGCAGCAGCTCCACCGCCCCGGCGCGGCGCCTGAGCAGCACAACGCAGCCATACATTGCCAGCGCCGTCATCAGCAAAAAGGCCGCGCGCTCCCCGCTCAGCACTGCCGCCTCTCCAAAGGGCAGACCGCCCTCCACATAGCCCAGGTCCTCCCGTGCGCCCCAAAACAGCTTCAGCTTCTGCCACAGAAAGGCCGGTATGCTCTCGCAGCCGGCGAGCGACTCGCTTATGACCTCCCGTGCGGCCTCGTGCCGCGCCGCGTCGTCCTCTATCTCAAGTATGAAGGCGTTCTCGTCCGAGTACATGCCGGAGCTCTCCGTGTCGAGGCCCAATACCAGCTTCCATTCCGGCCTGTTGTTGCCGATGCCGTTCGGCGCGAGGCCCGATGTCAGGGCCGAGGCAGCGAGGCCGAGCGCAAGATATGCGGCGAGCATCGCGCACAGGGGCACGAGCAGCGACTTCCGTCCCTGTGCGCCCCTGACGAGCAGGACGAGCGCCGCCACAACAGCCGAGGCCAGCGCGAGCACCGCCTCCGGGCGCATGAGATTTCCGAACGAGAGGCTCAGACCCGCGAGCACGCTCCACAGCAGCCGCGAGGGCGGCGTGCCGCCCTCGGAGAAGGCCCCGCGTTCGATGAGCAGGTACACGCCGAGCAGGATGAAAAACAGGCTGATGTGCTGGTTCGTCAGCACGGAGGCCATGGCCAGCGCGCCCGGGTACGCCGCGTACAGCATTCCAGACACGAAACCGGCTCTCGTCCCGCCCGCCCGCCTTGCCAGCAGAAAGCACAGCCCGGCCGTGCCGCTCATCCAAGCCGCGTTCAGGAGCCTGAGCAGCGCGATCCCGCCGCCTGAAGCGAGCACAAGCGCTTCGTAGAACACGAAGGGTATCTGGTAACCCCACATTTGAAAATAGCTGCCCGTGAGCGCCGAGATATCGCCGCCCGCGAGCGCCCCCGCCGCGTTGTAGAGCAGCAAAAAATCGCTGGTCTGCGTCTGCTCGGGCAGCAGGGCGAAAGGCAGGCGCATGCAGAACGCCGTCAGTACGACGAGCGGCAGCATATACCGCTCCGGCAGCCGCCGGCACAGCAGAAAGAGCATGGCGGCAAACAGGCAGTATGCCAGAGAAACGGCTAAATACCCGAGCAGCTCTCGCGCGCCAATGTCCAGCGCGGCCGCGCCCGCCGCGGCAAGCATCAGCAGCAGGGATACCGCAGCAAAAAAGGCAATGATCTTTTCCGGCAGATATCTGAGCACAATCTTCACCTCCAGCAGATCATACCGCTTTTGCATCTGCTAAGTCAGATGCAAAAGCGCCGCCCCGGCCCTGACGACATAGAAGTCTGCTTGACATAATGCCCGCAGAAGGTGTAAAATGATTCGATAATATTGTGGGGCTGGGGAACCCCTTGATATTAAAACTTTACACGGGGCAGTTTGCCGTCCCGTCTTTATTACTGGCAATATTTGTTGAAAGGGAGGCGTATACTGAAACTATGGAATGGATAATAGCCGGCGTTGCCTGCATAGCTACGCTGGTAATAGGCTTTTTTCTGGGCATCAGCTACCGCAAAAAGGTCGCCGAGCGTGAGATCTCCAGCGCTGAAGAAGAGGCAAAGCGGATCATAAACGAGTCTATCAAGGCCGCTGAGTCGAAAAAGCGCGAAGCGCTTGTGGAGGCGAGGGAAGAGATACACAAGAGCCGCAGTGAGTACGAGCGCGAGGTCAAGGAACGCCGCGCCGAGCTCTCCAAACAGGAGCGCAGGCTCCAGCAGAAGGAGGAGACCCTCGACCGCAAGACCGATACGCTTGAGAAAAAGACCGAGACTCTGAATCAGAAGATCGCTCAGGCCGAGGCCCAGCAGGAGGAGATAAAGCTCGTCAAAAAGAGCCAGCTCGAAATGCTTGAGAAGATCTCCGGCTACACCGTGGACGAGGCCAAGGCCTACCTCATCTCGAACGTCGAGTCCGAAGTCACCCACGAGATGGCCGCCAAGGTCCGCGAGGTCGAAGCCCAGTACAAGGAAGAGGCCGAGGAAAAGGCCAGAGAGATAATCGCCACCGCGATACAGCGCTGCGCGGCCGATCACGCCAGCGAGATAACCGTCTCCGTCGTACCACTCCCCAACGACGAGATGAAGGGCCGCATAATAGGACGAGAGGGACGCAACATTCGTTCCATCGAAACGCTCACCGGCTGCGATCTGATAATAGACGACACGCCGGAGGCGATAGCGCTCTCGAGCTTCGACCCGGTGCGGCGCGAGGTCGCGAGGATAGCGCTCGAGAAGCTCATCCAGGATGGGCGCATTCACCCGGCGAGGATAGAGGAAATGGTCGCGAAAGCGCAGAGAGAGGTCAACGCCACCATCAAGGCCGAGGGCGAGAGGGCCGCGTTCGAGACGAACATCCATGGTCTGAATCCGGAGATTATAAAGCTGCTCGGCAGGATGAAATACCGCACAAGCTATGGCCAGAACGTGCTGAACCACTCGATAGAGGTCGCGCACATCTCCGGGCTGCTGGCCTCGGAGCTGGGCGTGGACGTGACTACTGCAAAGCGCGCGGGCCTGCTGCACGATCTGGGCAAGAGCATCGACCACGAGGTCGAGGGCAGCCACGTCTCGATAGGCGTGGACGTGGCGCGCAAGTACAAGGAATCCCCCGAGGTACTGCACGCCATCGAGGCACACCACGGCGACGTGGAACCGCACACGGTCATAGCCTGCCTGGTCCAGGCGGCGGACGCGATCTCGGCCTCGAGGCCGGGCGCGAGGCGCGAGAATATCGAGAACTACGTCAAGAGACTGGAAAAGCTCGAGGAGGTCTCGAGAAGCTTCCCGGGCATCGCGGGCTGCTACGCCATCCAGGCCGGACGCGAGATCCGGGTCATGGTCAAGCCCGAGGAGGTCTCCGAGGACCAGATGGTCCTGCTCGCAAGGGACATCGCCAAAAAGATAGAGGACGAGCTTACCTACCCCGGACAGATCAAGGTCCACGTCCTCAGGGAGACCAAGGCAATCGAATACGCGAAATAAATAAGAAAGAGCGGACGCCTTTTAAAAAAGCGTCCGCTCTTTGCTCGTCCGGCGTTATCCGTATTTTTTCGCCATAAGATATATCGGCAGGATAAGTCCGGCGAGGAGGAGCAGCACGGATAAGGGCTCTGCCTGCTGCCAGAAACCCTGGGCAAGGCAAGATCAGGCCCGGCGCCGCAAGCCCCATCCCTGTAACCGGTCGCCCGGCAAAGCCATATTGTCAATATCAACAAAAAGCCGCCCCCGAGCTGGACTCCCGGGGGCGGGGTGGGCACTGTGTCTTGACACAGCTTCTCCGCCCACCTTCAATATTATACCATAGGTGCCATGTTCAGGCAAGGGCTTTTTACCTTTTATTCAATCCGCTCAGCGCTTCGCTCAGCATCTCCGCTATCTGCGCCCCGCTGTCCATCACAAACGGGTCCAGATATCCGCACTCGGCCAGCGCGTCCTCAAAATAGTACACCTCCGGGTCAAGCGACACCGTCTCCATATACAGCTCCGCCGCTGCCACCGCGTCCTCCTGCAGCCGGCCGTACAGCTCCAGCGCCGGTATAGCCGACAGGCAATAGCTTATATAATAAAATGGGTAGTCGAAGTTATGCGACACGTACACCCAGTCGTATCTGCCCTCGTCGCCCGCGTATCTGCCATATTCCATCGCGGTCTCCTGGTATATCTCGCAGGCTCGCGCCGCGCTCAGCTCCGGCTCCGCGTACACCCTCTGCTGGAACTCATCGTACATCGCGCCGTCCACCACGCTGCACAACATGTCGTAAACCGTCGTCAGCAGCATCGGCTCGGCGTATTTCTCGCCAAATACGTCCTCGTACCAGTATGTGAACATCATCTCCATTCCCTGCGACTGCAGCTCGCACAGGTCAGTGTCCGGCATGCCGTACAGCAGGTCGCTCGCCACAGCGTAGCTGTTCAGGAAGTGCCCAAACTCGTGAAAGGTATCCGTATAGTCGTCCACGTCCCCCATGGGCGCATTGAACAAATACGGCTCGTTGAAATAGTAAAGCGTCGTTGTGAAGCCCGTGTTCAGCTTAGTACCCGACAGGCTGATATCGTACAGCCCGTAGGTACGCATATAGTCCAGCGCCTCAGCTGCATCCTGCGACAACCTCGGAGCTACGTACTCGAGGGCAGCCATGACGTTCTCCTCCGAGCAGTCTATGTCCTCCGCCATATACAGCTCCAGCAGCTCCGCAGACGCCGCCTCGCCGTATTCCTCCACCAGCGGCACGAAGTGCTCCTTCACCTGCGTCCAAACCGAGTCCGCCACGTCCTGCGGCGAATAGCTGCGGTAAAAGGTCTCGTAATACTCCATTTCCGCACAGCTCGAATAGCCGTAGGCTGCGGCCCTTTCGTTTCTCAGCTCTACCAGCTCCACAAATATCTCCGCCGCCTGCTCCACGTCCGGCTCGGGCTGCGTCATCGCCACGTTATAGCTGTGTAGCAGCTCGCTCTCGCGCCCATATCCGCCCGGGTCACCCGACGCATCTCCCTCGCTCACATAGGCCGCGAAGCGCTCCGCGCTGCCCTCACCGAAACCCTCGTCTATGAGCGCCGCACCCGCGCCGCCCGACACATACGCGAGGGCTGCGTCCAGCTCGTCTGCAGCGTCGTACCACCGCGCGTAGGCCTCGTCCACGGCCGCGGCCGCCTCGTCCGTAGGCTCCGCTGTATACTCTATATCCAATATCGTATAATACGTATATAGCCGATAGACCTCGTCCTGCGCGAGAAAATATGCCGTTTCGAAGTCCTCGTACTCTCCGCCGTCGCGGTAGCTCCTGAACAGCTCCGCGTATGAGCCGTCATACGGCCCGGCCACGATATCCTTCATATCGGAGTATTCCACGTCCGCCCTCGAGCTGTAGTCGAACCACCAGCCCTCCGCCAGCGGCCTTATATACTCGCCCGTCGGCTCCGGCTCGTACGTATCTTCGCCGTACAACAGCTCGTCGAGGGTATCCGATCTCATACCGCAGCCCGCAAGCGTCAGGCAGAGCACGGCCGCTGCGAGCAGCAGCCCCAGCAGGCGGCGCAGTTTAACTTCCATCGCAAGGCACCTCCGCACCAGTTTTCCGGTAACAGGGTACCACACCCGCGCCCACCGGTCAAGGCCGCCCGCTATACGATGCCAAGTCGCGCGAAAAAGCTCAAACGGTTCTCGTTTGCGCTCCGGTTGAACCGCGCCAGCTCCATAAGCTCCCCCGGCTCGCCGCTGAGGACATTTACACGCTCCTCGCAGGTGAGCGCCACGGCGTAACCTCGTCCTGCGAGCACTTCCGCCGCCTCGCTGCAATGGAAACCGAAGGGGTAGGCAAAACAAAACGGTCTCTCGCCCGTGACCGCCTCGATCTTTCTCTCTACCGCCTCGAGATCCGCGTTCAGCGCCGCGCGGTACTGCTCCATCGTCTCAGTGACCTTCGGCATACAGCCGCGCCTCGGGAAGCTCTCCTCGTGCATGTCCTGCGTATGCGAGGCGATCTCGAACCTTCCCGAGGCCGCAAGCTCGCCCACCTCGGCCCAGGTCATATACGAGTACTCCGGGCTTCTGTACTCCAGCGTCTCCTCCCTGTCGCAGTACTTACCCACCACAGCCGCGACGGCGAACATGTCGTATTTTTCAAGCAGCGGCAGGACGTACTCCAGAACGCTCAGCTGACCGTCGTCGAAGGTGATGAGCACGGGTTTCTCCGGCAGAGTCCCGGTGCCCCGGCTGTACTCGACAAGCTCCCGCAGGCTCACCGCGGTATAGCCGCGCTCTCTTAAGTATCGCAGGTCGCCCTCGAGCTGCTCCGGCGTCACAACGTAGTCGCCGGCCTTCGAGGCGTCCTTCGACACGTGGTGGTACATGATCACCGGCAGGCTCGCAGTCTCCGCCCGCGCCGTGCCGGGCAGCAGTGCCGCCAGAAGCAGCAGCGCCATAACATATCTTCGCACAAAAACCACCCCGAACCGAGTATTCCCGGCCGGGGTGGTCTTATTTTTGCAATTTATTCCGACATCATCACTGCTCGTATATCTTCTGCGGGTGGATGATATGCCTCGGGCAGACCTCCGCGCAGTGGCCGCAGCCCGTGCACTTGTCGTAGTCTATCTTCGCTACGAAGTTTTCGACCTTGATGGCCTCGTGCGGGCACTCCTTCTGGCATTTCATGCAGCCGATGCAGCCCGCGTCGCAGATCTTGCGCGTCTGAGCGCCCTTGTCCTCCGAGCGGCAGCCCACCAGCACGCGCTGCTCGTAGGGCACCTTGCGGATGATCTTCTTCGGGCAGGCGTCGTAGCAGGCCATGCAGGCCACGCACTTTTCCCTGTCCACCACCGCTACGCCGTTCTCAATATGCATGGCGCCGAACTGGCAGGCCTTCACGCAGCTGCCGAGGCCGATGCAACTAAACTGGCACTGCTTCGGGCCCTTATTGCCGAAGCGCATGGCCGCGACGCAGTCCTTGGGACCTTCGTAGTCGAAGAACTCCTTCGCCACGCCCGTTCCGCCGGAGCAGGGCACGAAGGCCACGTATTTGGCCTCGGGTTCTGCGTCGAGTCCCATGATGGCCGCGACCTTCTCCGCCGTGGCCGCGCCTCCCGGCGAGCACTTGTTGGGCGGCGCCTCGCCCGCGACCACCGCCGCAGCATAGGCGTCGCAGCCGGCAAAGCCGCAGCCGCCGCAGTTCGCGCCCGCCAGCGCCGCGCGCACTTCCTCTATCCTCGGGTCCTGCTCGACGTGGAATATCTTCGCCGCAAAGGCCAGGAGCCCTCCGAAGACCGCGCCCATGATGCCGAGCACGAGTATGGCGTAGACTATGTTCATAATGCCGTCCATTGCCCTACCCCCTTAACCTATCTTCATGCCCGAGAAGCCCATGAAGGCCAGGGCCAGAAGGCCCGCCGTCACGAGCGCTATCGGGAAACCGTCGAAGCTCTCGGGGTAGTCGGCGAACTGCAGCCTGTCGCGCACGCTCGCAAAGAGCACGATGGCCACGAGGAAGCCCAGGCCGCCGGTGATGCCGTAGACCACGCTCTCGATGAAGTTGTAGTTGTTCTGCACGTTCAGCAGCACGACGCCGAGGACGGCGCAGTTCGTGGTGATGAGCGGCAGGAAGATGCCGAGCGCGGTGTACAGCGAGGGCACGGACTTCTTCAGGAACATCTCGACGAACTGCACGAGCACGGCGATGACGAGTATAAACGCCAGAGTGCTCATGTACTCGAGGTCGAGCGCTATGAGCAGCAGATTCACCGCGTAGCAGATGGCCGAGGCGAGACCCATGACGAAAGTGACCGCGATGCCCATGCCGACGGCGGTGTCGATCTTCGTGGAGCAGCCCAGGAAGGGACAGCAGCCCAAAAACTGCGAGAAGATGAAGTTGTTTATGAGTATGGCGCCGAGCGCTATCGTAAGTACCGAATCAAACATTACTCAGCCGCCTCCTTTATGACCTCGACCTTGGCCGCCCTCGCGGCGGCCTCCTTCTTCTCGGCCGACTTACGCAGCGCGTACTGCATGGCCGCCAGCAGGCAGGCCAGCGTCAGGAAGCCGCCGAAGGGCATTATCATGATCGTCGCGCCAAATTCCTCAGGGAAGATCCTGATACCCGCCGCCGAGCCGTCCAGCACCGCGCGCAGGGAGCCGTCCACTATCTCGAACACGCCCGCGCCGAAGGTGCCGGAGCCGAGCAGCTCGCGGATTATGCACATGCACAGCAGCACCAGCGTATAGCCTATGCCCTGGAAAATGCCGTCAAAGAAGCTCGGCACCACCGGCTCCTTCTGGCAGAAGGCCTCCGCGCGGCCTATAATGATGCAGTTGACAACGATAAGCGGGATGAACACGCCCAGCGACGCCGACAGCGCCGGGACGAGGGCCTGCAGCAGCAGGTCGACTATCGTCACGAAACCCGCTATGACGACAACGAACATCGCCAGCCTTATGTCGTTCGGTATCGCCTTGCGCATCGCCGAGATGACGACGTTGCAGCAGGTCAGAATAATCAGCACCGACAGGCCCATGCCTATGCCGTTGAAGAACATGGTCGTGATGGCCATTGTCGAGCAAAGGCCGATGCGCTGCACCAGCACGGGGTTGTTGGTGATGAGGCCCTCTTTGAACTGTTTCCTCAGATTCATATCTCAGCCCCCCTTAACCCAGCGCCTTCACGGCGGCTATCGCCGTGTTCGCGGCGTTCGCCATCGCCCGCGAGGAGATGGTCGCCGCCGTTATCGAATCCACCGTGCCGCCGTCCTTCGTGACGGCCATGCCCTCCGACTGGCCCACGAAACTCGCGAGGAAATCCTCCTCAACGATCTTCGCGCCGAGGCCAGAAGTCTCGGAGTGGGATATAACGCTCGCGCCCGTTATCGTGTAGTCCGGCGACACGCCGAAGGCCGCCGATATCGAACTCTGCGCGCCCGAGAAGGTCAACTCCACGACCCAGCCCTGGTCGCCCGCCTGGGCGATGGCGTCCACAGTCTCGAAAGCGTCCTTGTCATACTCCACGTTCACATACTCGCCGTCCCAGGGCAGCACTGCGTTGTAGGCTTCGGCCCTCGCCTGCGCCTCCAGCTCGGCTATCCGATCCTTCGTAAACATGTTCACGACGCCCAGCACGCCCGACACTATCGCGGACACGAGGAAAAGCACCAGCGCCAGCTTCACTATCTGATTGGGCGCCTTCTTAGTCTCAGCCATTTTCAGCACCCTCCTTTGCCTTCCTCTTAGCGGCCTTCTTCGCCGCCTTCGCCGCCTTCACGTCCTCCGCCGTCACGCCGAACTGCCTCGGCCTCGTCAGCTTGTCAACGCCCCAGGTGCAGCAGTTCATTATAAGTATCGCATAGCTCGCGCCCTCGGGGTACGAGCCGAAGTAGCGGATGAGCACCGTCAGCACACCGCAGCCCAGACCAAACACCAGCTGGCCGCGGAGCGTCACCGGGCTGGTCGAGTAGTCCGTCGCCATGAAGAATGCGCCGAGCACCAGTCCGCCCGAGCAGAGGTTCAGCAGCGTCCAGTCTATCCTGCCGTAGCCCTCGTGCCCGAAGATGAGGCAGAGCACCGCCACGGAGCCGATGAAGGACACCGGGATGCGCCAGCTGATGACCTTCCGCGCTATGAGCCATATGCCGCCCACGAGAAGCGCCAGCGTGCTTATCTCACCTACGCTGCCCGGCCTGATGCCGAGAAACAGGTTCCCCAGCGACAGATATTCGGGCATCGCCTGTCCGCTGTACAGATAGGAAAGCGGAGTCGCCATCGTCGCGGCGTCCACGCTGCCCGCCAGAGCCGCCGGCACAGCCCAGACCGTCATATAGCCCGCGTACGCCGCCGTCAGGAAGGCCCTGCCCGCCAGCGCCGGGTTCAAAAAGTTCTTGCCAATGCCGCCGTAGAGCTGCTTGACTACCACGACCGAGAAGAAGGAGCCGATGACGACCATCCACCACTTCGCCTCAGACGGCAGCACGCAGACCAGCAGTATGGCCGTCACGACCGCCGACAGGTCTCCCACCGTCGTGTTCTTCTTCATGAGCTTCCTGTAGCCCCACTCAAAGAAAACGCAGGAAACTATGGACACCGCCAGCAGCAGGACCACCTTTGCACCGAACATGTACACCGCCACCGCCAGCGCCGGTATGAGGCCGATGATGACGTCCAGCATGATCTGCCTCGTGCCCCGGTCCGTCCTCAGTATGGGGTTCGAGGTCACCTTGAAGACTTTTACCTCGTCCATCAGCCCTTCGCCTCCTTTCCGGCAGCGGCCTCGGCATTGATCTTCGCAGCCTCGGCCCGGGCCTTCTCCTCGGCCCGCTTGGCGTTTATCATGGCCTTGCCCACCTTGAAGGTGTGCGTCAGCGGCAGGCGCCCCGGACATCCCCATGAGCAGGAGCCGCACTCAAAGCAGTCCATGACGTGGTATTCTTCCATCTTCCTGATATCGCCCTTCTGGACGTACATGTACATATACATCGGCTCGAGCTTCATCGGGCAGTGCGCTATGCAGTTGCCGCAGCGGATGCAGGTCGGCGTATCGCTCTCCCTGTTCATATCCTTGCTGAACAGCAAGAGGCCCGACGCGCCCTTCACGCTGCCCGCCGTGGGATCGGCCACGCAGATGCCCATCATCGGGCCGCCCATGCAGATGCGCTCCACCCTGTCCATGTCCGCGCCGGCTTCCTTGAAGATGAACTCCAACGGTGTGCCGAAACGGCACAGGAGGTTCTGAGCCTCCGGCACGCAGTCGCCCGCCACCGTGACCACGCGCTCTATCGAGGGTATGCCCTCGTAGCAGGCCCGGTAGATCGAATACGCCGTGTAGGTCGAGACCACGTTGCAGCCCACGCCCGAGGGCAGACCGCCCGGCTTGACCTCCCGGTCCGTGTTCGCCTTGACCTGCATCTTCTCCGCACCCTGCGGATACTTCACGACCTCCGGCACGATCTCCACGCCGTACTTCGCCGGGTCGAGGCTGTTCAGCAGGTCGATGGCGTCATGCTTATTCTTCTCGATGCCGTAATAGCACTTGTCCAGCCCGTGCGCTATCCTCACGAGCTCTATGCCCTTGAGCAGCTCCTCAGGATGCTCGAGCATCGTCCTGTGGTCGCCGCAGAGATACGGCTCGCACTCGGCGCCGTTTATGATGACCGTGTCCACCTTGCCGCGCGCGCCCTGGATCTTGAAGGCCGTCGGGAACATGGCGCCGCCCATGCCGACCACGCCCGCCTCGCGTATCCTCGCGATGATGGCGTCCGGGTCCTTCAGCTGCTCAGCCGTCAGCGGCTTCATGTCCTCGCAGGGCGTGTCCTGAAAATCGTTCTCGATGACGACGGACATCACCATGTCGCCCAGCATGTGCCGCCTGGGTTCAACCGCTATGACCTTGCCAGAAACAGAAGCGTGCACCGGCGCAGACACCGGCGCATCGTTCGAGCCTATGAGCTGCCCCATCTTCACCGTGTCGCCCACCTTGACGACTGGCCTGTTCGGCGCGCCGATCTGCTGGATCATCGGCAGCACCACCACAGGCGGCGGCGAGATGGTACGCACAGGCGTCCCGCTGGCGGTCTTCGCATAGTCCGGGTGAACACCGCCATAATACTTAAAGGGCATGAGCATCACCTCTCGTAATTTTTGACTCGTTAATTGTAACACAATTGTTAACTCGTGTCCAGCAAAAATGACGCAAATGCACCATTTTGGCAAGATTATTAATTAACAATCCTGAGAAACTCTTGACAAATGCAAGTTCTATTGCATTTTGGGCCTCCAGCAGCGTTTTAGGCTCGACTTTTGGGTTTTTTTCTGCGGCGCATTTGATAACAATTTAACATTATGATAAAATTTTGTCAATCACTAATTTTATGCTTTTAATGCGGCGAAGAATCAGGTATAATCGTTTTGTCCACATCTGCGTGAAGGAGGCGCGTTTTCGTGACCGCTGTCAGGCTGGGCAAGAGAAAATGGGCGACCATCGTGCTCGTCGGTCTGGTCGGCCAATTCGCCTGGACCATCGAGAACATGTATTTTAACGTCTACCTCTACAACACCATCTCCACCGACCCGGACTACATAGCCGCCATGGTCGGCTGGAGCGCTGCCGCCGCGACGCTGACCGCCCTGCTCATGGGTGCGCTCTCGGACAGGGTCGGGAAAAGGCGCATCTTCGTCGCCGGCGGCTACATCCTCTGGGGCGCCTCGACGGCGGCCTTCGGGCTTGTCACTGTCGAGAACGCGGCAAAGCTGTTCCCGGCGGCCAGCGCCGTCTCGGCGGCGGCCGTCATGATAGTCGTGCTCGACTGTGTCATGACCTTCTTCGGCTCCACGGCGAACGACGCCGCCTTCAACGCCTGGCTCACGGACGCGACGGACGAGTCGAACAGGGGCAGGGCCGAGTCAGTTATCGCCACCCTGCCGCTCATCTCCATGCTCGTCATCTTCGGGGCCTTCGACGGCCTCACACAGCAGGGGCGGTGGAGCGAATTTTTCCTCATCTTCGGCGTGCTGGTCTCCGCCACGGGCGTCGTATCCCTCTTTCTGGTGAAGGACGAGCCGGGGCTGCAGCCGCGCCGGGACAGGTATTTTGCGAACCTCGTCTACGGCCTGCGGCCCTCGGTCATTGCGAAAAACCCGCTCCTCTACCTCGCGCTTCTGGCCTTCGCGGTCTTCTCCGTCGCGGTGCAGGTCTTTTTCCCCTACCTTATCATTTATATACAGAACTTCCTCGGCATAACGGACTACGCCATCGTCCTCGGCGTGGTGCTCATCGTTGCCTCGCTGGTCAGCGTGCTCTCGGGAAAGCTCATCGACAGGATGGGCAAGCTCCGCTTCACGATACCCGCGGCGGCGGTGATGTTCGCGGGGCTTGTGGCGATGTACTTCGCGCGTGGGCAGGTCGCGGTCATCATAGCAGGCTGCGTCATGATGAGCGGCTACATGCTGGTGACGGCCTCGCTCTCCGGCAAGGTGCGCGACCTCACGCCGCCGGACAAGGCCGGGCATTTTCAGGGCATACGGATGCTCTTTGCCGTGCTGCTGCCCATGGTCATAGGTCCCGCCATCGGCTCTGCAGTCATCAAGGGCGGAGACCTCACCTACGTCGAACTGGGCGTTGTGAAGACCGTGCCGACACCGGCCATCTTCCTCGCGGCGGCCGTTGTGCTGCTTCTTACGCTGATACCTGTCTTCATCCTCAAAAGGAGGGAAAGCAAATGCTCATGACCCCATGGGGCGAGGCCCTTGACCGCGAACATCCCCTGCCCGAATACCCGAGGCCGCAGTTTAGAAGGGAGAGCTATCTGAACCTGAACGGCCCGTGGGAATACGCCATAACGAAGGAGAACATGGAGCCGGAGGAGTACGAAGGCGAGATCATCGTGCCCTTCGCGCCCGAATCGGAGCTCTCCGGCGTGGGCCGGACGCTGCAGCCGGGCGAATATCTGTGGTATCACCGCTCGATAACGCTGCCCGAGGGCTTCAACGTCGGCCGGGTCATCCTGCACTTCGGCGCGGTGGATCAGTGCGCGCGGGTCTGGGTGAACGGCGAGGAGGCCTGCGCCCACGTTGGGGGAAACATCGGCTTCTCGGTGGATATAACGGAGCTTCTCTACGACGACGGCGGCGAAAACAGCCTCGTCGTGCGCGTAACAGACGACACGGACAAAGGGTACAGGACACGCGGCAAGCAGAAGCGCAGGCCGGGCGGCATCTGGTATAAACCCATGAGCGGCATCTGGCAGACGGTCTGGTGCGAGAGCGTGCCCGAAAACCACATTCGGGGCCTGTTCATCACACCGCATCCCGAGAAGAACTCGGTGGAGCTCTTCGTGGACGGCGAAGGCCCCTGCCGTGCGCTCATCGGCGACATGGCCTACGACTTCTACGCGGGCGCTCCGGCGCTTTTGAAGCTGCGGGAGGACGTGCACTGGTGGTCGCCGGAGGACCCGTACCTCTATGGGCTGAGCCTCGCCCTTGGCGACGACCGGGTGGAGAGCTACTTCGCCATGCGGACCTTCACAGTCGAGGCCGACTCGGAGGGGATAAGGCGGCTGTTTTTGAACGGAAAGCCATATTTCCACAACGGGCTGCTGGACCAGGGCTGGTGGCCGGACGGTCTTTACACCGCGCCGAGTGACGAGGCTCTGCGTTTCGACATTGAAACTGCGAAGGCCATGGGCTTCAACATGCTCAGAAAGCACGTGAAGGTGGAGCCACTGCGCTGGTACTACCACTGCGACAGGCTGGGCATGCTGGTCTGGCAGGACATGCCTAACGGCGGCGGAAGCTATAACCCGGCGGTCATCTCCGCCCCGCTGCTCACAGGCTGGCACATGAAGGACAACAAATACGGCGCCTTCGGGCGAAAGGATGCGGCAGGGCGCGAGGAGTTCACGCAGGAGCTGCGCGAGATGGTGACCTGGCTCTATAACTGCCCCTGCATAGCCATGTGGGTCCCCTTCAATGAGGGCTGGGGCCAGTTCGACGCCGAAAAAAACGTCGCGGCCATCCTTGAGATTGACGCGACGAGGACAATTGATCACGCGAGCGGCTGGCACGATCAGGGCATAGGCGATATAAAGAGCCTGCACGTTTATTTTGACGAATACCGGTATTCGCCGGACAAGCAGGGGCGCTGCGTGGTGCTCTCGGAGTTCGGGGGCTACGCTCTGGCGGTGGAGGGACACGTCTCGGACGTAAAGCCCTTCGGGTACAAGAAGTACAAGTCATCGAACGAGCTGCGGCGCGGCATCACGCTGCTGTACGACGGGCAGATACGCCCGGCGGTAAAGAAGGGGCTCTCGGCGGCGGTGTACACGCAGCTCACCGACGTGGAGGGCGAGCTGAACGGCCTCGTGACCTATGACCGCCGCGAGCTGAAGGTCCCGGCAGAATCAATGCGGAGCATTGTAAAAATGCCGGCGCTTAAAAAGTGAGACAAGACCGGGCTTTTGCCACGCCGTTTACAAATATCACAAATCAACAACCGAAGGGGAACCCGCGCCACGGGTTCCCCTTCGGTATTATGCAGCAGGCTTTCTGTCACGTTTCTTCAGGCAAAGTTCAAAAGTGCGGGATAGTGCATTTCCCGTTTCGTGGCGGTTATGTCAGCAAAGGCTCCCACTTGCCTGAAGGAGTTTTTACCCCACCTCCGGCATCGACCAGTTGACCCGCGTATACGACTCGATCATCGCCGCATAGTCGCTCTGACACGCCGCAAAGTCTTTTGCTTTTATTGCCTCATAGATGCAGTAGTGTATGTCGCGGTGCTTGTCAAGCCGGAAGCTGCGCACCAGCTCAGGCATCCACTTCGAGAGACAGAACAGCATGTACTGGTGTATAGGCTCGCGCGCAACGGCGAAGGCGTAGGCGTAGAGCGGATTATGCGAGATGCGGCAGACGTGCTCGTGAAAGGCCAGGTCCGCCGCCGCCACGCGCTTGCACCACTCCTCGTGCGTCAGTCCCTCAGTATCGGCCCAGGCTTCGCGGTGCCGCAGCGCGAGACGCTCCAATTCCGCAAGGTCCTCCTCCGTCGCCCGCTCCATGGCAAGCCTTGCACATTCTATCTCTATATGGTTGCGGAACTCTGTCACGTTCTGCATCATACCGCTGCGCTCATAGAACTTTGACGCGGTCTTAAGATAGCTCTCAAAATCGAACTCGATGACAAAAGTACCGCTGCCCGTGCGAGTCTCAACTATGCCCAGCGCGTTGAGTTTTTGCAGCGCCATGCGCACCGTCAGCCGGTTTACGCCGAACCTGGCCGCAAGCTCGCTCTCCGAGGGAAGCTTGTCCCCGACCTTCCAGGTGCCGGAGCTTATCTGCGCCTGGATCGCCTCGCAGACCTGCTCCGAGGCAGAGACCTTCCTTATCTTCATGTCCTCATCCACGCGCCCGTCACCCCCGTATTCAGCCTTTTGGAATTTAACGCGTCATCATCTATATTTAAGTATAATGTATTCTCCGCCCGTTTGCAAGCATGTTTTAGAAAAAACGCGAGAATAACTTGTGTAAATTTGTGATATGTAAGGTGTTAACGTTCTTGACTTTTATGGATAATGAATATATTATGGTGATGAACCGGACTACATAGCGAACAGGATAATATACAAGCATAATGAAAGGGTGAGAACATGGCCAAAAACCTTATGACCGGCAACGAGGCCGTTGCCCGTGGTCTCTACGAGGCGGGCGTGGCCTTCGCGTCCGCGTATCCGGGCACGCCCAGCACGGAGATACTGGAGAACGTTGCCGAAAAGTACAAGGACAGCATCACCTGCGAGTGGGCGCCGAACGAGAAGGTGGCGTTCGAGGCGGCGGTAGGCGCGTCGTTCGTCGGCGGGCGTTCCTTCGCGGCGATGAAGCACGTCGGCCTTAACGTGGCGGCGGATCCGCTCCTGACCTTTGCGTATACGGGCGTGAACGGCGGCATGGTGTTCGTCTCGGCGGACGACCCCGGCCTGCATTCCTCGCAGAATGAGCAGGACAACAGATTCTACGCCCGGATGGGCAAGTTCATCATGCTCGAGCCTTCCGACTCGCAGGAGGCCAAGGACATGGCTGTCATGGGCTATGAGCTGAGCGAGCGTTTCGACTCCCCGGTCATGCTGAGGATGACGACGCGCGTCTGCCACAGCAAGAGCCTTGTGGAGTTCGGCGAGGTGCAGGAGCCGAAGAAGAAGGAATATGTCAAGAACCGCGCGAAGTACGACCCCGTGCCGGCGATGGCGAAGGGAATGCACACGGCGGTTGAAAAGCGCTGGGCGAAGCTGCTCGAGTACACGGAGGAGTGTCCGCTCAACCGCGAGGAGTGGCACACCGACGAAGTTGGCATAGTCTCCGCGGGCGTGGCGTACCAGTACGCGCGCGAGGTCTATGGCGATAACGCCTCCTACTTCAAGTGCGGCATGACCAGCCCGATGCCCATCGAGAGCATCAGGAAGTTCGCGGCGAAGGTAAAGAAGCTCTACGTGGTCGAGGAGCTTGAGCCCTACATGGAGGACCTGCTTCGCGCCGCCGGCATCGAGTGTACTGGCAAGAAGCTCGTGCCGATTGAGGGCGAGCTGAACCCCGACATCGTGCGCAAGTCTCTGACCGGCGAGGTCGTGCCGACTATGGAGTACGACAAGTCCGTGGTGCCGGGACGTCCGCCGATGCTCTGCGCGGGCTGCCCGCACGTGGGCCTGTTCTACGAGCTGGGCAAGTTCAAGGACGTCATCGCGATAGGCGATATCGGCTGCTACGCGCTCTCGGGCAACCCGCCGCTGAACGCGAAGGACTTTGCGCTGTGCATGGGCTCGGGCTTCTCGATGGCCCACGGTGCGGCTAAGATCATGGCGAAGTTCGGGGAGAACAAGAAGATAGTCGGCGTCGTGGGCGACTCGACCTTCTTCCACACGGGCATGAACAGCATGCTCGACGCGGTGTATAACCACTCGAACGCTACGCTCATCGTCGTGGACAACAGGATAACGGGCATGACGGGCCATCAGGAGAACCCCGGCTCGGGCTATACGATAACGGGCGAGCACGCCTACCCGGCAGATATCGAGGGCGTGGCGCGGGCCTTCGGCATGACGGAGATCTACAAGGTCAACCCGATGGACCTCGAGGCAACGCGCAAGGCGCTCAAGGCGGCCATCGAGTATGACGGCCCGTCGCTGGTGATAACGAGATACCCCTGCGCTCTCAAGAAGCGCAGCCCCGAGGACAAGGCGGAGTTCGGCACGGACAGGACGCCCTATGAGATAGACGCTGAGGCATGTATAGGCTGCAAGAGCTGCCTGCGGCTGGGCTGCCCGGCCATAAGCTTCGACGCCGAGGCGAAGAAGGCGAACATAGACCGCGTGGCCTGCGCCGGCTGCGGCGTCTGCGCCCAGGTCTGCCCGAAGAAGGCTATGGGAAAGGTGGGTGGCTGATATGTCAAATGTGAAGAACGTGGTGCTCTGCGGCGTCGGCGGCCAGGGCACGATACTGGCGAGCAAGATATTGAGCTACGCGCTCATCGAGGCGGGCTATGACGTGAAGATGAGCGAGATACACGGCATGAGCCAGCGCGGCGGCAGCGTCACGACGCAGGTGCGCTACGGTGACAAGGTGTATTCGCCCATAATAGGCAAGGGCTCGGCGGACGTGCTGGTGGCCTTTGAGAAGATGGAAGCGCTCAGGTATCTGGACGACGTGAAGGTCGACGGCGGAGTCGTCATCATAAACGACCATGCGATCCAGTCCCTGCCCACGCTTCAGGGCATGGCGAAGTACCCTGAGGACTGCATCGACCGGGTGAAGGAGAAGAACGCGGACACGCGCGTCATCAAGGCCACGAAGATAGCCGGCGAACTCGGCAACGAGAAGGCGGCGAACGTCGTACTGCTGGGCGCGACGGTGAAGGCGCTGGGGCTCGAGGACATGGATTGGGACAAGGCGCTCGAGGCCTGCGTGAAACCGGCGTTTATCGAGATGAACAAGAAGGCGTTCAAGGCCGGACTTGAAGCCTGACGGGAGTGAAGAGGAAGCAAAGCGGCGGGGGGACCCGCCGCTTTGTCAGCTTGCGAAGAAGGCTTTGTCTTTCCAAATTCATTCGAGGCCGAGCAGCCGCATGAGCTCTCCCCACAGCTCGAGCAGGCGGAACTTGAAGACGATGCCGTCGGAGTCTCCGGTGAGGAGCATGGCGCTGTCCTGCCCGAGGGTTTCGAGGGCGTCCTCGGCTTCGGCGGCGGAGAGGCAGAGAGGCGGGAATACCACGCACCACCAGTTGTGACCCTCACCCTCGCCAAGGACGACGCGCAGGGATTCGTAGCTGCCCGCGGGCAGGGAGAAGCTGCCGTAGTCGCGGGTAGGGTAGAATTCGCGCGAGAGCGTGACCGTCACGGGCCTGCCCTCAGCGGCTTCCTCGGCGGCTGAACGGATACCGTCGAGATTCTCGGAAATTATATCCCGCGCGCTGTTCACATCTGCGGCCCCGTCCAGCTCAGGCTCAAGGTAAGCGAGCACGCTGTCGCGCACGGCGAGCTTTATCTGCTGCTCGGTCTCGTCGTCGGAGACGGCAAGCACGTGCAGGCGGATGAGGCCCTCTGAGAGCGCCCGGCTCCTCGCCGAGGCCCAGACGCCGATGAGCAGGGTCACGCAGAGCGCGAGCAGCATGGAAAGTTCCCAGTTTTTTAGAAAGCGTGTTTTCATGGCTATGTACCTCCGAAAGCATTCTGCCCGGTAAAGAGTTTCTTTAAACCGCTTGACAGGGGGCTTTCAGCGTGGTAATATGCTCAATAACCGTGAGGGAGTAGTCTTCCGCATACGGCGGAGGCAAGTCAACAGCATGGCGGGAGCAAGGTCTCGCCTGGCTTGCATTAAAAGACAAGACTCATGGATAGGATATACCTATCCATGAGTTTTTTCTATGTCGGAGAAAGGAAGGGTCAAGTTGAAGTATTACTGCGAGGATGCGCAGAGCGTACTTGGCGAGGTAGGCAGCAGCGAAAAGGGCCTGAGCAGCGAGGAGGCGGCAAAACGGCTGGAGCGGGACGGGCGCAACGAGCTTGCGGCGGCGAAAAAGCCCTCGCTCATAAAGCAGTTTTTCAAGCAGATGGCCGACCCGATGATAATCATTCTGCTGGTCGCCGCGGCGATAAGCGCCGTGACCTCGGTCTACCAGAATGAAAGCCCGGCGGACGTCATAATAATCCTGTTCGTCGTCATCGTGAACGCGGTGCTTGGCGTGTATCAGGAAAACAAGGCTGAAAAGGCGATAGAGGCGCTGCAGGCGATGAGCGCGGCGACCAGCCGTGTGCTCAGGGGCGGCAAGGTCACGGTGGTGCCCTCGGCGGAGCTGGTCGTGGGCGATATCGTGCTGCTCGAGGCGGGCGACGCGGTGCCGGCCGATGGCAGGCTGCTCGAGAGCGCAAGCCTCAAAATCGAGGAGGCGGCGCTCACGGGCGAGAGCGTGCCCGTTACGAAGTTCATAGACATCCTCGACCCCGGCTCCGCGCCGGACGTGCCGCTGGGCGACAGGAAAAACATGATGTACATGGGCAGTACGGTGGTCTACGGGCGCGGCACGGCCGTCGTCACGGCTACCGGCATGGACACGGAGATGGGCCGCATAGCCGACGCGCTCTCGAAGGCTGAGCAGGGCCAGACCCCGCTGCAGCTAAAGCTCAGCCAGCTCTCGAAGATACTCACCTGGCTCGTGCTGGGCATCTGCGCCGTCATCTTCGGCGTGCAGATACTGAGGGCCGGCGGCATAACAGGAGATGTAGTGCTCGACTCCTTCCTCGTGGCCGTCTCCCTCGCGGTCGCGGCGATACCCGAGGGCCTTGCGGCGGTCGTGACAGTGGTGCTCTCCATAGGCGTCACGAACATGTCGAAGCGCAATGCGATAATCAGGCGACTGACGGCGGTCGAGACGCTTGGCTGCGCGCAGATCATCTGCTCGGATAAGACCGGCACGCTGACCCAGAACAAGATGACCGTCGTTGACCACTACGGCGGGGATACACAGCTGCTGGCCACGGCCATGAGCCTCTGCTCCGACGCTGAGGAGGATGAGAACGGCGAGGCGGTCGGCGAACCGACGGAGTGTGCGCTGGTGAACTGGGCGCACGGGCTGGGCCTCGATAAGGACGACCTCAAGGCCTGCGCACCGCGCATGGGCGAGGCGCCCTTTGACAGCATGAGGAAGATGATGAGCACGGTGCACGTCTCCGGCGGCAGCGTGGTGCAGTACACGAAGGGCGCACCTGACGAAGTGCTTAAGAAATGTGTCTCCTACCTCGACCACGGGAAGGTATGTCCCATGACCGAGGAAAAGATGCAGGAGATACTTGCCGCTAACAAGGAAATGGCCGACAGGGCGCTGCGCGTGCTCGCGGCGGCGGCCAGATGGTGGGAGAGCGAGCCGACGGACTTCTCGCCCGAGGCTCTGGAGAACGAGCTGTGCTTCATCGGCCTGACGGGCATGATAGACCCGGTGCGGCCCGAGGTCAAGGCGGCCATCGAGGAATGCCGCGGCGCGGGCATCCGGCCCATCATGATAACCGGCGACCACATAGATACCGCCGTGGCCATAGCAAAGGAGCTGGGCATCCTTAAGGACGCTTCCGAGGCCGTCACGGGCAGCCAGCTTGACGCGATGGACGACGAGGAGTTCGAGCACCGCTTCCGGGACATCTCGGTCTACGCCCGCGTGCAGCCCGAGCACAAGACCCGCATCGTCACGGCCTGGAAGAAGGCCGGCTGTGTCACCGCCATGACCGGCGACGGCGTGAACGACGCGCCCAGCATCAAGAGCGCAGACATAGGCGTGGGCATGGGCATAACCGGCACGGACGTGACGAAGAACGTGGCGGACATGGTGCTGGCGGACGACAACTTCGCGACCATCGTGGGCGCAGTGGAGGAAGGCCGCAGGATTTACGACAACATCCGAAAGGCCATACAGTTCCTGCTCGGCTCGAACATGTCCGAGGTCATCAGCATCTTCGTGGCGACGCTTCTGGGCTTTACCATACTGGAGCCGGTGCATCTGCTGTGGATAAACCTCGTGACGGACTGCTTCCCGGCGCTGGCGCTGGGTATGGAGAAGGCCGAGCGCGATATCATGCGCCGCCAGCCGCGCGACGCGAAGGCCGGCGTCTTCGCCGGCGGCATGGGCGCGGACATAGCGTATCAGGGCATAGTGGTGTCGCTGCTGACGCTGGCGAGCTATTTTGTGGGTCACTATATCGAGTCCGGAGTCTGGGAAATAGCGGACAGCGCAGATGGCACGACGATGGCCTTCCTGACGATGAGCATGGCGGAGATCTGCCACAGCTTCAACATGCGCAGCCAGCGCGGCAGCCTGTTCTCCATAAAGGGCATGAACAAGACGCTGAACTGGGCAGCTCTGGGCAGCCTTGCGGCTACGACGCTGGTCTGCGAGGTGCCGTTCATAGCTAATGCCTTCGAGTTTGCTCCTGTGGACTTCCTCGAGTACGCCGTGGCACTCTGCTTCGCCGTGAGCGTTATTCCGATAGTGGAGCTGGTAAAGCTGGTGCAGAGGAAACTGGCAAAGAACTGAATGACATGATAAAACCGGGGCGCATCGGAATGATGCGCCTCGGTTTTTTTAAAAGCCTATGGTCCACATGTAGGAAAAGGCCTGCGCCCATGAGCCGAAGGTCTCGCGCTGCACCATCTCGCGCAGCTCGTCCCGCGAGTACCAGCGGGCGGTGATCTCCTCGCCGGTCTCCTTGCAGGGGGCTATCTCGCCGCCCGCGACGCCGAAGACGCAGATGCACTGCTCGTTGGAGAGGCCGACGGCGCTGTAGGCGGGAGGCGTGACGTGGCGTATCTCGAGCAGGTCCAGGCCGGTCTCCTCCCTGAGCTCGCGCCGCGCGGCGCTCTCCGGGGTCTCGCCCGGGTCGATCAGCCCGGCGGGCAGGCCGTAGATCTCGCGGCCCAGCTCGAGACGGAACTCGCGGATGAGCAGCAGATGCTCGCACGCCTCGTCCGTCATGATTATCATGACTGCGTCCGTGCGCGGGTGGAGCAGCTTGTCGGCCGAGTCGATGCCGGGGTCGCGGGAGAACATCTCATAGACCTTCTCGCCCCCGGAGGGCGTCTCGTAGTGGACATCGTAGCGGTTGAGGTATTCCCCGCCGCCGCGTTTTTCTATGCTGCGGAACTTCATCAGAACTTCAACACCACGGTCCTCGGTGCGCCGAAGTCCGGCAGCTCGATGCTGCTGCCGTCCACAAACTCGACGTTCTTCGTCAGGTCGAGGAAGGGCTGCACGGTCTCGATGACATCGTAGCCGAAGCCCTCGCCCCGGTAGTGCATGGGGATGACGAGCTGGGCGTCGATGGCATCGGCCAGCTCGCGCGCGGTCGCGGCGTCGATTGTGTAGAAGCCGCCGACGGGGATGAGCAGCGCGTCCACGTGTCCGATGGCCTTTATCTGGCCCTTGGAAAGCATGTGGCCCACGTCCCCGAGGTGGCAGACCCTCGCCCCGCCGCCGGAGACGATGCGAATGAGGTTCTCACCGCGCTTCTGCCCGTTCGCGTCGTCGTGCCAGCAGCCGAGGGTCTCGACGGTGTAATCGGTCTGCTCGCCGGTGAGCGTGACCTTGTCCTCTCCTGCGTGGTCGGCGTGGCCGTGGCTGCAGAGCACGAGGTCGGCCGTGAGCGGCTTAAGCGTCAGGCCGGGCACGGAGCCGTCGGCATAGGGGTCGAACACGACCCTGCCCGCCCGTGACTCTATCATGAAACAGGAATGACCGTACCATGTGAGCTTCATAGTATCGCCTCCAAATAATACATGGCACCAGTATAACACAGCCCGAAGCCTGCCGCAAGGCCGTTGACCGGCGGCTGGAAAAGTGGTAATATCCGAGTTGGTGATGGAAATGAGGATAAATAAAGTGATACGTGCCGTCATCGTGGTGCTTCTGCTGGCGGTGCTGGTGTTCTGCATATATAAGCGGCTGGAGGCATCCCCGGCGAAGACCGAGCCGGACGGGGAAGCCACGACTCAGCCCGCCGAACAGACGACGGAGCCGACGGCCGAGCCGACCGTGATACCCACGTCGGAGCCGACTGCGGAACCAACGCCCACGCCCACGCCGGAGCCGGAGCTGCCGGACGTGGACATCACGAGCTGGGAGTTCCGTATAGCAAACCCGGATACGAACATAGGCGACTACGCGCCGGAGCTGGCGACGACGGAGAACGGGCTGTACTTCGACGTGCGGGCCGTGGACGCGCTGGAGGAGTTCATGGCGGCAGCGCGGGCGGAGGGTCTCAGCTGCGTGCTGGTCTCGACGTACAGGGACTATTATACGCAGCAGATACTGTATAACAACAAGGTAGCGGAGTACGGCGAGGAGCGCGCTAAGACGATCGTCGCCCCGCCGGGCACGAGCGAGCACCAGATAGGCCTCGCGGCGGACATAACCGACAGGTACTACGAGTACATGAACGAGAGTCTTGAGGACACGGAGCTGTTCCAGTGGATGAGCGCGCACTGCGCGGAGTACGGCTTCATTGTGCGGTACCCTAAGGACAAGGAGGACGTGACGGGCATCATGTACGAGCCCTGGCACTTCCGCTACGTAGGCACTGAGGCGGCGGCCTATATCATGGAACACGGCCTGTGCCTCGAAGAATTCGTGGCACTATACAGCGAATAAGTCTGGCACCAACAACGCCGCTCGGTTAAAGAGCGGCGTTGCTTTTTCAATACAGCCCCGTATATTGTGGGTCGGGGTAGTCCAGTTCGCAGCTTCGAACCAGAGCCATGAACTCGGCTGCCAGTGGCGTCAGATACTTGTCCCTGTGATATGCTATCCTGAACCGTCTCGTGAAGTCCAGACCGTTTACCCTTACCACAGTCACAAGTCCCCGCTCTGCCGCGCCCCTTATCATCCTCGCAGGCAGGACCGATATCCCCAGCCCGCTGATGACCGCGTTCACCAGCGCCGTCGTGCTCATCGCCTCCCAGCTAGGACTGACCGCAAAGCCCGCGCCTGCCGTCACCCGCTCAAATTCCTCCCTCGCGCCGCTCCCCGGCTCGCGAAGGAGGAATTTTTGCCGTCTGAACTCCTCCTGAGTCAGCTCCTGCCCGGACTCGTACCCACTGTCCCGGGGACAGATGACCGCCAGGCTGTCCTCCATATACTCCTCCGTCACCAGCAGTTCCGACCTCGGCACGCCCTCCACCAGCGCCAGGTCCAGCGTGTTCTCCAGCAGCCGCGACTCCAAAAGCTCCGTCGGCCCCACCGTCGCCCTTATCTCCGCGCCCGGCAGCCTCGATGTTATCGCCTTCACATAGCCCGGCAAAAACTGCGAGCCTATCGTCATACTCGCCCCTACCCTCAGCACGCCCGGCCGCTCCCAGCTCCCCAGCGCCTCCTCCATCTCGTCGAACGAGGACGTTATGTGCCGCGCATAGCCAAGGAGCCGCTCGCCCGCCCCGCTCAGCCGCAGCCTTCGCCCCAGCCGGTCGAACAGCACCACACCGTAATACCCCTCCAGCTCCTTTATCGCCAGACTGGCCGCAGGCTGTGTCATGTGCAGCGCCTCCGCCGCCTTCGTCATGTTGCAGCCATTATCACAGACTGCCAGGAATATCCTCAAGTGTCTCAGCGTCATGCCATCGCCCCTCTTATAATGTGTTTCTTATCATTTATATTTAATAATATTATTTTTCTTATCTATTGGCAAGAGGTATGATGGGGCTGCAAGGGGGAATATGGTTTGAAAGAAAAGCTAAGACGGTACTGGACGCTGTTTCTGGCAACTTTTCAGCTGAGTGCCTGCACCTTTGGCGGCGGTTTTGTGATAATACCGCTGATGCGCAGGAAATTCGTGGAGCGTCTGGGCTGGATCGAGGAGCAGGAGATGCTCGATCTGGCGGCGATAGCGCAGTCCTGTCCGGGGGCCATCGCGGTCAACGCGGCAATACTGGTCGGCTATCGCGCCTGCGGGGTGCCGGGCGCGGTCGTGACGGTTTTCGGCACGGTGCTGCCGCCGCTCGTCATAATCTCGGTCATCTCGTTTTTCTACGCCGCCTTCCGCAGCAGCGAGCTGGTCGGTCTCGTAATGCAGGGCATGCTGGCCGGGGTCGCGGCGGTCATAAGCGACGTGGTGGTCACGATGTGCGGCAGCCTTGTCCGGGAGCGGAGCGTCCTGCACGTGCTGATATTGCTCGCCGCCTTCGTACTCGTGAGGTTTTTCGGCGTGAACGTGATCTTCGTCATACTCGGCTGCGCGGTACTGGGGCTTTTTGAGGGCCTCGTGCGCACGCGCATCGAGAGGAGGCGCGCCTGATGCTTTATCTCCAGCTGCTCTGGAGCTTTTTCCAGATAGGCCTGTTCAGCATCGGAGGCGGCTATGCAGCCATGCCGCTCATCCAGCAGCAGGTGACTGTCGAGCACAGCTGGCTCACGATGACGCAGTTCGCGGACATCATGGCCATCGCGGAGATGACCCCGGGGCCTATTGCGATAAACTCCGCCACCTTTGTGGGCATACAGGTAGCCGGCGTACCCGGCGCGCTCGTCGCCACCTTCGGCTGCGTGCTGCCCTCCTGCGTGATCGTCACCATTCTGGCTTGGGTCTACTACCGCTGCAAGGGCCTGCGTCTGGTACAGGATATGCTCGGCTGCCTGCGCCCGGCGGTCGTGGCCATGATAGCCTCCGCGGGATTGACGCTGCTGATACTTGCCGTTTTCGGGCAGGACGGCGGGCTGGTGGACATTGACTATGCCGCCGTGATCATCTTCGTTTTGGGACTTCTGCTGCTGAGGCTCAAGCATCCGAACCCCATCCTTATAATGGCGGGTTCGGGTCTGGCCTTTGCGCTCATACATTACGCCGCGGGGGAGGCAGCGATATGAAATACACGCTCAGAGCCGGTCAGCTCAGCGAGAAGGACAGCGGGCACACGCTTGCAAGGCTGCGCGGGACGATCCCGGGGCAGTCGAGGCAGGTCAGCGGAGAGGACGGCGGGTTGCTGCTGAGGACGGAGGTGCGGCTGCTCGAGTCCTCAGGGCTGCGCCCCTGCGACGTGCGCTTGCGTGAGTATGTGATGCTCACGGTCGATGGCGAGACCCGGTTATTCCGAGCACGACGACCCGGACGTCTGCGGCTGGCCGGCCAACCACATGCCGAGGGTCGATCACGCGGCGCTGTATTTCGGCGGCCGCGGACATATGCTGGTGATGCGCAGCGCCATGCGCCATGTGCTCCGGCGCCATCTACTGGGCGAACATAGGCCGGGTGGTCTACGGCATGACCGAGAAGCGTCTGCTCGAGCTGACCGGCGACAACGAGCAGAACCCCACCTTCAGCCTCCCCTGCCGCGAGGTCTTTGCCCGCGGCCAGAAGGACATAAAAGTTGAAGGCCCCTTCCCCGAGGTCGAGGAAGAGGCCGCCGAAGTCCACAAGGGCTACTGGGACTGAGCATTTTTCTTCGCTGTATTGATAGACGCGACGAGCATCGCGCGGATACTTGTGCAGGCTGAGTCAAGGCTCTTATATGCGGCTTCATCTATATAGTTCGTCCTGAACAAAAGCTCGAGCCAGTATGCTGTCTCATTCGATTCTTTCAGCGCGATCTGCAGCTTTGCCACAAAATCCGCCTTGCTGTGCGCATATCTGGCCTCATGGATATTTGCTCCGATCGACGTGCCGCTCCTTCCGATCTGGTTTGAGATCACCGTTTCCTTTTTCTGCTTCAGGTCTTTGACCAGCTCGATAATGGCCACCGCAAAATCCAATGAACGGGCCGACAGCTTATCCTCCTGCACTCACAACACCACCAAATAAAAATGAAGCATCGGCTGTGCCGATATGAAGCGCAAGCCTTCGGCTTGCATGAAGCATCGACTTCGTCGATATGAAAAATTGAAATTGAGTCGCTTATAGTGCGGCTGCACAGATACTATAAGACGAAAAATGAAGCATCGGCTGTGCCGATATGAAGCGCAAGCCTTCGGCTTGCATGAA
>OJRC01000208.1_pt1 | contig 48628 bp, 41 predicted proteins | sample 1599081 | NCBI WGS metagenome assembly OJRC01 (sample SAMN03922519, study PRJEB24848) | human gut metagenome | isolation source: stool sample | host: Homo sapiens | place: Germany | collected 2010-02 | reverse complement strand
CAAGGTCAGGAAGGGGGTTCAAGGGGGAAACCCTACCAAGGGGTTTCCCCCTTATAGCTGAAAATCAAGGAATTAAGGAAGACCACAGCCTTCCTTAATTCTTTTTTTGTGCTATAATGCTTTTTCAGGAGGCGATACCATGTTTGATCTGCTCATTCGCAACGCCATGGTGCTCGACGGCAGCGGGGCTGGGGCTTTCCCCGCCGACGTGGGCATTTCCGGGGAAAGGATACAGGCTGTGGGGCAGCTCGGCGAGGCCGGGGCCGCGCACGTTATCGAGGCCGCAGGGCGGTATCTGACGCCCGGGTTCATCGACATTCACAGGCACGCCGACGCCGCGCTCTTTCGCCCCGGCTGGGGTCAGGCGGAGCTTGCGCAGGGCCTCACCACCGTCATAAACGGCAACTGCGGCCTCTCGCTCGCGCCAGTCGCGGGCAGGTTCAGGGGCGAGATCCTGCGCTACCTCTCCCCTATCGTCGGCGAGCTGCCCGAGGGCCGCAAGTTTGAGTCGATGGCCTCGTATCTCGCCCAGGCACGCGAGGCCGCGCCGCCGCCGGGTACCTTCATGCTCGCCGGTATGGGCACGATCCGCGCCTGCGCCGCCGGGTTCTCCGACGCGCCGCTGACGGATGAACAGTACGCCGAGGTCCACCGGCTGCTCGAGGCCGCGCTCGCGGACGGAGCCGTCGGCGTCTCGCTCGGTCTCGGCTACGCGCCCGAGTGCTTCTACGACACGCGCGGGCTTATACGCGCGCTTGAGCCGCTCAGAGGCACGGATACCGTCGTCACCGTACACATGCGTCAGGAGGGCGACGGGGTCGTGGACGCGCTCCGGGAGATGCTCGAGGTCGCGCGTGAGCTGCGTATGCCGCTGGAAATCAGCCATCTCAAGGCTATCGGCCGCCGCAACTGGCGCAGGGCCGTGCCCAAGATGCTCCGGCTTATCGACGAGGCGCGTCAGGACGGGCTGGACGTCATGTGCGACGTATACCCCTACCCTGCCGGCTCGACTCAGCTCATACACGTTCTGCCGCCCGAGTTTCAGGCCGGGGGCACCGAGGCGCTGACAGAGGCGCTGGGCGACAGTCATCAGCGCGAACTCATGCGTGAGCGGATGCTGACAGGCTCGGATTTTGAGAACATCTCGCTGCTGGTCGGTTTCGAGAACATCCGCGCTACCTCGCTGCATATGCCCGAAAATCAGGGCTTCGAGGGGCGCTCCATCGCCGAGATCGCCCAAATGCGCGGTGTCTCGGACTTCGATGCGCTATTTGACCTGCTGGCCTCCGAGCACTGCGCTGTGTCGATGATAGACTTTATCGCCGACGAGCAGGACATCGAGGACATACTGCGTGCGCCCTTCTCGGGCGTCATATCTGACGCGACCTATCCGACGAGCGGGCTGCTGCATCCACGGGTCTACGGCGCCTTCCCGCGGCTCATCGAGCGGTATGTGTTCGCAAAAAAGACGCTCACGCTCGCGGAGGCGGTAAAGAAAGTAACCAGCCAGCCAGCCCGGCGTTTCGGACTTGAGCGAAAGGGCCTCATTAAGCCCGGCTATGATGCAGATCTCTGCCTGTTCACGCCCGTTAACATACATGAGCGTGACAGCTACGAGCATCCCGACACCCTCGCCTCCGGCATGGACATCGTGCTCGTGGGCGGGCGCACGGCATACGGCGCGGAACTTTGAGGAATAACAAATAAGACATGGCCCGCCATACTCGGCGGGCCATGTCTTTTCTATCAGTCGCTTATCACTCGACGGTCTCGATGCTGACGAACGTGAAGTTCGCGCCCTCGACAGCGGCCTTGAGAGCCTCGTCGGTCACGCTGGCGTTGCAGACAACAGAAGCGGTGCCGGCCTCGTGGCTGGCCTCTGCGCTCTCGACACCGTCCATGGCCTCGAGCGTCCTCTTGAGACGGCCGGAGCAGCCGCCGCAGTGCATGCCTTCTACCTTCATGAGCTTCTTCATTATGAATCTCCTCCTTAAATAACTTACATTTATATCCGGGCACGGGCAAAATCACTCGATGCCGAGGAAAACATATCCAGCCTTCGTGACGGCAGCTTTGAGAGCTTCCTCGTCCGTGTCCGGCTTCATGGTGACGGCTGCGGTGCCTGCCTTCGCATCGGCCTTGACGCTCTCGACGCCCGCGACCGCGCCTATCGCTTCGCTGACTGCCCTCTCGCAGTGCTCGCACATCATACCCTCGATTTTCACGGTCTTCGTGACGGCCTCTGCCGCTGGAGCGGAAGGCTCGTCGCCCGCAAAACCGTGAGGTACGTAACCGGCCTTCTTCACGGCCTCGGCCATGGCTTCCTCGCTCGTGCCGGGCTGCAGGCGTATGGTCGCCGTGCCCGCCTTGGCGTCGGCGGTGACGGTCTCAACACCCTCAACAGCTTCAAGAGCAGTCTTGACAGCTCGCTCGCAGTGCTCGCACATCATGCCCTCGATCTTCATGGTCTTCTCGACCGTGCCGGTGATTGGGCAGGCGGTGACGTTCTCTCCGAAGCCGACGAATATGTACCCGGCCCTGGTGACTGCGTCCTTGAGTGCCTGTTCGCTTGTGTCGGGATGTATCTTGAACTTGGCAACACCCTTCTCCGCGCTGGCGCTGACGTCCTCCACACCCTCGACCGCCGAGAGCGCCTCGGTGACGGTCTTTTCACAATGACCGCACATCATTCCGTCTATACGCATCGCGACGTCTATAAGCTCCTCTTCCTCCTCCACAGCGACGGAGGGAGCGGCCTTGTGTCTGCGCGGCTTATCCTTGCTCGCGTTATACATCTTGAACAGGTTCAGCCTCAGGGCATTCGACACGACGCAGAAGGAGCTGAGGCTCATAGCTGCCGCGCCCAGCATCGGGTTGAGCGTGAGGTTCGCCCACACAAAACAGCCTGCTGCAATGGGAATGCCGATAGTATTGTAAAAGAAGGCCCAGAACAGGTTTTCGTGTATATTTCGCAGCGTTGCGCGGGACATGCGGATGGCGGCGGGGACGTCCGACAGCTGGCTCTTCATGAGCACAACGTCCGCGGCGTCGATGGCGACGTCAGTACCCGCGCCTATGGCGATACCGATGTCTGCGCGTGTCAGGGCCGGAGCATCGTTGATGCCGTCGCCGACCATGGAGACCTTGCCCTGCTTCATGAGCTTGCGGATAACGCTCTCCTTGCCGTCGGGCAGGACGCCTGCTATGACCTCGTCCACGCCCGCCTGAGCGCCAATGGCCTTGGCGGTGCGCTCATTGTCGCCGGTGAGCATGACGACGCGGATGCCCATGTTGCGCAGCTCCTGCACCGCGCGCGGGCTGTCCTCCTTGATGACGTCGGCCACGGCGATGATGCCGGCAAGCTTGCCGCCCTCGGCGAAGTACAGCGGGGTCTTGCCCTGCTCGGCGAGCTGCTCTGCCTTCTCTCGCATGTCGTCGGTGACGGTGGCCTTGGTGACGATGAACTTATGGTTGCCTGTGGCAAGCTCCTTGCCGTTCATGCTGGCGATGACGCCGTTGCCGGGCAGGGCCTCGAAGGAGCTGACCTCGGGGGCCTTCATGCCCAGCTCCTCGCCGCGCTGCATGATGGCGCGGGCAAGCGGGTGCTCGCTCTTCTGCTCGAGCGCCAGTGCGAGGCTCATGAGCTCCTCCTCGCTGACGCCCTTGGAGGGGATGATATCGGTGACCTTGGGCTCGCCGGAGGTGATGGTGCCGGTCTTGTCGAGCGCAACTATATCCATCTTGCCAGCTTCCTCGAGCGAAGCGGCGGTCTTGAACAGTATGCCATTCTTCGCGCCCATGCCGTTGCCGACCATGATGGCGACGGGCGTCGCGAGGCCGAGCGCGCAGGGACAGCTGATGACCAGCACCGATATCCCGCGCGCGAGTGCGAAGCCGAAGCTCTGGCCTATGAGCAGCCACACGATGGTCGTTATGACGGCTATCGTTATGACCGAAGGCACGAAAATACCGGAGACCTTGTCGGCCACCTTCGCTATCGGCGCCTTCGTCGCTGCCGCGTCGGAGACCATCTGGATTATCTGGCTGAGGGTCGTATCCTCGCCCACGCGGGTGGCCTGGCACTTTATGAAGCCGCTCTGGTTGAGCGTGGCGGCGGAGACCGTATCGCCCTCCGCCTTGTCGACCGGGATACTCTCGCCGGTCAGGGCGCTCTCGTTCACGGCACTGTGGCCTTCGAGCACAATGCCGTCGACCGGGATGTTCTCGCCCGGGCGGACGACGAATATATCGCCCTTCTCAACCTCGTCCACTCCGACGGTGACTTCCTGCCCGCCCCGGACGACAGTGGCGGTCTTGGGGGCGAGCTTCATGAGGCTCTTGAGGGCGTCCGTGGTCTTGCCCTTGCTGCGGGCCTCGAGCATCTTGCCTACGGTGATGAGGGTCAGTATCATAGCCGCGGCCTCGAAGTAGAACTCAGTGTGCATGACGTGCATCTGGTCCATCGGGTCGCTGTAAGTCGTCATCTCAAAGAGCGCGTACGAGCTCCACACGAAGGCGGCGCTGGAGCCCAGGGCGACGAGGGTGTCCATGTTAGGCGCCCTGTGCGCGAGGCTCTTGAAGCCGGAGATGAAGAACTTCTTGTTGATGATCATGACTATAACAGTCAAATAGAGCTGGATGAGCGCCTGGGCCATGTAGTTGTGGGCCAGGAAATCCGGCAGCGGCCAGCCCCACATCATCGCGCCCATGGAGAAATACATGAGCACTATGAGGAAGCCGACGGACGAGATCAGGCGGCGCTTCAGAACCGGCGTCTCGTGGTCCTCAAGAGCGGCTTCAGCCTCTGCCATGGAGCTTGACGCACTCTTTTTCTCAGCGCCGGCGCCCTTCTCGCTCGCGCCGTAGCCGGCGTCAACGACGGCCTTAATTATGTCCGCGCTGGAGGCCGTGCCCTCAACGCCCATGGAGTTCGTCAGCAGGCTGACCGAGCAGCTCGTCACGCCCGGAACGGCGTTCACGGCTTTCTCGACCCTGGCACTGCATGCCGCGCAGCTCATACCTGTTACAGTATACTGCTTCATATGATACCTTTACCTCCCCATTGCACTTACCTCATCAACTTCTGCATGGTCTTCAGCAGTTCGTCGATGGTCTCGTCATTGCCCTCGCGGATGTCATCGACGACGCAGGTGCGGATGTGGTCGCTCAGAAGCTCGCGGTTAAAGGCGTTCATCGCCGCCGTCACCGCAGCCGACTGCACAAGGATGTCGGGACAATACACGCCCTTCTCCACCATGCCGCGTATGCCGCGCACCTGGCCCTCAATGCGGTTGAGCCGGTGTATCAGCTTCTTGTACTCCTCAGGAGTCCGCTCCTTTGTCCGCTGGCAACAACAATTCTTTGTCTTTCCCATGATAAGCTCCTTCCACACAGATACCCATCAGGAGCAATAATAGTATACCCCCGATGGGTATATTGTCAATACCCATTTTATCAATTCAGCGCACTATGCTGCTGTCGAGCACAGCGCCCCATCCTTCGCATAATACACCGTTATGCCTTCATTTTCAAGCGTTACCAACGCTTCCGTATTCAGGGTATCGGCAATAAATATGGGAGCCAGTTTCAGTGCTAGCGCGGCGCAGCCTTCGTCAAAGGAATAGCCGCAGAGCTCCGGCGTACTGCTGCGGTCCAGGCCGTCCGACGTATCCAGAAACGGCGAGCGGAGCGTCCCGTTTTCGTACAGGTAGTACCCCGCCCCGTCAGAGCCTTCCGCCGGGTAATCGCGCAGGCAGGCTATGCTAACCCTGCCCGAAAAGCGCAGCGTGGAGAGGACCGTTACCTCGCCGCCTTCACGGTGCGTGAAGTTGAAGGAATACTCCGAGCCGGTCTCCTCATCCAGGCAGCGCATGAAACCGTCGTCGCTGATGAGCGCGCCGCATGTATAGCCCGCGGCCTCCAGCGTCTCGGCCAGGTAGTCCGCGATAAAGGCGTTCTCCATCCAGCCCAGGTCTAAAAAGCTGACTATACCGTTCTCCTGCGCAAAGGCGAGGTACTCGTCCGAGACTCTGAGTCTCACCTTCCCGTCTCCGAGCAGTTCGATATCCACCGCCGTCTCATCCGCAGCAAACGCGGCGGCCTCGGCGAAAAACTCGCCCTGCGCGGCATCCAGCCTCGGGTCATACTGCGCGGCCTCCTCGTCGCCCATAGAGCTGCACAGCGCGTAGTACTGCTCGTACAGAGGGGCAAGGTAGTGGTATCTCGTATCGCTCGCCTCGAGCTGTTCAAGCGCGGAGTACAGCGCCTCGTCCACGTTCAGGATCTCGTTCGGGCTTCGGCTGAGGCGGTACAGACCGCCGGTTTCCTCTGTCTCGATATCAGCGCAGAACAGCTCGAGCGCGTCCGTCGCGGCCTCGGTATAGACATTTCGCAGTTCGCGCTTTTCATCGGTCGCGTCCGCGCCGCCGTAGCCGAGATAATAATAGAATGTGAAGCTGCTGCCGGCGTTCATCTCACCGCTGAGCGCTGTTATCTCCGTCAGGCCGGCATCCGTGCTGACGAGCGAGTTTATTCCCAGGGCAAACGACGCCACAGCAAGGACTATCAGGACTATCACCAGCGCAATACGCAGTCCGAGCCTGCCCTCGGGCAGCTCAATATTTATTATCTTGCGCACCGGCGGCCTGTCGTTTGGTACAGAGTTCCTTTTCATCCGCTACACGATCGCTATGACGATGAAAATCAGCAGCAGGACTATACACACGGCCAGTGTCGCCGCGAATGCTATGACGCCCTTGCGGCAGGCCTTATAGTTGCGTATATAATTGTGCCGCCTGAAGACGACGGCCGCGATAAGCCCGAGTATCGGCAGGAAAAATGACAATATCGCATACCAGGCGCTGCCCGTGTCGTGCACCGGTCGGTCGAGTATGACCTCGCCGGCGGTCGGGCCGTTGTCTCCACCCTCCTGCGCTGTATCGGTGTTCACGCCGACAATGGAGAGTGTCTTGAGCGGCTCCCCGCGTTCGCGCAGGGAGCGGTATTCCGCTATCTCCTCCGGGCTGCCGTAGACGTAGTGCTCGTGGCCTATGTTCACCAGCTCCGGCTGCGTCTCATCCGTATAATTATGCATGGACGGGTCGTAGGTATACAGCACCTTGTGCTTCTCGAGCTGTGGGTCGGGCAGCGGAATGGCTGAAATCAGCGAGCGGGTGTAGGGGTGCAGCGGGTAGTTGAAAAGCTCCTCCGACGTTGCGATCTCGACGATCCTTCCCTTGTAGATGACGCCTATGCGGTCGGAGATATACCTGACGATGGACAGGTCGTGCGCTATGAACATATAGGTCGTGCCCTGCTCGGTCTGGAACTTGTTCATGAGGTTTAGTATCTGCGCGCGGATGGACACGTCCAGCGCGGAAATGGGCTCATCCGCGACGACGAACTCCGGCTCCATGACCATGGCTCTGGCCAGGCCCACGCGCTGGCGCTGACCGCCCGAGAACTCGTGCGGATAGCGCGTCAGGTGCTCCGGCAGCAGGCCGACGGCCTCTATCATCCTCTCGACCTTCCGCACTCGGTCTGCCTCGTTCTCATACAGATGGAAGTTATACAGGCCCTCGGAGATGATGTAGTCCACCGTCGCGCGCTCGTTGAGCGAGGCGGCCGGGTCCTGGAAGACCATCTGGATGTTGCGGATTATCTCGCGGTCGAGGCTGCGGGGTATCTTTCCCGATATCCTGACGCCCTTGTAGAGTATCTCGCCGTTCGAGCAGCTGTTGGCGCGTATGACGGCCCGGCCTATCGTCGTCTTGCCCGAGCCGGACTCGCCAACGAGCGAAAAGGTCTCGCCCTTGTAGATGTCAAAGCTGGCGTCCTGCACGGCGCGGACCTTGTTCTCGCCCTTGCCGAAATTTATATCGACATGCCTGAGTGAGAGCAGCACTTCCCTGCCGCTTTCGTCTATCGGGCCGTGCTCGGGAAAGTGGTCGGCGCTGGCGTCCAGGACCGCTGTGTTTTTATCTCTAGCCATGCGTGACCACCTCCTAGATGTTGAACACTTTCATCAGTGTGCCGTGAATGTCGTGGATGATCTCCGGCTTTTCCACTTTCGGCGCGCGCGGGTCGAGCAGCCAGGTCTTGGCGTAGTGCGTATCCGAGACCTTGAACATCGGCGGCTCGCGCAGGGTATCCACGCGCAGACAGTAGGGGTTGCGCGGGGCAAAGGCGTCGCCTACAATCTCGTTATAGAGGCTCGGCGGCGTGCCCGCTATCGAATACAGCTTCGTGCCCCTGTCCATGAGCTGCGGCAGAGAGCTGAGCAGCGCCCAGGTGTAGGGATGGCGCGGGTCGTAGAAGACCTCCTCCACCGTGCCCAGTTCGACTATCTGCCCGGCGTACAACACCGCGACCCTGTCCGCCACGTTCGCCACGACGCCGAGGTCGTGCGTGATGAACACGATGGTATATCCGAATTCCTTTTGCAGGTCCTTGATGAGCTTTATTATCTGCGCCTGTATAGTGACGTCCAGCGCCGTCGTCGGCTCATCGCAGATGAGTATCTTCGGTTGGCAGGAGAGCGCAATGGCTATGACTATTCTCTGCCTCATGCCGCCGGAGTACTGGAATGGGTAGTCGTCGAAGCGGTTCTCAGCGTTTGGGATGCCGACCTTCTTCATGAGCAGTATGGCGCGCTTGCGCGCCTCTATCTCCGAGACATTCTGGTGCTTCATGATGACCGAGGTTATCTGGCTGCCTATGGTCATGATGGGGTTAAGGCTCGTCATCGGGTCCTGGAATATGGTCGCTATCCTCTGGCCGCGTATCTTCGTCCAGTCGACTACGCAGTCTGTGCGCGCGAGGTCGAGCACCAGCGAGCCGTGCATCCGGCCGCCTTCTTCTCCCAGATACTTCACGCGGAAAACGGCGTTCTCAAATATACCGTTCAGCTTCGCCTCGTCGGAGAGGTCCTCACCCGTGGTCATTGCCTGCTTTATCGCACCATAGAGCTTATTCTCAAGCTTCCTGCGGCCCTTGAGCGGGTATCTGCCCAGTGACAGGCAGATCTCTTTGGCGAGGGTGTTGTTCCTCGCCCTCTGCGCGGCGCTTATCTCCCCCGCGCACTCGCGCTCGTAGCGCGCCTTCAGCTCTGCCATGCGTCTCTCATACTCCGCATTGTAAGCGGCGTCTCCCCTTGTTTGTGCGGCATGCTCGCGTATGGTCGCTTTGCGGCTGCGCTCCAGCTCGTCCAGCCGGGCGTCCAGCTCGGATATGCGGCGCCCCGCCTCCTTTATCTTATCCTTTTCCTTCGAGCGGTCGAATGTCTGCTTCTCGTTTTGCAGCTGCGTGCGCCGGAACCTCAGCTCCCGCTTCTGCTTCTCAAAAGCCGCGGCTTCCTCACTGCTGAGCGTGAGCCGTTCCTGCCGGTCGCGCTCCAGAGCGCGCATCTCGAGATATGTCCCTGCCCCAAGCTCCAGCTTTGAATACTCGTTCAGCCGGGCCTCGGCTTTGGCTATCGCGCCCGCGCCAATGACAAAGCTCACGTCAGTCAGCGTATCGTCGTTGAACACTACGCTGCCGCCGTCTATAAAGCCGTTATTGTCCAGCATGCCCGCAAATGTCTTGGTCAGCACGCTCTTGCCGCAGCCAGACTCGCCGACGATGGCTATGGACTCGTTCTCGTATATGTCCAGCGACACGTTCCGTATGGCTGTAAGCACCCTTCCGCGGACGCGGAACTTGACCCAGAGGTCTTTAATTGACAGCAGTACCTTCTTATCTTCCATGTCCCGCGCCCCCGTTACATGTGTGTCCTCGGGTCGGCGGCGTCGCCGAGGTTCTGGCCTATCAGGAACAGTACGACCGAGATGAACGCGCTGAGCATGACGGGACACCAGAACTCCCATTCCCAGCCGGGCGTGACCATGGCGCTCTGCGAGTTGTAAAGTATCTTGCCGAGCGTCGTATCCGAGATGCCGAGGCCGATATAGCTCAAAAACGCCTCGCTCGCGATATACGCCGGTATCTGCTGCGCCATGACCGTCACGATGAAACTTATCATAAACGGCAGGATGTTCTTGAGCGCTATGCGCGCCGTGGACGAGCCGAGGCATCTTGAGGCAAGGTTGTACTCACGGTCGCGTATGATGATGACCTGCGTCCTGAGCGCGTAGGCTATGCCTATCCAGCCCGTGACGCACATAGCAAACAGCAGCGTGCCGAAGCTGGGCGAGAACACCAGCACCCAGACGGAAATGATGAGCGTGCCTGGCACGTTGCTCACCACATTGCGCACCTCGTTCATCACAAGGTCGACCTTCTTGGAGAAGCCCCAGATCGCGCCGACGACGATGCCGATGGAGAAGTTTATTATGGTGCACAGGAAGGCCAGCGAAAGGCTTATCCTGGCGCCGTACCACATCGAGTCGAAGGTCGACTGCCCCGACGCGCCCGTGCCGAATATCCACCTGATCGAGAAGCCGAACTTCTCTATGGCCTCGCGCGGGGAAAGGTGCTTCGCCGCAGCGTCCATGATGTTGCCGTAGCGGTCGTAGCCCATGACGGCGGGGTACACATATGTGAAGGCGATGATGACGGCGAACATCACGAGAATGATTATATTGGTCTTTTTGCGGAAAAACACCCTGAAAACACTGTGCCAGTACGAGTATCGCGGCGCGGTTATCTTCTCGACCGCGGACACGTCCTGCGGGACGCGCTCAAAAAGCTCCTCGTCCGTAAGCCCGGTGTCGTCCAGACGTACAAAATCTTCCTGCGTTGCAACTGCCATCTCAAATCACCTCGCTTTAGACGTGTAGGAGATACGCGGGTCCATGACCGCCATGAGTATGTCGCCCATTATGGCGGAGATTATGAACAGTACCCCGTAGAACAGCGCCACGCCGACGATGACGGCGTTGTCGTACGCGCCAATCGCCTGCACGAGCAGCCCGCCGACGCCCGGGATGAGGTACACCTGCTCCATGATTATTGCGCCGGAGAGCGCTCCCGTTATCGAGCCGGGTATGCCGTGTACTATCGGTATCGCCGCATTCTTGAAGATGTGCTTCGTGAATATCTCCCGCTCGCTCAGGCCCTCGCTTCGCGCGAACTTGACGTAGTCGGAGTTCATCTGGTCCACCATGTACCGCCGCATCCAGCGCATCTCGCCCGCTATTGCGCTTATGGCCGAGGACGCTATCGGCATGATATACATGAGCCAGGTCGGGTTATCCAGCGAGAATGTCGTCGGCAGGCCCATCTTATTGCCGACTGCCTTCAGCATCAGCATGTACGCGAGGCCAGGCACAGCCATGATGAGCACGACGTAGGCATTGCCGAGGCTGTCGACCCAGGTGTCCTTCTTCTTCGCCATCAGGATGCCCAGCGGCAGGCCGATCATATAGGCCAGCGCCGAGGCGATGATGCTGACGACAAAGGAGTAATACATGCGCGAGCCGCTGTCCTTCACCAGCGACACGTTCGTGTAATCGTCGGTATACAGCTCGGCATAGACCTGATTCAGCTCTCTCGAGCCCGCCAGATACGTGGCCGAGTGCAGGTCGTCCGCGCTGTTCTGCACCTCTCCGCTCGGGTAATAGGTCGTTGAGCGCACATAGTTGCCCTGCGGCTGTATCATGGTCTCAAAAGCATCCACGCCCTTGTTGACGCTGTAGCTCGTACCGAGGTGCATGGTCAGGAAATTCTGATGTATATACGGAAAACGGTTGTCGAAGTAGAGCAGGTACTTGTGGTAGGTACCGTTGCCCATGATTGCCGGGGAAAACTTCTCCCCGCCGTAGGCAGGGTCATAGAGCGTGAAGGTCAGGCCCCTGTCCTCAATGTCCTCTTCAACATAGTTGATATTGTCAAATTCAAAAATTCCGGTGAAGAAATTCCACAGGCGTATGATGAGCGGAGTGTTCTGGTAGGCGAACAGGCTCGCAGTACCGCCTGTCGCCACACGGTTCGGTGTGGCCATGACCGCGTCCAGGCGGACGACGGTATAACCCAGCGCCTCGTACTCCTCGGTGAAGCGCGCGATATAAGCTGCCGTCTCATCGCTGTCACGCTCGGGAGTGCGGCCTATGGTGACAACATCGGCGCGCTCGTCCTCGGTCAGCTCGCCGCTCGCCACCAGCTGGTTCAGCCAGTCGGTATACGGCACGTAGTCGAGGTAGTCGTACTCCTCCCACTTCTGATACATGTAGAGGGTCCTCTGGTTATTGCTCAGTTTTACATACTGCTCGTCCTCGGCGAAAATGAGGGTGTCGTCCAGCCAGGAGAACACCATCATCATTATAAGCGCTATCGCTATGATGACCGAGATGCAGCCCCGGAAAAACCGTCTGAAAAAATACTTTACCATAAGCGCGCTCCCTTGAATGGGACGGGGCGAATAGCGACCGCCATCCGCCCCGCCTGGATCATTTCAATTGCTCTTGTGGTATCACCAGATGCCCATTTTCCTGATAGCGAAGCCGTCGCCGTAGGGCAGCAGGCCGTCAAGATAGGTCTCGGGGTCGCCGAAATCGGCGCCGATGCCGCCCAGGCCGCCCAGGTCGTAATTGTACTCCGCGCCGGAGTTGGTGTTAAACCATGCGTTCAGGTTCTCAGTGGCGTCCTGGCACTCGATGAGGGATAGTTCCACCATGCCGCCCAGAGCCGCCTCTATGCAGGTCTTGAGCACGACCGCCTGATTCGTGGCGGTCTCATTATAGGCGCTGTACGGGTAGTCGAGGACCACCGGGTTCTCAGCGCTTATCTCATATCCCATAGCCTCGAGTTCAGCGATCGCCAGCTCGAGCTCGCTCATGGCGTTCTCGACATTGTACCAGCCGTCAAAGCCGTCGCTGGAATGTGCCTCCTCGTCCCAGACCTTGAAGGGATAGCCGTCGGCAGTGACCTGCGCCTGGACTATCTCGCCGTAGAAGGTACCCGCCTCGAAAGTCGTCGGCGTGCCGTTGATATCTACCGTGACGGTCTCCTCGAGGCTCACGAAGTCGCCAGGCACATAGCTGTTGCGCAGGCAGACGTACTTGAGGTCCTCACCCAGACTCTGCGAGATGTAGCTCGCGCGGTCGATGGAGTAGCCGAGGGCCAGACGGAAGTGCTGGTTCTGCAGGGCAGCGCGGCTGACCTCCTTCTGCTCCTCAGTCTTGCTCGACACGCAGGCACCGTCGGGAACGTTGGCGTAGACCTGACGGTTCTCGTTGAACCACATCAGGAATATGTTCGTCACGTTGGGTGCGACATGGACGTACTTGTCGAAGTTTCCGTCCTTCTTTGCTATTTCGAGCTGAGCTGTATCGAGCACCATCGTCGTGCCGACGCCGTTCACCGTGAAGTCATTGTACTCGCGGGTCACGTCGCTGCCGTCGTCGTAGATGAAGTTCACGGCCTTTATCTGCACGTTCTCAGCGTTCCAGTAGCTCTCGTTGGCTATGTAATTGATGGAGTTCTTATCGGTGACATTGGTGCACAGGTACGGGCCGCAGTAGGCGATGTGGTCCTGATCGGTACCGTACATGTAGGTGCTGCCGGCAATGGCCTCGTCGTACTCCGCCATGCCGAACACGCCGCCCTGGCTGAGATAGTAGCTCCTGCTCATCGGCGTGAAGCAGGCGTCCGCTATCATGGTCATGAAATACGGGCACTCCTCAACCAGTGTATATTGCAGGGTATATTCGTCGACCGCCTTGACGCCGACGGTGGTGAAATCAGTCGTCTCGCCGTAGACGTAAGCGTCGAGGCCCTCTAGTACGCCGAGCAGCATGTTGGCTGCGCTGCCGCCCGCATCGGCCACGTGCTGAAGGCCCGCGACCCAGTCGTCAGCGGTCAGCTCCGCGACCTGGCGGCCCTGGCTGTCCACCCAGACGACGCCCTCGCGGATGTAGAAGGTGTAGGTCAGCCCGTCCTCGCTCACCTCATAACTGGTGGCCAGATGCGGCTGGAGCACGCCCTCGCTGTCATACTGATAAAGGTAATCTATAAAGCTCGCGTCGTCGTGGTAGTCCCCGTCGCTCAGGAAGTCCCAGGTCGTGCCGACGCGGTCGAAGGTGGTGGTGCCAGTGTCGGTGAAGGTATAGCCCTTCTCCGTAAGGTACTCCACGGCGCTCTGGGTATAAGTGCCGGTGCCGGTCAGCTCGTACCACATCTCAACCAGATGCTCGTAGTCCTCGGTAGTGATTATCTCGTTAGTAATCACCATCTGGTCATAATAGACGCGGTCGCCCAGCCAGGAGGCATAGCCTCCTGCACGGAAGGGCACGCGGCTCATGGCATAGCAGCCGCCCGCGGTATACATCGGCGTGGCGACGCCGCTCTCGAGGAACTTCGCCTCGGCTATCGCCATCAGCGCCCAGCGCTCGCTGAGCGTCTCGGCCTCAAAAGCCGCCATATACGCGTCGTAGAAGTCGCCCATTGCGGCCATGTAGATGTCCTCATCGTTCTCGAGGATGCCGCCCTCAGTCTCAACGTCTTCACTCGGCTCCGTCGCGGTAGGCGTGGGCGTCTCAGTCCCGCCGCATGCCGCCAGCGACAGCACCATGGCAAGGCACAGCGCGAGGGCAAATGCTTTTTTTATCCAGTCTCTCATCATTTTCTCCCCCTTTTGATTTCTATATCCAAACACCGCCGTTTCCGGCGGCGATCAGGACGTTATCCCCTTATACCCCTGCACCCTATATGAATATGAATTAAATGCTACAACAATTTGAAGTCCTTGTCAATGCTGATATCTGACATTTTGCGACTAATTTCACATTAAAATTTTAGCGTTTACGCTGATAATACACTAAAGTAAACTGTGCTGGTGGGCTTTTCTGCTGTTTATCATTGTTTGGTTTCAGAGAGTCCTGCCAACATTATTAAGTCTGATATACCAAATACGGGTATAACAAAAGCCCCCGGCGCACCGGAGGCTTTGTGTGTTTCGTATCTGCTTTACAGCGTGCTGAGCTCGTCGAGCGAGCAGCGTTTCAGCTCCGCTCCGGGCGCGAGCACGCATACGGCGGGCTGCCTGAGAATCTCCTCAAGCCTTTCGGCTATCTCCGCGAGCTCTGAGCATCCGGCGTCCAGCAGCTGTCCGCGGCGCGCGCGGCGCATCTCATAGGTAATACCGCGGAAGTGGAGGTCGTCGGCCTCCTCGCCCTTGGCCCTCGGTGTGAGCAGCGGTTCGCCGGCGGCAACTGCGCCGGTTATAAGGCCGTCCAGCTCCGGGCCGTGTTCAGCGAAACCGCGCAAAAACTCAGGCGCGCGGGCGAAGGTCTCGAGCGTCTTGGCGGCGCTCGGGTCGCGGTAGGAGTAGCAGCCGTCAAATCCGTTCACACGCGTGACCATGCCTGTGCCGTAGGCCCCGCCCTGCACACGCACGGCGTTCCACAGGTATTCTAGCGACACGACACGCCCGGCGAGCTGCCAGAGGCCGTCGAACTGTCCGCTCAGGCCGCCCAGCGCGGCGCAGCCCACGTCCGAGGGTATCTCTATCCCCTCTCGCCGCGCGCCTCGGGGCGAAACGCCCGGGCCAGATATCTCCGCGCCCTCGGGCAGCGACGCGATGAGCTTCTCCAGCGCCTCGTCCACGGCGGTGCTGTGCAGGCCCGTGATGCTTGCCGTAAGCCCTCTGCGTACCATGACGCGCGAGGCAAGGCCGGCGAGGGTATCGGACAGCGCCGCGAAGTCGGGTTCGGCGTTCTGTCGCTTGAGCCAGCAGTAATAGTCATAGCCGCCTGCCCACTCGTTTGCCGCCGCGCCCGCAGCGAGCTGGGAGGCCGCGCGGCCCAGCGCAGAGACGTGCCCATTGTTCATGAGCTTCTGCATCATGCCGGTGCGTCTCTGGCGCAGGATGTCCGTGACCTCTTTTTCAGAGTCAAGGCGGCTGCTTGCAAGCACCTCCCCGAGCAGCTCGAGCGCCTTGCCGAGCTTGCCCTCAAGGGCGCTGACTCTGGCCGTAAGTTTGGCGCAGTATTCCTCCGCGCTGCGTTCGTACACATCCACCGAGAAACTCATGCTGCCGCAGTAAAGCTGGGTCAGTCGGTTCAGCTCCTGAGCCGTGTGCGCGGCGGTGTCGACCTTCCCGAGCAGCTCGCCGAGAAAACTAACGGCCGCGATGTCTTCACCGACGAGGCCGCTGATGTCAAAATAGAGCGAGACATAGCTTATCTCCGACGTTGGCAGCTCGTGGCGCAGGATGGGCGCTCCGCCCAGCGTATCCTCCCGCGTCGGGTAACGCTCCGGCTCCGGGCTGATGTCGCTGAGCGCGAGCCGGGGCAGAGAGGCTATTGCCTCCGGGCTGTCCTCGCCGGCCTGCCATGCGTCCAGCTCCGCCTGATGAGAGCGCAGCTGCGCGCGCTGCTCATCGTTGAGCGACCCGGCTATGGCCTCCAGCTCGCGCGAATCGCGCTCCCGTCGCTCCTCCCCCGCTGTATGCGACGGGACCATGACCACCTCGCAGGTGTGCGGGGAGTCGAGCAGCACGGTGCGGATAAGCTCCTCAAAATAGCCCTCGTCCATCCTCCTGCGCAGGGTATCGAACAGGTCGCCGACCTCCACCAGAGCCTCCGGCTCGCCGCCTCGCAGCCAGCTGTCGAGCACGCCGAAGCTGATGCCGAGGCCCTGCGGATAGTAGCCGTAGTCGCGCTCGCGCAGCTGGAACTCGAGGTTCGCCATGGCTGCCTCCAGCTCGCCGCGGTCAAGGCCGTTCTCAGCAAGGCCCGAGAGCACTTCGCGCAGCTTCTCCCCTGCCGGGACGATATCCTCCTCGGCCATGTTGCGCACCTCGAGCTTTATAAAGGGCTGGGCGCAGCCGTCCCAGAGCATCATGCTGACGGCCTCGCCATAGCCGGCGGCGAGCATCTCGCGCGTGAGCACGGACTGATTGCTCCCGCAGAGCACGGTGCAGAGCAGCTGCATGGCGGTCATCCGCTCGCGGTCGGTTATCTCGCCCGCCGCGCGTCCCCAGGCGAGACGGAATCGGCAGCGGGCATCCTCCTCCGCCGACAGCTCAAACACGACACGCTGCTGTGCGGCACGCACCGGCGGCTGGAGCGGCGGCACCGGCAGGCGCTCGCCCGGCTCGAGGGTGCTTAGGTACTCCCCGTCCAGCACGCTGAGCACCGCGTCGAGGTCCAGCGCGCCGTCCAGGAACACGTATGCGTTCGACGGGGAATAGAAGCGCCTGTGGAAATCCAGAAATTTCTCGTACGTCAGCTCCGGTATATGCTCCGGGTCGCCGCCGGAGACGAATCGGTAGGGCGTGTCCGGGTAGAGCGCGCGCATGATGGCGTGCACCTCCAGCTCATCCGCGTCCGCGAAAGCGCCGCGCATCTCGTTGTAGACCACGCCCTTGCGACTGAGCCTGCCGTCCCCGGACAGCTCATAGTGCCAGCCCTCCTGACGGAATATCTCGCTCTTTTTATAGATCATGGGGCGGAAAACGGCGTCCAGGTAGACGCGCATCAGGTTTATGAGGTCCTTCGGGTTGCGGCTGGAAATGGGATAATAGGTCTTGTCCGGGAAGGTCATGGCGTTCAGGAAGGTGTTCATGGAGGTCTTCATCAGCTCCACGAAAGGCTCCTTTGCCGGATACCTCTCGGAGCCGCAGAGCACGGAGTGCTCGAGGATGTGAAAGACGCCCGTGTCGTCCTCCGGCAGGGTCGGAAAGGCAATGCCGAAGGTCATGTTGACCTCGTCCCGCTCGAGCCAGACCAGCTCAAGCCCGGTGCGCTCGTGGCGCAGGTAGTGCATCTGCGCGTCCAGCTCCGGGAGCGCCCGGCTGCGGATAACTGTAAAACCGTGTTTCTGGGTATCGATGAGCATAGTTCCCCTCCTAAGGTTTTTCAATATTATAGCCCAAACCACCCCCATTGGCCACACATTTTTCCTGCCTCGCCGTTCAGGCGTGAGGGCAAAAATATCCGCCCGGGCATTTTACCCGGGCGGATTTTGCATTTTTAGGGACTTCAGCCTTCGATGAATCTCATGAAGATCGCTGCCGCCTGCGCGCGCGTGGCAGTGGCGGTCGGGGTTATCATACCGTTCTCGTCGCCCTCGATGATGCCGTTCTCTACTGCCCAGTGCATGGCGGTTGCGGCCCAGTCGCTGACCGTGCCGGCGTCGGGCGCGATGAGCTGGGTGTCCGCCGCAGGCTCGCCCCTGAAGCGCCAGAGCATTGTGACGAGCTGCTCGCGCGTGACCGCGCCCATCGGGTTCGTGCCGTCCGAGACGCCCTTGGCAGCCGCCCACTCCTGAGCGTCCGCAGCCCATGTATCGCCGGTTATCGTCTCGCCGTCAAGCCGCGCGAGGATGGCCCAGACCATGGCGCGGGTGAGCGTCGCGTTCGGCGAGAACTCGGCCGTGCCGGTGCCATACATCGTCCCGTCCGCGCCGCGCCAGCCGAGGAATATGTACCCCGGCTTCGTCGGTGCCGAGGGGAAGGTGAAGGATTTGCCCTTCTCGACCTTCTTCTCAACGCCGTCCAGTTTCACCGTCCAAGCGTCCTTGACGGTGAGGGTGCAGGTCTTGGTCACTAACGTAATGTTGTCGTTAGCTATGCTGACGCTTATGGTCGCGGTGCCCGCGCCCTTTGCCGTGACGGTGATAGTGTTACCGTCCGCGGACAGCTCTGCGGTTGCGATGGCGGTGTTGGAGCTGGTCACTTTCAGCCCATAGCCCTCGGGTTTGGTGGCGGTGACGGTGATGGTTTTGGTATCGCCTGTAAGCAGGTCAAGGGTTGTCGGCTCTAGGCTGAGGGAGAAGGATATGCCTTTATCGTCGTCTTCGGACACAAGGCCGGCGTCAACATAGGCAGTTTTCGCCTCGGCGGGGTAGATGAGGGTGAATTCGTATTCAGTATTGCTGCCCGAGACAAACGCGCCGCTGCCAATTTCCGGGGGCGTATCACCCTGCATGACGATGATGGAAGACCCGTCATTCTTCAGTGCGCCTTTCAGGAAGTTCTCGCCGATGCTGGTAACGCTGGCCGGGATGTTGATATATTCAAGGATGTTTGCATCTGCTGTATTTTTTGAAGGTGCATAAGTGAACGCATCTTTGCCTATCGTTTCCAAACCATCTGGAAGATATACAGTTTTTAAATTGCTGCACTTAAAAAATGCTCTGGCTGCAATTTCTTTGGTTCCATCTCTTACAGTAACTGAAGATATAATATCATCTAAGACTGTAACAAGTGTGTCATCATTGTAGTAAAGAACGTAGTTTTCGTCTTTTTCATAGGGACTTCCTTCTGCAAAGGTTACATTTTTTAAGTTATCCCAATCATCTAAGGCTCCATAATACCTACTCGAAAATATACCGACAGGGGGAATATTATCAAATCCCAAGTCGGTTACTCCAGCTGGTATTTCCAATTCAGTTAATGAGTCACACCCACCGAATGCCATCGAACCGATGTAAGTCACTCCATCCGGAATATCGAGTTCTTTCAAATTCTCGCAATATTGAAAGGCCTTTGAGCCGATTATTTTGAGTTGGCTGTTCTCTGCGAAAGTCACACTCTCAATAACACGGCTACCCGCGCCCGAGAATACTGGATTGTTGATAGGCGATGTTTTGTCTTCGCTTCCAAGTCTGGTAACTGATGCCGGTATCTCGATCGATTTCAGAGAAGAATTCTGGAATGCGCAGCTATCGATATATTCAAGGCCTTCCGGCAGAGTGACACTATTCAGACTCGTCGCATAGTAAAACGCTCCATAATCAATGCCAACAACTGAGTACTCTGTTGAATCTGAGGGGTTTGTTGCCTTTTCAGGAATCACTATATCTCCACTGGAGGTGGTTTTTTTGATCGTTTATGATCCGCTTTGGCTACTATGAAGCGCAGGGGGGCACAACATACGCTCTTATTAAGGGTTTTTCCTTCAGACTGGGCACTCTGGACTCCCTCAAGCACGGCCGCCTGTTCCCGCTGTCCTGATGCCATTAATTCCTGTGTAACAAAAAAGGACAAGACGGGGCGTTTCCGCCTCGTCCTGTCCTTTCGGAATTTGGGGGGATTTGTTTTGCCGCTCTGGAGCGGCTATGAGAAAATGGAGATATCTTACTGGTTATCTGCTTAGTCAAAGTCATACTGAACGACGTCTCCGGTATATCCGACCTCTTCAAAGTAAGGAGTCCACACTTCGGAAACCTTATCAGTATCGTTCCACCACTTTGCGTCTACCTGGATGATGCCCATGACGACCTTATATTCGGAAGTTCCATTTTCAGCCTCAGTCTTAAGGTCGGCGTTGGTGAGCGGGCGCCCCGTTATCGCAACGCCGAAGCTTGATTCGTCGCTCTTCATACTCTGGACATCATACAGGTCGATCTTGATCTCGACATCAGGATTGAGTCCCTTGAAAGCGTCCAGTATGCCCTCTCCAAGCTCCAGCGATCCGCCGCCTCCGGCAGCCATAGCGGAAGTTTTGCTTAAGAGACGTCAGCCCTCGTTCGGATAGGGCTCAAGAAATGCGTGGAAGTGGCGCATGGGAAGGTTGTGTCCCCAGACTATGCGCATGTTGGGGATGCTCTCGCGGTCCTCATACAGGGCCTTTACCGCTGCTATCACATAGTCGAGATGCTCCTGAGTCAGACGGCTGCGGTCTATGGCAAAGCGCACCACGTTTGCCAACTCCGCCTGCTGCTCCGTGGTCTTGAGGTCATACTCCATCGAGTAGTCGCCGAGCTCCGAGACGCGTATGCCGTAGCGGCGGATGAGCTCCAGCGAGAAGCCCTCGCCCGCGAACGTATCGTGGCCGCGCTTGCCGTCGAAGAACTCGTCCATATTTATGTAAACCGCATGGCCGCCGGCGGGCAGCACCACGCCCTTGACGCCGGCCTTGTAGAAGCCCTCGGCCAAATAGTTGCACTGTGCGATGCGCTCGTCCATATAGCCGAAGTTGCAGCTCTCATAGAGGCCCACGGCCAGAGCCATGATGTCGCGGCCGGACATGCCGCCGTAGGAGTCGTTGCCGTAGCAGGAAATCTGCTTGACCTTGAGCAGCACACCGACGTCGGTCTTTACGCTGCCGTCGGGGTTGAAGTCGGAGAAGTTCTTCCAGAAGAGGCCCCTGTCACGGAAGGCGAGCATGCCGCCCATGTTGGCGTGGCCGTCCTTCTTGGCGGACATCGTGAAGGCGTCGCAGTAGGAGAACATCTCCGTGGCTATCTCGGCGATGGACTTGTCGGCGTAGCCTTCCTCGCTTGTCTTGATGAAGTAGGCGTTTTCCGCCCAGCGCGCTGCGTCAAACACCAGGGGGATGTTGTACTTGTGGGCAACCCTGTTGATCTCCTTAAGGTTGGCCATCGATACTGCCTGGCCGCAGATGGGGTTATTCGTTATACAGGCAAATACCAGCGGCACATTCTCCGGACCGACGCCCAGAATGAGCTGCTCCAGCTTCTCTATGTCCATGTTGCCCTTGAAGGGGTTCTTCTCATAGCGACCGCCCTCGGGAACCTCGTACAGCAGCTCCTTGTTGTAGAGGTTGCGGGGGATGGAGCCCATCTGCTTTATGTTGCCTTCGGTGGTGTCGAAGTGGCCGTTGGAGGGAATGGTGAACACCTTTCCGGGATGCCGCGCGGAGAGGATGTTCCGCACGATCTCCATCAGCACCGACTCCGCCGCCCGGCCCTGCTGGATAATGAAAGTGTTGGGCCGCTCCATCTGCGCAGCGCCGCCGTTGAACAGCCCGCCCTCATATTCGCACAGATAAAGCTCGTCCATCATCTTCTCCACGTCCCGGCAATCGGTGCGCACAAGGTGTATGGACTTCTTCCAGTTCTTTTCCCCGCCGCGCTCAAAAATATCGCGGAAGGTGTCCAAAAGGACATAGTAGCCCGTGTTTCGTCCGTAAGCCTCATCTCCCAGAAACAGGGCGGCCCACTGGTGGTTCGTCATGGCTGTCGTACCGGAATCCGACAGCATGTCCACTGTCAGCATGCCTGACGGGAAAGCAAACTCGTTGTAGTGCGTGGCTGTCAGGGCCCGCTCACGCTGCTCCACGGTTACCGTGGGCAGGTCGCGGACTGCAAAGGCACAGTGGCGCGGGGTCGGTACATTAAGCGGATACTCTTTCATAAACCTTTTACCTCCATATTTGGTGCCGAGCACCCTGAGATTTGGAGATACCCCGGTTACCGGTGAGTACCGGCTAGCGGACGGCATACCGTTGAGCAGCTCTTTCAAAAAGAGCTGCAGGGACTCGAACCCTTATTATCCTTAATTATAAAGGAAAACCGAAGTGCTGTAATTGTTGGGAAAGACAACATAGTTCGTGAAATACTGTCTCCATAGACAAACACTCATGTGTAAAGAGTGTACATACTCTTGCAAATTTGGGTTATATTTTGTATGTTATAGTAAAGAGTTCATGTGGTCAACAGTGGTCAGGAGGACGAGAGCATGACTGTAAGTGACGTGATGAAGCTTCCTAGCATGTTGGGAGCCGAGGTGATTGCCGGGCATGGCGGCTTGAACTATCCCGTTGAGTCGGTGAATGTTCTAGAGTATGGCTGGAAAACAGAGCTTATGAACCGCTTTTTTCATGACAACACCTTTGACGGTAATGAACTATTGATTTCCGCCCTGGCCTCAATAGCAGATGATGTGGAAGCTCAGTGTGAAAACGTTCGCCGTTTCCACGCAGTTGGCTCAGTAGGGCTCGTCCTGTACTATGTTGGCATCATAGTACCGAAAGTGGATGAAAAGCTGCTTGAGTTATGCGATGAACTGGACTTCCCACTTATCTGTATGCCGCCTGGACAGACGAACCTGCGTTACAGTGAAGTAATACGAGAGGTTCTGTTCGAGCTTTATCGTGAGCAGCAGCGTGAGCAATTCTTTGTAAGCACATTGCTGGACCGCATTTCCAGTCTGCCTGCCCAACAGCGCAGCATGGAGACAATGCTCAAGATGCTCAGCGAGCATCTGCGTGTATCCGTTATTCTCACAGAGCAGAGACTGGAGCTGAATACCGCAGTTTTCTGGCCGCGTTCTCTGGATCAAGTTATAGCTGACCAGCTTCCCACCTGGCTTAAACAACTCGGAGGGGGCAGCAAATGTAAGGTACCGCTTGGCGACGGCGAGGGATATTTGCAGAGCTGTCCTCATCTTGTGGACGACTCTGACAATCTGCGGCTCTTTATCCTCAAATCGCGTGAGCCGCTCCACGACGACGCACTGTGGCAGGCCAGCGAGTGTGTAAGGCTTTTTATACACATCTGGAATAAAAACCACGGAAAGTTTGTTATATCCGAGCTTGTTCGAGCCATAATTAATGATGAACCTGTGCATAAGAAAAGATTGGCACAGATGTTTAAGGTGAACGTTCAGGACTTGAACCAGATGTGGTTGTTCATACCAAAACAGGAGCACATGGGGCATGATGAGGAGCTGTTTCGTTGGTGTACAGACAACTTCTCCGCAATCTCGGACCAGGTGTTGGTCAGCTATTACGAGGAAACCTTGGTAGTCTTTACGCACTCATTGCACAACGGCAGTCGCAGTCAAGGCTTAAACGAGCTTTTAGGAACCTCAGAGAAAATTACGGACATACGCCGAAACTACGAAATTGTCTGTTGTAACTGCTTAAACGACAGCTCGGACGCCAGACAGGCTTATCTGGTCAGTATGGCTCAATGGCGTGCGGCACGAAGAATCTATCCACGAGCCATGGTGCTGCGAACGGAGGATATGATGCTCTCTCAGCTTTGCCAAGAGATAATGGCAAAGCGAGAGAATCTGGAACAGTATTTGCGCATACTCACCAATCTGAGAAACGCCAACGCCGAACTCATACCTACGCTGACCATATATCTGCTGGACGTTGGTTCTAGTATGACTGAGACCGCACGGCTGCTCTACGTTCACCTGAACACAGTGAAATACCGGCTGCGCCAGGTGCAGGAAGTGACGGGATTTTCACCCACTCAGTTGCCTGGCGCATATTCCCTTTACATAACCGCTGCAATAAACCGGCTGTCAAAAGAAGAGCCATAAACAGATATCCCTCACAGTTCCGCTTATCCGCACAGGACAAGCGGAACTGTTCTTTTTTTGTCTTGCTGGACAATTACAAACCGCATAATGTACTCTACAATATTTATGTGAGATTTGTGCAAATCATACGTCAGCAAAAAAGTAATGGGAGGGAAAGGAAAATGGCAAAGAAAGCAATCGAAACTGCCGGCCTGAGCGAGGTAAAGGCAGAAGAACGCAAGAGCTGGGCAAGCATAGCCTTTATCTGGGCGGGCAGCGTCTGCTGCGTCCCGGCGCTCATGGTCGGCGCGGGCATCACCGCCGGGCTCAGTTTCGGCCAGGGCATACTGGCGATGTGCATAGGCTACGGCATCAACGTCGTGCTCATGGTGCTCATGAGCATACTCTCCTCGGACAAGGGCGTCCCCACCGTCGTGGCCGCCTCCGGCGCCTTCGGCAAGATAGGCTCCGGCTACGTCGTCTCCTTCATCATCGCCTTCTGCTTCATCTGCTGGTTCGGCTTCCAGGCCGTCGTCTGCGGCGAAGCCTTCGCGGGGCTGCTGGCGACGATGGGCCTCTCCATCCCGGGCTGGCTCTCCACCGTCATATGGGGCCTCGTCATGTGTCTCACCGCCGTCTTCGGCATCAACTGGATTAAGATACTCAACATCGTCTCCGTCCCGGCGCTCATAGTCATCCTCGTCTACGCGGCCATCGCCGTCTTCTCCGACGCCGAGTCCGCCGCCGCGATTGCGAACTATGAGCCCGCGGGCAGCATCACCTTCGTCTCCGGCATCGGCATGGCGGTCGGCGGCTTCGCCACCGGCGCGGTCCTCTCCGGCGACACGACCCGCTATTGCAAGAGCCGCCGCGACGTGCTTGTCTCGAGCGTTGTCGGCGTCATCCCCATGGGCGTCGGCACCCTGTTCATGGGCAGCGTCCTCGCCATCCACTCCGGCGCCGCCGGCATGGACACCGGCAGCATCGTCAACATGCTCTCGAGCGTCGGCTCGCCGATACTCGGCCTGCTCGTCCTCGTGCTCGCGACCTGGACGACCAACGTCTCCAACGCATACTCCGCGGGCTTCGCCCTGCTGAGCCTCACCCGCGCGAAGGACGAAAGGCGCGCCATGTTCACGCTTATCGCCGGCGTGCTCGGCACCGCGCTGGCCCTCTTCGGCATCACGAACTACTTCAACAACTTCCTGAACATCCTCGCGGCCTTCATCCCGCCCGTGGCCGGCGTCGTCATTATGGACTACTTCGTCATAAACAAGATGCGCGTCGACAAGTGGCGGGCCGTCGAGGGCTTCAACTGGGCCGGAGTCCTCTCCTGGCTGGGCGGCTCCGTCGTGGCGCTGGCGTTCCCGAGCGTGCTGGTGCCGACCATAAACGGAATTGTCGTTTCCTGCATACTCTATCTGATTCTCTACCCGCTTATAGGCAAAAAGAAGGCGGCGTAGGCTGACAGCAATAAAACGGCTCAGTGAGCAGCCTTGGAAACCAATAATAAAGTCTATAAATAATTAAGGAGGAACGAACATGAGAAAGCTGTACAAACAGGACATAATCGAGATTCTGTACGGGGCGACCCTCCTGGGCGCAGGCGGCGGCGGGTCGCTGTCGCAGGGGCTGGGGATGCTCGAGGGCCTGGAGGCCGCGGGTGAGGTCATCGAGCTCGAGATGCTGGACCTGGCGGAGATAGGCGACAACGAGTACGCCGCGATGGTCGCGGGCCTCGGCTCGCCGGTGGCGATGCTCGACCCCGACATGCCCATGTTCGGCCCCGACGCCGTGTACGCCTACCGCGCCTTCCAGACCGCCTTCAAGGCCGAGGGCAAGGAGTGCAAATACCTCTATTCCGGCGAGATGGGCGGCTTCAACACCTTCACGCCGATGCTGGTGGCCATTCTCTCCGACAAGGACCCCGCCAAACGTATCAAGTTCCTGGACGTTGACAGCAACGGCCGCGCGGTTCCCGAGCTGAACACGACCCTCAACGCCTACTATAACCATCCGCCCAAGCCCATGGGCCTCGGCAGCCTGAACGGCGACGAGATAATCGTCTATCCCGTCACCGACCACTCCGGCGAGCAGATAGCCCGTCAGATGTGCATGCTCTACAAGATGCGCATAGGCTTCGCCACCTGGGGCATGAACAAGGCGGAGATGGAGGAGGCCCTGGACATCGGCTGCGTCACCAAGGCCCAGAACATCGGCAAGGCCCTGCTGGCCGCCCGTGCTAACGGCACCGACGTCATGGACGAGCTGAAGAAGGCCGTTGAGATCCGCGAGTTCTGCCGCGGCACCATAGAGAAGCTGGATCTCAAGGCCGAGGGCGGCTTCGACTTCGGCACCACCGTGGTGAAGGGCGACGACGGCCACCTCTACTACATCGACTTCAAAAACGAGAACCTCATCCTCCGCGACGAGGCCGGCAAGACCTGCCTGACGGCCCCCGAGGGCATCGGCCTCATCGACCTCGACACCCTCACTCCGCTTACCAATGCGGATACCAAGGTCGGCATGCGCCTGCTCGTCACCATGACGCCCGCGCACCCCAACTGGTGGGACGAGGAGCACAAGGCCTACACCTGCTGGCTGCCCGAGCTCGAGCGCGTCGGCATGAAGGGCGGCCAGGTGCGCTACTGATAAGCTGAGGGAGGAAACCACATGGGCGTTTTGGCTCAGCTGGAGCCCAAAGAGGTATTCAGCTACTTTGAAACCATATGCGGCATCCCTCACGGCTCCGGGAACACCGGGCCGATCGCGGACTATCTGGTGAAGTTTGCGCAGGAGCGGGGCCTGGGTTGGTACCGGGACAGTGCGAACAACGTGGTCATCACGAAACCCGCCAGCCCCGGCTATGAGGACGCGGACACGGTCATACTGCAGGCCCACACAGACATGGTCTGTGAAAAGGACGCCGGCGTGGAGTTCGACTTCACCAAAGACGCCATCCGGCTCGTAGTGGAGGGCGACACCCTTCGGGCTGACGGCACGACTCTGGGCGCAGACGACGGCATCTCCGTCGCCATGATACTGGCCCTGCTGGACGATCCGGAGCTCAAGCACCCCAAGATCGAGGCACTGCTCACCAGCGACGAGGAGATAGGGCTCATAGGCGCCTTTGCGTTCGACTGCTCGCATCTTACGGGGCATAAGCTCATAAACCTCGATTCCGAGTATGAGGGCGTGCTTATGTGCAGCTGTGCAGGCGGCGCCAATGCGTATTCCACCATCCCCGTCGCGCGGGAGGCCTGTGCACTGCGGCTTGTCGAGGTCAGTCTGAGCGGGCTGGCAAGCGGCCACTCCGGAGTGGAGATCGACAAGGGCCGGGCCAACGCCAACGTGCTGATGGGCCGTCTGCTGGGTGCTCTGGGCGAGAAGCTGGCGTACAGGCTGGTCAAGCTGGGCGGCGGCTCCCGCGAGACGGCTATAGCATCCGCGGCCACGGCAGTCATAGGCGTGGCGGACAACGACGCCGAGTCGGCCGTGAAGGTCGTAGAGGACTGCGCCGCTGTGTTCGCGAAGGAATACGCTACTGCTGAGCCGGGCCTGAGCCTTACCGCGAAGGCGCTGGCAGTCGAGACGGTGAACGCCCTGACCGCAGAGAGCACGGCGCTCGTCACTCGGGTACTGCTTGCCCTGCCGGACAGCGTGCAGGCCATGAGCGTGGATATGCCGGGTCTGGTGCAGACCTCGCTGAATTTCGGTATCTTGCAGCTGCGTGAATCCGAACTTTACTGCGCCAATACCGTGCGCAGCTCAATGACCACGCAGAAGCTGTGGATACTGGATAAGGTCAGCGCCGTCGTGGCTCTGGCCGGCGGCAAGACGGAGATAAGCGGCAGCTATCCCGGCTGGTCGTACAATCCGAATTCCGTGGTGAAGGACACCATTCTGGAGGTCTACAAGGAGCTATTCGGCAAGGAAGCCACGGTCGAGGCGGTCCACGCGGGCATAGAGTGCGGCCTGTTTGCGGACAGCATACCCGAACTGGACTGCGTGTCTATCGGCCCCGATATGGCCGACGTGCACACCCCCAGAGAACACCTGAGCATCTCGTCCACCGCCCGAACCTATAAGCTTCTCGTGGAGGTACTTGCCAGAAGCAAGTGATCGGCCCGGATGACCTGAATTATCAATTAAGCACAGCCCTTCGTTTTGTAGTACGGAGGGCTGTGTTTTTTGCTTTATACGGCAATGCTTTCCTCCCTGCCGCCGTGCAGCAGATAGGAACAGCGCCCATGTTAAGGTATTAATTGGTATATTTAGTTGAGACTCATAAGTGTTATTTTTTCTCTTTTGCGCAGCATAACCCGGCCCTTTGTGACTGTGTATTTCTGAATATTGGCCGCTTATGAATATGTGCTAATTGGTGATGCGCGTTAATATTTACAGTTTGTGTGCGATGTTTGTCCATTCAGATTGACATACCAACTGGTAAATGTTATAATTTGCTAAGATTTATCATCAGCGGGTACCCGCTGATGTCACATTTTCCCATCAGGAAAATGTGTGATGCACAATGTGGCTTGCAACGGAGAGGGTGATGCTGATATAAAACGAGGCATTCTTTTATCACAGCTAAACAACAGCGCACTGATGACCCAAAAACTGATAAGGAGGCAAGACCCATGAAAAAGGCGATATCCATTCTTTTAGCGGTAATCTTTGCGATATCCCTCATGCCGTTTGCACTCGCTGATTCGACGGCGACCATAACAGCGTATAATTCGTCCGATGCTCAGGTTGGCACGACCTACGCGACCATAGACGCTGCTGCGGCGGCTGCCGGGCAGAACGGCAAGGTGTGCATTTCTGCCGGTGTGCTCGAGGTGAACGGCAGGCAGACCATCAGCGTCAGCGGCGTAACTCTCGAAGGTGCCGGTCGAGGCGTCACGATAATCAAGCCGTCCGCGAGCTTCGCAAACGCCAGCGAAACGAACCGCAAGGCGATACTCACGATAGCGGCGGACAACGTCACTGTCAAAGACCTCTCCCTCGACGGCACCGATTACGGCGAGACAATAGATATGGCGGATGAGAATGAGTATGACTTCGTTGTCCTGCGCATCAACTCCGGCAGCGGCATCGTACTTGATGACATCTACGTCGCCGGTTCTCCCAAGACGCTCATTCAGGCAGGCTCCGGCTCGAATTCCGTGACTGTGACGGCTGATGAACTTTACTGCGACGGTATGCCGAAGTCTATAGTAAATGGCGCTTCCTATCCTGACATTGACATTATTAACAGCAGTACCATGGCAATCAACAGCGGCGAGATAAATGCTTTCATTTCCAGTGAATCAAATAATGGCTACACGATTGGCACAACCTGTGAGCCTCTGTTTACGCTGCGGTATTTCCTAATCTACAATGTGACATCTACGTTCCAGCACTTTGCTAATACATATGTTGCCCTGCGTGACAGCCTTTCTGAGTATGCGGATGCATACGTCAATATTACTACAGCAATTTCAAATAGGCAGGCTGTAGAAGATATGGTAGACAGAGCCGAGATCGTTGCCGGCAGCGACCCGGTGTCAGTGCAGAACTTTATAATTCTTCTTCAGGATGCAAAAGAGTATGCTCCTTTGTATGCAAGTACTCTAAACGGCTATATTAACAGACTCCAAACAGCTTTGGGGAATGCCGCCTGATTTAAGGACGTGTGACAATGAAAAAAATTATCTCAGCATTTCTTTTACTTATATTAGTGTTATGCCTTACCACGGCGGTTTTTGCTGATAATTATACGCAAAACTTCGCTGACCTTGCAGATATGGCGGAGTACGTTGAGTCCAATGGCTTGGACATTAACCTTACAGAACAGTTTTTTGTAGTAGATACAACAGCAAGCAGCAACTATAAGTTTGAATTGTCCGCAAGCGAACAGGCTGTGAACGCGTTCTTCTGTGTGCTCACACGCGGAACCGGGCTGAGCGAATATGGCCTTACAGATAACGTGTATCTTGTAAAAAAGGATTCTCCGACGGTCACTATTTCAACAGATAGTAGTAACCCTACAACTATTGAGCCTGAGGCCGTCGACGGCAACGGATATGTGGCGCTAAGTAGTGTTGCCGCCCGTGTTGGTTTGAATATACTGACAGAAGTAACACAGGAGACTACGGTAACACTAAAAGTATATACCAAGACATACGGTGGCGCTTCATGGGAAAAACAAAAGGAAGTTACATACACACTGAAGCCTGACTCTTTGGCTTCGGATGTACCAACAATGGCCATAGACTGTGAAGACCGCTCCGAGTCTGTGCCGGGTGTTCAGGTTAACGCAGGTGACACGGTAAAGGTAGGCTTTACCGTTCCTGGTGGTTTCAGCGAAAGCGTGACTTTTACCTATGACAGCAGCGTTTTTGAGCTGACTAATGCACCTGAGGGCTGGACGAAACAGGATGACGGCAGCTATAAAAATCCCTCAGCAGCCAGTACAGTGTTTGAGTTCTCTGCTTTGGCCCAGAATGATGACAACGTTGTGGGCACATTCAAAGCTGAATGGGGAAGCAGTGGTGATAGCGTCTCAAAGTCTGTTGCAGTGATTCACAAGAGCATAAGCTATACAATCAAAAATCTGACTATAGCAAGCGAAGGGTCAAAGCTGGTATCGCTGCCTTATAATGGCGCAGTACAGAGCATTGAGGTGTTAGTTACTGAACCTGCAAGCGGATACACGATTCAGTATGCATCAGACGATTACGTCCAGTATGGAATTTATAATTGGGAATCTGACGCACCTAAACTGAGCACTGTGTCTGGCACTGAGAATTATACGCCAATAGCTATAAAAATCAGCGCCGCAGGGTACAAAGATGCTCAGGAAAACCTTATATTATTCCAAATAGTACCGGCTGAAGTCACCATCACCCCCAAAGATGTCACACTGAACGTCGGCGACCCGCTTCCTGAGACCTTCAAGTACACGGTCACGGGCCTTATAGGTGAGGACGAGCTCATAACAGAGCCGACGATAACCTGCAGCACCGACAACACCAACACGCCCGGCACCTATGACCTCACCCCCAGCAGTGCGGACGCCGGAGACAACTATACAATTACCTACGCAACCGGCAAGCTCACTGTCAAGGACGTCTGGATTGTCAAACTTGACGATACCGAGTACAAGGTCGAGAAGGGCGATCCCTTCACCTTCCCCTCGGCCCCGACGAAGCCGGGGTACATATTCCTTGGCTGGCGCGGCGCGGATGGGGTGACTTATCAGCCCGGCGACGAGGTTGAGATAACCGCCGACACCAGCTTCAAGGCCATCTGGGCCAATATGCCCGACATCACGCCGGGTACGCCCGACGAGCCGGACGACGAGCCCGATGTGGACGTCTTCCCGTTCTACGACGTCTCCGTAAACGCGTGGTACTACGACGCGGTAAAGTACGTCTGGGATAATGGTCTCATGAACGGCACCGGTACGGCCGAGTTCTCGCCCAACACTACGCTCAACCGCGCCATGGTCTGGACGATCCTCGCCCGCCTCGACGGTGTAGATGTTGACGGCGGCGCGAACTGGTACGCCAAGGCTCAGGAATGGGCTGTCGCTGAGGGCGTCTCGGACGGCACCGACCCGATGGGCGCTGTTACCCGCGAGCAGCTTGTGACGATGCTCTGGCGCTTCAAGGGCGAGCCGACGGTGGACTTCCTGCTCACCTCCCCTGACGCTGATACGATAAGCGACTGGGCACGCGAGGCCATGCGCTGGGCCGTCAGCAACGGCATCATCGAGGGCGACGAGAACGGCTGCATCACCCCCACCGCCACCGCTACCCGCGCTCAGGCCGCCGCGATATTCATGAGGTTCGTTGAGCAATAAGCTGGCACAACAGGTTAGTCAAAAGGCGCGGACGACCCGAGGGTTGTCCGCGCCTGTGCTTTCGTGTGCTCCCAACGGCATATTTGGGCAGCTCTTGCATTTTCACCTGGCCTGTTATAATATATCGCATGCGATATATTATTGGAGGCTTAGGAATGGACGCTGAATTGTACAGAACAAGCGGGCAGATGATAAAACTGAGCAACGCTCTCATTTGGTTCAGGAACCGGGAGCTGGATGCGCTGGGGCTGACCTCGAGCCAGTTTGAGGTAGTGCGGTACTTGCTCCTGCACATTGGTGAGGAGGTTACGGCCGGGGTGCTCATGCGGGAGCTGGGGCTATCGCAGTCCACGGTCGCGGGCATACTCAAGCGCCTGTGCGACAAGTGCATCATCGACCGCAGGCAGGACGAGAGCGACACGAGGCGCAGCTTTGTACGCCTCACGCCTAAGGGTCTCGCACTTGAGGAGGAACTTCAGGGCATTGCGCTCAGGTCAGGAGACGTACTGCTCCGAGGCATGACTGAGGCGGAAGCGGCGGATTTTTACCGACTGCTGAGTCTTGCGCTCTCGAACATGAACTCCGTGCGGGACGAAGCGAGAGAGGCCTGAGATGGAAAACCGCGAACTGTTTGAATCCATACCAGTCTCAAAGGCCCTGGCCAGGCTGGCCGTGCCCACCATCGTCAGCCAGCTCATCACCATGGTCTATAACCTTGCCGACACCTTCTTCATCGGCAGCACGAAGGAACCCTACAAGGTCGCGGCGGCGACGCTGGCGTACACGTTGTTTTTCATTCTCAACGCCATCTCGAACCATTTCGGCATTGGCGGCGGCAGTCTCATCTCCCGGCTGCTGGGCGACGGCAAGCCCGAGGAGGCGAAGGGCGTCTGCTCTTTCAGCTTCTACGGCTCGGCGGTGGCGACGATGCTCTCAAACGTCGCGGCCGTCATCTACTTCGCCGTCGTATACTTCCGGCTGAGAGGCACGACGGTGCTGTCGCTGTCTCCGAGGCGCATCACCGCGGGGGCGAGGCACGTCGGCGTCATCTTCGCCGTCGGCTTTCCATCCGCCATAGGCAATCTGCTCTCCTGCGTCGCCAACATGGTCATCAACAAGCTGGCCTCGGGTTACGGCGACATCGCCGTGGCAGCGCTCGGCATCGTCAAGAAAATAGAAATGCTGCCCATGAATGTGGGCATGGGCCTGTGCCAGGGCATGCTGCCGCTGGTTGCGTACAACTACGCCTCAAAGAACTTCGCTCGTATGAAGGAGGCGGTAAAAAAGGCCAGCCTCAGCGGCATGGGTTTTGCGCTGCTCTGCGTGCTGGTCTTTGAACTCTTTGCCCAGACGTCCATCAGGATATTTATCGACGATGCGCAGACCGTCTCCATGGGCGCGGTATTCCTGAGGATAAACTGTCTTGCAACGCCGCTCATGATCTGCAATTTCCACATCAGCTTCATGTTCCAGGCTGTGGGCAAGGGGCCGCAGTCTCTGCTGCTTTCCTCCTGCCGGACGGGGCTTGTACATATACCAATGCTCTATGTTATGAACGCCCTCGCCAGGCTGAACGGCCTGGCCTGGACGCAGGTCATCTCTGACGGCGTCACCCTTGCTCTGGCGCTGCTGCTCTACCGCAGATTCGTTAGGGAATTTGAAGCGGCGCAGTAAAAAAGCGGAAGCCCCGGCGGGCTTCCGCTTTCTATATATTCTCGCTGTGCTTTACTCTCAGGCGGCTTATGGCGCGGGCGAGGGCGGCCTGGGCGGAGCGGTATTCCTGTATGCTCCGCTTTTGCAGCAGGTCCTCCTTCGCCGCGTCCGCGTTGCGCCGGGCGCGCATTATATCTATCTCCTCCGGACGTTCCGCAGTATCCACGAGTATCAGCACCTCGCCGTTTTCCACTTTGGCGATACCGCCGGAGACGGCGGCCTCGAGTACCTTGCCTTCCTCTGTCTGATAGCGCAGAGTGCCGGGCACTATGCCTGCTATCGTGTTGCTGTGATGTGCCTGTATGCCGTAAATCCCACCGGGCGTGGGTATGGTCAGGGCATAACACACTCCTTTGTAGAAGGGGTGGTCTGAGGCGAGAATAGTCACATTGAAGGGCTCCATCAGCTGCCCGCCTCCATGCTCTCGGCCTTGCGCTTCACGTCGTCTATCGTGCCGACGTTGAAGAACGCCGCCTCGGGGTAAGCGTCCATCTCGCCGCTCACGATGGCTCCGAAGCCGCGCAGGGTCTCACGCAGCGGGACGTAAACGCCGGGATTCGTCGTGAACTTCTCCGCAACATGCATGGGCTGGGCCAGGAAGCGCTGTATCTTGCGTGCGCGCATGGCCGTCGTCCTGTCCTCATCGCTGAGTTCGTCCATGCCCAGTATGGCAATGAGCTTATGAGCGTGGACGACCTTGCCACCCTCGACAGCGGCAAGTGTATCCTCCAAATCCGCGGCCTGCGCCCCTTCCTGAGCGACAAGTACGACATAACGAAGCATCCCAACTACAAATACCTCTCCGACGCCGACCCGAAGAACACCTTCGACGTCGAAAAGTATATGTCCCGCCGCCTCAAGCTCAAGGCCGACGAGGAATACGACGTGTACGAGATAGACGAGACCGACGACGAGACCTGATGAAGCCCAAGGGGAAACGGCTGCTTTCAATAACATATTGAAAGGAGGCCGGGGCTGGGCCGGCAGTCTGCGCCTTGTGCGCGGCGAGGCCCCGGGTTTTTGAATGGAGTTTTTCAATTCGGCTATCCAGGTGCTCCAGACGCTGGTCATCGCCCTCGGCGCTGGCCTCGGCATCTGGGGCGCGGTCAATCTGCTCGAAGGCTACGGCAATGACAACCGTGCGACACGTTCCTAACTGAAAAGGTTAGGAACTAAGTCGAAGGGCTTTATAGCCTGAAATCTTAGGAGAACTGACAATCCGATGGGTGGAATGAAGGGGTAACGCCCGGAAACGCCCACACTGATACTCCGATTGGCCTTGAAGTGTGCAACCGCTTCATGGTCAAAAGCTCGGTGAAGTCGGCAGAGAGTGGCCGTAAGCGGAGCAACCCGCACGAAACCCGCCCAGAGGTGGGCGGCGTCACCTATATGCCGGGTGTCAGATACTCATGGTGAGAATGTGCGACCGACCGCACTGACTACTTCCGAATATACGGGTCTAAACGTTGTGAGTATGCCGAAAGGCTGCGGCCATTTTAATATGGCGTGTCCGTGGATGAGTAAGACTGGTTGTTATGAAAATCCACATGCCGTTACAGGCGGCAAGGTTCCTTTGGAACCGGGCACAGGCTCAGAGGGAGCACCTAAAAGTATCTCATGATAGGATTGTCGGAACGTGGAAAGCTGGGAACGTATGAAACAAGCCGTTGCAGGCCGTTGGACGGGAAAGCCGGATAAAACCGGTATAACCGCACTTAATCCCAGTGAGAGTAGGGGCATGGTACCGATGAAGCGGAAATAACAAGTCTGCGGAGGGACGGCCCAAGTCGGAAATGAATTAAGAATACTGAAAACACAACAAACACAGCTTCGAGTATGACAAAGAAAATCCAAACCGAAAGGAGCGGGTGCCTGTGTTGACTTCGGAGCAGCAAACGCAAAAACCCAAGCGAAGCAAAATCCGCTATACGGAGTACTATGACCTGCAAAGCACCTTTGACGGTCTGTATGCAGACAGCCTGAATGGAAAAGTGTTTCAAAACCTCATGGGCCTGATTGCCAGTGAGGAAAACATCAAGCTGGCATATCGGACCATCAAGGGAAATAAAGGGAGCGGTACTCCCGGTGTGGATAAACGGACCATCCGGCACCTTGCCTCCATGGAGGAAGAAAGGTTCGTCCGGCTGATTCAAAAACAGTTCAGTTGGTACAAGCCCCGCCCGGTAAGACGGGTGGAGATCCCAAAGCCCAACGGCAAAACAAGGCCGCTGGCTGAGCTATGCCTCGCTGATAACGGCGTATCTTGAGTACCGGCCCGAGCGGCTTGACACGCGCATACTCTGCACGGAGATGACGGATGCGACGCTGCCGTCGGTACTGGGCTACATGTCTGAGAACAACGTCACAGCGCGTGCGCCGAACGAGGTAGACGCGCCGACGTATGATTGACGCGGGCAAGTCAGAAGTTTTTGCCTCGCATTATTACAAGGTATCATTCAGGGGGACCCTCGCCGGGGGTTCCCCTTTTTCGGCGCATCGAGGTCGATGCGCCCTACGATGACGTTGACGCGTGATCGTGAGGGCGGGCGGGGCCGCAGGCCCAAGTACGAAGTTTTTTGCCCCGCTTTTTTACAAAAAAGCGGGCAGAGTCCAGAGACGGAGTCTCTGGCCGCGCTCCGCAGAGCGCGGAATACTCCTATGCCCACACAAGGTCAGGAAAGGGGTCAGGGGAAAACCCTACCAAGGGGTTTGCCCCTGTTCGGCGGAGCCGATACAAGACCGTGGCACCCGGGCGGGAATGGAGCCCCAAGCACGAAGTTCCCTTTTTCGGCGCATCGGGGTCGATGCGCCGTGAAATAAGACAGCCCCTGCGGTTTGGCCCGCAGGGGCGCGGCAATTTGGAGGTTTGCCGGGATCAATCGTATCTCTCACCTATGTACAGGCCCATGTTGCCGTTCTGGCACACCATCTCGAACATAACGCCGCTCTTGTTATATGCGCGCACCGCATAGCGCCCGCCGGAGGCCGTCTGGTCGTCCACGACCTCGTCCTCGGTGAAGCCCGCCGTCCTCACCCCGGCGTAATAGCTCCTGCCCTGCTCCGCCGTGACGCCGGCATAGTACACCGCCCAGCTGCCGCCGCCGCGGTCCTCTGCCCTGCTGAGCGCGCCTACATTTGGCGCAGGTATCAGCGCGGCATGGCCCGTCGTGGGAAAGCTCAGCCTATCGCCAGGAAGATCGCCGCCGCCTATGTTTATCACGTCGTCCCCGTCCGTGCCGGTCATTACGACGCCCGGCGGCGTCTCAAAGGGCGAATCGTCCTTGCCGCTGAACACGCCCGCCGCCCAGAGCACCAACACAACGGCCACTATCGTGAAGGCGGCTATGACCGCTATGACGACGGTGTTCCTGTTGACTCCGCCCTGCCTCGCGGGCCTTTCGGGACGCTCGCGGGCAGCCCGCCCGGCTCCGGCATCCTCGCGCGGCGCGCCGCACCTCGGGCAGAAGGCCGCGCCCGGCCGCAGCTCCGTGCCGCATTTCGCGCAGAAGCCGCCGGTCTCAGGCTCGGGCGGGGCCGGTTCCTCGTACTTCGTTCCGCACTCGCAGCAGAACAGCTCGTCGTCCTGAAGCTCTGCGCCGCATTTGGGACATATCCTTGACATCATCTTTCCTCCTTAATTCGTCAGCGGAAGCAGCCCCAGCGCCGTCGCGAGGCCGCAATTGAGCACGTAGCAGCCTCCGCTGCCGTCACCATAGCCGTTTTGTATGTAGTCCAGCCACTCCTGCTGCGTCTTATAGGTCACGACGCTGTTCACGTTCTCGCCGTCAACGGGCAGGATGGTAGTCTCGATGAGGTAATACTCGCCCGAGTTGGGCCAGAGCTCCACCGCCACCTGCGCGTGCCCCGGCGGGAAAATCAGGAACACGTTCATGCCCGCGGACTGGAGCGCGCTGGCGATGGTCAGCGAGGTCTCTATGCACACGCCGCTCTTGCTCGAGAGCGTGTCGTCCGGAAGCTGCACGCGCTGGAGCATCTTGTCCCCGCTCTGGCTCATCGAGTACCAGGCGTTGTTGTAGCGCACGCCCATCTCGCTCATAGCGCCCTGCAGGGCCAGGGCCTGGTAATAGGTGTTCAGCTCGATGTTGCTGCCAAAGAGGCCGGAGTCCTGATAGCCCTGCATCATGTCGAACTGCCCGCCCGTGTAGCCGGTAATGAAGTCCACCGCGTTGCGCTTCAGCTCCAGCACGCCCGGCGACTCCGGCGTGAGGAAGGAGAGGTAGTAGTCCCAGCTGGACACGCCCAGCACGGGGTCGTAGTTTATCATGTCGAACTTGCTCATTATCTGGATGGGCAGGGTGTCCTGTATGACGGGCTTGCCGCTGTCGATGTCCGTCACGGAGAAGACTATCTGCGCCTGCTTGGCCGAGCCGAGGCTCAGCTCTCCCGTCAGCACGGGCGGGTGGATGTAAAACTGCGTCAGCTGGCTGCCCAGGGTGAATTTCTGCTCGTACACCTGCGTGAAGCCCGGCACCTCCGCCCTTATCATCACGTCCCGCTCCCCGCCCTCGCTGGTGGCGCGCACGAGGAGGATGTAGTCCGTAGTGTTGTAGAGCGAGGGGTAGATGGAGTCCACGGCCTCGTAGTCTATCTCTATCTCGGGCTCGCGGGACATGTAGCTGTAGCTCACGGCCGGAAGCTCGCCCGCGGGGCGCAGGCTCTCGATGTAGGGCAGACCCCAATACCAGCCCGCCGCGCCCAGGCCGCCCAGCAGCACGAGCACGATGAGCGCCGTCACGAGCCTCCTCAGCCCGCGCCTCGGCCGCCGCTCCTTGACGGCGGCCGGCGCAGAGGGCTGTTCAGCGACTGGCGCCGCGACGGGTTCCGGGATGGGTTCTGCTATCGGCTCCGCGACCGGCTCGGGGTGGCGCACCTCGGCGCCGCACTGGGGGCAGAAGCTCTTGCCCTCGCGGAGCGGAGCGCCGCATTTGCCGCAATACTTCACAACGCCGCACCCCCTCACATCGCCCGGAGCAGCGCGGCGCAGTTTTCCGCCAGCTCCGTGCCCAGCTCGCCGACCCAGCCGCCCAGGCGCTCGCCCACCTTCTCGTACTGGAGGTTGAAGTCCCGCGTCAGCATGACGCTGTAGTCGTAGTTCTCCTTCTCCACCCGCACGAGCATATAGATGCCCGCGGCGAGGCGCAGCGGGTCGTTGAGCTGCACGCCGATATACTGCTCGTTGAGTATGGCCATGAAGTGGGAGAGGCGGCTGATGTACAGCTTGTAGGTCTCGGCCATGAAGGCCGGGCAGTCCAGCTGCGACATGGCCGTGCTCGCCTCGTCCACGGCGTAGTAGAGGTCGTAGATCCTGTCCTTGTCCGTGTCGTAGGCCGAGGCGTCAAAGGAGGACAGGGGCTGCGCGACCTCGTTAAAGGCGAAGTAGAAGTCCATGATGTCCGCCATATCCTCCAGCGCGCTCTCCACCTCGGAGAAATACTTCGCCGCCGCCTCGTAGGTGAGGTCAACGCTCTCCTGCCCGCAGGGGCGCAGGGACGAGGCCCAGGCGGAGTAAGCCGCGACCGTCTCGAGATAGCCCGCCAGCTCCGCCTGCTTCTGCCTGACCTCCTCGGTTTTGTCCTCGGGGACGTAGGTCTCGCCGTTCTGGCGGGCGGCGTCGTTTTCCTCTATGTTCTTTTCGGAATTTGTGACCTGCCATTCAATTATGGCGTTGACGCTGCCTATCATCTGCGCCGTAGAGGCGACGCGATCCCTGACGCCCTCGACGTTCGCCCGCTCGGCGCTGTACCCGGCGGGCGCGGCGGAGGCGCAGCCCGTCAGCAGCAGGCAGAGTATCATCGCCGCAGCTGTGACTCGTTTCACATTCCACCTCGCTATGTATAGAGCTCCTGCCAGTCTGTCGGTACGTTCAGGCTGTCGTTCGTCACGTAGATATCGCCCGAATCCGTCTCGTAGACGTGGTCGTAATAGGTCGGCACCTTGACCGTGCTGCCGTCCGAGGTCGTATAGTCGTCGCGGTCATAGATATAGTCGCTCCACATGTCCGTGACCCTGTCGTTCGTGTCCGAGCTGCTGCTGTAGCCGTCCATGAGCTGGCTCTGTATCTCCGTCGCCGCCTGTATCTGGTTCGTGAGCTGCTGCGCCAGCTGGTTCTCGATGTAGGAGCGGTACTGCCGCACCAGATAGTAGAACTCCGGCGAGATCTGGCTGTTGGACACAAAGGTCAGAAACTCGTTCTGCATCGACGCGAGCGCCTGCTCGCTCTCCGCCGTGGATATGTACATGAAGGGCACGCACCAATAGATCTCGTTCACCGTGATGGAGCTGTTCTGCACCACCCACGAGGTCTGGTACGCCCAGACCAGCGTGAACACTTCGATGTACTCCGTCTGCCCGCTCTGCGTCGTGACCGCGTACCTGTTGTCCACCACCGTGCTCTCATAGCCGACGAGGTTCGCGCTCATGCCCAGGTTCGCCAGGGACTGCACCAGCGAGTAGCCCGTCTCGCCGGCGTGCTGCTCCGCAACGGACTGCAGCGCGCCGAGGCTCTGCGAATCAATGCTGCTCGAGCCCAGCTTCTGCGCGCCCGTGCAGCCGAGGTTCGAGATAAACAGCTCGACAAACTGCTCCGCCGTGCGGTACTGCCGGTGTATCCTGTAGGTCGTCGGGTCGGTCTCGTTCTCGCCGAGCGAGCTGAAGATGCTGTCCGTCTGGAAGTAGCTCATGGTGCTGATGAGCTGGAAGCTGCGCAGCCCGTCAGGCGACACGGCGCTAAGCTGCGTCATGCCGGGATAGTTTCCGTAGCTGCTCCACTGCACCTGCTCCGACACCTGCCAGTCGTCCGGCGCCGTCACCTGGCCGACGACCATGTTGAGGCCCGAGTCCGTGAGCTGGCTCACGCGCATGAAGGTACCGCGCTGCCGCAGTTCGGCCTCGCTTAGCGTGCCTCCGCCGCTGTCCGGCTGCGGCTGGGATGTGGCCGGCGCCGTGCCGGGCTTGGAGGCGCCGCCGGCTCTGCTGCCGCTGTCGCCGTCCTGGGGCGTGCCTGACTGGCCCTGCCAGGTCGGCGCAGGCTCGCTGCCGCGCCCGTCCCTGTTACCCAATGTCACACTCAGCACCACGACCAGCACGACCACGACAAGGCCGATCGCGCATGCTATGAGCGCGCGCTTGCTGCCGACCTTGCGGCGCCATCTCGCCTTCACCTCGGCGCTGGCTGCGGCCCAGATCTCGCTGCCGCTCAGCCTGCTCCGCTTCGGGCTGCTCACCGGAGCGCCGCATTTCGTACAGAATGCCGCCCCGTCGGGCAGCTGCGCCCCGCATTTCGTACAGAAGCTCATATCATGCACCCTTGTAAGTGTCGATGACTATCTGCGCCATCGCGCCCCAGATGCCGCGGACGTAGAGGGCCTTGCCCGTCGCGGCGTCGAGCTCGATCTCCACGAGGCAGGGCCAGTTGTACTCGTCGGTGTAGGTGAAATAGTAGTAGTTCGGCTCGGAGACGATGCCCGCGTCGAAGGTGTAGCCGTTGGCGGCGAGCACCTGCTTGCACTCGTCGAGCGTCATGCCCACCGTCGCGCCGCCGACCTTGATTATCGAGGTCGGGTCGGTCACGGCCACGAGCTGCACCGTCCAGTTGTCGTCGAAGGGGTCGACGAAGAACATGAACAGGACGTTCGAGTAGGAGAGTATCTCCGTCTGCACCGTACCGGCGTCCTCATAGCCGGGCAGGCCGCAGGTGGAGTAGTCCAGGGTGCTCTCCACGGAGACCCGCTCCTGCGGCTCGCCGAAGAACTCGATGAGCTCGTCGGGCGTCAGAGGGTAGCCGGAAAAGTCGAGCCAGTCGTAGAGGAAGTCGTCAAGGTTCACGTCCTGTCCGCCGCCCTCATTGCCGCCGTCGTCGGGCGCGGCGCTGGGCTGGGTATCGGGCGTGGCGGGCGCAAGGCTGGGCAGGGGCTCAGCCGAGGGTGCGGCGGTTGGTGTCGGCGGCGCGGTGACGCCGCTCACATCGCCCAGGGCGCCGCCTATGTCCTTCGGGTCGGTATTGCCGCAGGCGCTCAATACGCCGAGCAGCATGATAAGCGCCAGGGCAAGTGCAAGGCTTTTCTTTTTCATGTTGTCCTCCCTATTCAGCTTGGCTTCTGCCGCGGCCTGAGCCGCAGCCGGGATGCGGGAACGCAAACTATCCCCACTTGAGCATATTATTAAAGCCTTTTCAGCGCCAGTTCGTAATACGAGACGGCGGCGACAGCCGGGGTTCGTTTTCCGAACCCCCCGAAAGTGCGCGCCGACGCATGCAGGCCCTTGAAGAGCGGCGGTATTCATAATATAATATGATGATTTGATACATAAGGCGGTGTGCAGGGAATGGCCACAAAGAGATACAGCCGTGTGGCTCTCGGCCTGTTTTTTGCTTTCTATCTCCTTGCGTTCATGCTCATAGAATTCGCCGTGAACGACAGGGCCGCGCTGCTGTACGGCCCGGCGAGCGTGAACGGCGTGTATTCCGCCGGGCTTTGCTGCACGGCGCTGGGTTATCTCGCCTTTCCGCTCCTGCGCAGGCTCGTACAGGGCGAGCGGGCGAGGCGGCTGGCGCTGACGCTCATCTGCCTGCTCTTTGTCGCCTCTGTCATACCGCTCATGCTCGCGCCCGGGCCCTTTTTCCTGCCCTGCGCCTTTCTGAGCCTGCTCTGCGCGGGTTACACCGGCGGCATGGCGCACTATTTCCTGGCGCTCAACCTGCAGGGCTCAAGCTGCACAGGGCGCGTCGTAGGCCTCGCCGTGGCCGGTGAGAGCCTGCTGCAATTTCTCATCCAGTCCTGCTTCGAGACCGCGCCGCTGCTCATAGCCTCAGTCGTCGTCTGCGTGGCGGCCATCTTTTTCATCGTCCGTTTCCCGCCCGGCGACTGGGTGCTGGACAACCCCCTGCCCTACGGCGAGGGCGAGGCGCCGGGGCGCAAGCTGCTTATCGCCGGCGCGGCTGTCTGCCTCATGTCCGTGGTCATCTCGCTGGACGACACCATCGCCGTTTTCCTGGACGCAGAGGGCAGCGTGGACCTCACGGGCGTCGTGCGCCTGTCCTATGCCGGGGCCGTGCTGCTCTTCGGCTGCCTCGCGGACATCAAAAAGCGGGCCTATCTCCCCTTCATCACGGCCTGCGTGCTCGTAGGCTCGACGCTGATGTTCGTCTTCCTCGACAGCCCGGACACCTATTCCGTTAACGCCGTGCTGCTGTACATACTCTCCGCCTCGAGCGTCGTCTACCTCACCGTCGCCTTTCTCGACCTTGCGCCGAGGACCGCGCATCCGGAGCTCTGGGCGGGCATGGGCCGCGTGCTGCGCTCCTTCTCCGTTGCGGCGACGGCGGTGCCCTTCATCCGGCTCTACGGCGCGGTGGGGCATGCGGCGATGATGGCCGTGGCCTTTGTCGCCTCTGTTGCGGTGCTGGCGCTCTTCTTTGCGGACGGGCAGCTCTCGCCCGGGCGGGCCGAGAGGCAGGCCCGGGCCCGCGGCATAGACGGGCTTGCGGGCTTTGCCGAGAAATACGGCCTCACGCCCAGGGAGACGGACGTCCTCGCGGCTGCGCTCTACAACGACAAGGCGCCCAAGGAGATCGCCTACGACCTGCAGATCTCCGAGCGCATCGTGCAGAGGTACTTCAACTCCATCTACGAAAAGACGGGCACGCAGGGCCGTGTGGGGCTCACGCTGCTCTACACCGGCTACACGCCCGAAGCGCCGCCAGGGCAGAATTGAACACGGAAACGCCGCCCGGGACGCCCCGGGCGGCTTTGATTTCTCCGCCGGGGCCTGACAAAATTCTGCCCGAGTATTCCGGCGCAAACAATTGTTTAACATTTGTGTGTTATACTCAGAGGCATGAAGGGAGGCTCGCGCGATGTTCAAGATACTCGTGGTCGAGGATGACAGCCAATTGCGGCGGGCGGTCTGCTCGCATCTGGGGCAGAACGGATATGAGGCCGTCGGCTGCGCCGGGGCCGACGAGGCCTATGACGCCATGTACGGCGGCACGCTCTTTGACCTCATCATCTCCGACATCATGATGCCCGGCGTGGACGGCTTCGAGTTCGCCCGCACAGTCAGGGAGCTGGATCAGGATATCCCCATCCTCTTCATGACAGCGCGGGACGACTTTGCCGCAAAGCAGCGGGGCTTCCAATCCGGCATAGACGACTACATGGTGAAGCCCGTTGACCTCGATGAACTGCTGCTGCGCATCGGCGCGCTCTTCCGCCGCGCCAAGATAGCCAGCAGCCGCAAAATAGAACTCGATACTCTGCGCCTCGACGCCGACGAGCGCACGGCCTGCCTCTCCGGCGCAGAGGTGCCCCTCACCGTCCGCGAGTTCAACCTGCTCTACAAGCTCCTCTCCTACCCCAAAAAGACCTTCACCCGCTCCCAGCTCATGGACGAGTTCTGGGACGGCTGGCCCAGGGGATGTTGCAGTCGTATTTCTCAGCGTTTTTCTGCTGCTCTCTCATGCCGAACAGCGTGGCGTTCAGGCCGAAGCTGCGGATCGTGGTCTTGAGCACCTCGTTGTCTATGTCCCGCCAGAGGCCCATGAGGTATTTGTACCACAGGTTTTCCGGGTCGTCGGAGATGTAGTCCATCGCCGCGCCGAGGGCTGTGCCTCCGGGGCATCGAGCTCACCGCCTCCAGTTCCTCAAGCTGGGCGCTTAGCAGACGGACGGGTGCGTTTTCCGGTAACATGATTTCTGAATTCAGTGCAAGTACCAGTTGACCGTGGCGCTCATATACCGTATACTGGTCTTGCTTTTTCTTGTGTTTCACAAGCTAAGAATAAAGCAAACGGCGAGGTTTGAAAACCCTTTCGGACTCCAAACCTCGCTTGTTTTTTATGGGCTTGTTTTGCAACGGACCCGGTTTTTACATATGTACAAAAGTACATATAGCGACTATGTAGCCGACAAGACAGACGCCGAGGCCATTGTCTGCCGAAGCGCAACCGGCGAGGATGTGCGTCTCACACGAGCTGACTTCGAGAGTGATGAAGAATTTCAAAGGTGGAAGGGCTGGTCTGACGCTGACTACAAGCAGTCCGAGCGCCGGGATCGCGCATACAACGACAGGCGACTTTCGTTGGCTGCCGCGTCTCGGACCACGGGCTGTCGGTCTTCCGCTTTGCGCGGGGCGACGCTTCGGCGGTCTTCGACAAGGCGCTCGGCGGTGAAGCCGTCAGCGAGCGGGAGCTGGCCGTCTATCAGGGCGAGCTGCTGGTTTTCCTCTGCGGCGAGTATTGCCGCCTCGGCATCTCCATGCAGCTGCACCTCGGCCCGGTACGCGACGCCTCGCCAAGACTGCTGGCGCTCATAGGCCGCGACGCCGGCGGCGACAGCGTGGGCGGGCACGCGGACGTGCAGGCCCTGGCCGCGTTCCTGGGCGAGCTCGAGCGCAGCGAGCGTCTGCCGAATACGGTGCTCTACAGCATAAACAGCGCGGATAACAGCGTGATCTCCACGCTCGCGGCGACATTTGCCCCGAAGGTGCAGATGGGCGCGGCCTGGTGGTTCAACGACACCCTGCGGGGCATTGAGGCCCAGATAACCGAGCTCATGGAGACGGGCCAGCTGGCCCGGAACGTCGGCATGCTGACCGATTCGCGCTCCTTCACCTCATTCCCGCGCCACGAGTACTACCGCCGCCTGCTCTGCAGCATTCTGGCAAGGCAGCACTATTTCCGAGATGATGCTACTCTATGCACGATCATCCACGGCCTTACCCATCAGAACGCCCGGCGATTTTTCGCCCTACCCTGAGCGCCGGCCACAAATAAGCGCAGCAAAGCCGCCCGGGTCTCCCCGGGCGGCTTTGCTTTGTTATTTCGATCAAACCTCTATGGATCTCATGAATATCGCTGCCGCCTGTGCGCGGGTGGCGGTGGCCGTCGGCGTGATGAGGCCGTTCTCGTCGCCCTCGATGATGCCGGCGCCGCAGGCCCACTGGAAGGCGCTTATCGCCCACTCGCTGACCTGGTCAGCATCGGCGTAGCTGAGAATGTTCGTCTCCTCGCCGACACTCACGTCTTGGCCCTTGTAGACGGCGTAGCGGTAGAGCATCGTGATAAGCTGCTCGCGGGTCACGTCGCCCATCGGGTCGGTGCCGTCGGAGACGCCGGCAGCGACCGCCCACTCCTGGCCCACGGAATACCAGCTGTCACCGCCCTCGGTGTCGGCGCCGTCGAGCCGGGCCAGCATCGTCCAGATCATCGCGCGGTTCAAGTCGGCGTCCGGCTGGAAAACGGACTCGCCCATGCCGTTCATAATGCCGTTTTTGCTGACATACTCGACCGCATCGTAGTACCAGGCGTCAGCGGAGACGTCGTCATAGCTGATGTCGGGCTCATCCGGCGTGTCCGGCTGTGTCGGCTCGATCTCCGGCATATTTGCCCAGACAGCATAGAAATTGTACAAGCCCCTTGTGAAGGTAATAGTGTCGCCGTAATTATAAATCTTCCCGTCTGTCTCGCTCTTCCAGCCCAAAAAGATATAGCCAGGCCTGCTCGGTACGGGTACACTTTCACCACGACCTTCAGTGGTTAATTCATACTCAAAGATATCCACAGTCTCCCCGTCAGGGGTCGTCACGGGGGCAAGCTGAAAAGTTAAATCCTCAAAAAGACTTCCCGGTACATCATAAAAACAAGCATACCCTTCAAGCGCCGCCGTGGCCGTGGACGGCAGCAGCAGGAGCGCAAATATCAACGCAAGCACAGCAGTAAACGCCCTTTTTTTCATAAGACACCTCCAGATCAAATAAACGCTGACTGTTCTGCATATGTGCATATGTGTATTTATGATATCATAGAACAAAATGGATATCAACAAAAGCAACGCCATGTCCATCATTCTCCGCCAATGAATATCTGCCGGCGTTCTGGCTATGTGCCGGACAGCAGCACCGGCTCCGGGCGCTCGCTTCGCTCCCAGCGCCCGACGGCCTGACGTGTCACGCCGAGCATCTGGGCAAGCTGTCCCTGAGATCAGCCGCCCGAATCTCAGCCATTCAAATTTTAAATTCCAGCAAAAAGTAGACGCACAGCTCGTGGTACCTCAGGCCGTAGCTCGACAGCCGCAAGCAAAAAAACGAACGCCCCGCACATTCTGCGTGTGAAGCGCTCGTTACGTTTGTGAACAGTTTATTTGCCGTCTGCGGCTTTTGCTACGGTACTTATTTGTTCCCCTCGAGATCCTCATCGTCGTCAGGGCCGGAAAGGAACATCTCTTCTGTGGTCTGCTGCGCCAGCTTCAGCTTTTCCGTGATCTCCACCAGCGCCTTAGTGGTGGCTTCCAGCGCGTCGACGGCCGTCGCCATGCGCCCGGCCAGGTGATAGTACATTGCCTTGTAATCCGCCATCCAGGCCCCTCCTTCGCAAATTACTAATAATCGGCACTGCTCACTGAGTCAGTGCCGATCATCTTATGGTGGACCTGAAGAGACTCGAACTCTCGACCTCTCGGATGCGAACCGAACGCTCTCCCAAGCGGGCCGGTTTCAGCGACGATCAATACCCTAAAAAGGTTTGGTCTTTGCTGAAACCGGCCCGCTTTTTGTGATTTTCGGCCAGAATTGTTCTTGAGGCATTTTTTACCTCTCCCCTGCCCCGCTCCCTGTATCTCACGCGGCTGCCAAGCGTGTCACACAACGCATTTTCGCCCCCGGATGCAAACGCAGTACCCTCGCCGTGTTCGCATCCGGGGACGTCATTTAAGGAGGGATTATGTCAGCAAAGAGTGATTCCAAGTCGGATGTTGTCGTAAAGCTCCCCATAGGCAGTCTGAGGGACTTCTCCGGTCATCCGTACAAGGTGCGCGACGACGAATCCATGCGTGAAACAGCGGAAAGCGTCAAGACTTTTGGGGTTCTCGTGCCTATCATCGTAAGGCCCTGTGACGGCGGCGGATATGAAATAATTTCCGGCCACAGACGCAAGCGTGCCTGTGAACTTGCCGGTATTGACGCCATGCCAGCTATAGTCCGTGACCTCGACGATGATGCCGCCACAATAGTGATGGTGGATTCCAACCTTCAACGTGAAAACGTCCTCCCTTCTGAACGCGCTCAGGCGTATAAAATGAAGCTGGAAGCTATGAAACGGCAGGCTGGTCGTCCTTCAAAAGAAAATGTGTCCCAAGTTGGGACACAAAAACGTTCGGATCAAATTATGGCTGAAGAACTCGGTGAAAGCCGCAATCAAATCCAGCGTTACATCCGCCTCACGGAGCTTGCGCCGGAGCTGCAAGAGATGGTAGATAACAAGAAGATAGCGTTTACCCCGGCGGTAGAGTTGTCGTACTTATCTGAGAGCGAGCAGCGGCTTCTTCTCGACGCCATGGACAGCGAACAGGCCACGCCGTCGCTGTCGCAAGCGCAGCGATTGAAGCAGTTCTCCCAGCGCGGCGAACTGACCGCCGAGGTCATGCGGGCCATCATGTCCGAGGAGAAGAAGCCGGAGATAGACCGCATCACCATCACCGGCGACAGGCTGCGCAAATACTTCCCGCGCTCCTACACGCCGAAGCAGATGGAGGAAACCATTATCAAGCTGCTGGAACAGTGGCAGAAACGCAGAAAGCGCGAGGCGGAGCGCTGATTGAATACATATCCTAAGCCGGACAGTGCATGAAACTGCCCGGCTTTTTTCATTGGAGGTAATCGTATGTACCAGTACAAACCTGAAGATGTGGACTGCAAATACTGCGCCGAGTGGCGTCACAGGCGATGCCAGGCGGCGGGCTGCCCTTGGCTGGCCGAGCGCATAGAGGCCGGGAAAGTGAGCTACGCCACTGTTATCCTCAAGCTGTTCAGGAACGTCAAAGACGCAGATGTTGTCAGGCGGTTCGGCCAGCTGGTGCAGAGCTTCAGCGGCTCGCTCTGGCTGAGTGCGGAACATGAATTCAATACCCGCCAGCTGCTGCAAAGCGTTGGCTTCGGAGCGTGGAGAGACCCACGCTATTTTTCTGCCCTTTATCTGTTCGGCTCCAACCGCACGCTGCTCAAACGGGCGTGGAACGCCTGCCTGCCGCAACGGTTCATACCCGAGTACATCTGGCTGCATGGCATCAGTCCCCATGACTACGCGCTTGTTACTGTCGCAAAGACCATATTGGGCG
>OJRC01000203.1_pt1 | contig 49541 bp, 41 predicted proteins | sample 1599081 | NCBI WGS metagenome assembly OJRC01 (sample SAMN03922519, study PRJEB24848) | human gut metagenome | isolation source: stool sample | host: Homo sapiens | place: Germany | collected 2010-02 | reverse complement strand
GCTCAGGAGTTATGGGATCTCCAGCTCAATTCCTGTTGCACTTGGTTTGACAATTCACTCAAAATGCGGGTTCCGGTTTTCCAAGGGCCATTTTTTATTTCTCTTTGCTCTCCTGTGCCCGCCATATCTATGCGCCTGCGGTGGAAGGCCCCGGCAGGCGCAGAGACGCGCGGCGGGCCGTGTAAAGGATGCAACGATAGAAGGCACAGGGCCCCGGCTTTTCCACGGCCCATCTTTGAAGAACGGCACTTGCATGCTTCGTTCTATGTAAGGAAAACATCCATGTGCCGCAGCATGCCGCGGCACATGCGGAAGGGGAAAAGAACGATGCAGAGTCAGAATACTGTATGCGCCGGGCAGGCCCAGCGCCTTTCCACAGGCAGGGCGCTGGCCTCGCTGGGGGCGCTTGTGGTTTTAGTGGCGGCGCAGCTTCTGGCGCTGGGGGCGGGCGAGCTTCTTGTAAGCGCCGGGCTGCCCCCGGCTGCGGGCAATGTGCTGGCGGGTGTGCTGTATGCGGCGCTGGGCTTTGGCGGCGTGGCCCTGCTGTGCACAAAGGGGCTGGGCCTTTCTTTGGCGGCCTGCGGGCTGGGCAGGCCCTTTGCGCGCCCCGTGTGGGCTGCGGTGGCACTCCTGATGCCCGCACTGGTGTGCGCCGTATTCTTCTGCCTGCCCGGCCGCTGGGTGCAGGGGGCGGCGGGGCAGCAGGCCGCCGTCTGGTGTGCCGCCGTGGCATTTTTCGGCTTCGGCACAGGCATTGTGGAGGAAGCCGTGTTCCGCGGCGCCGTCATGCATGCGCTGGAATACCGCTGGGGCCGCCCTGTGGCGGTGCTTCTGCCCTCGGTGTTGTTCGGCGCCGTTCATATCATTGGCGCGCAGCTCAGCCTTGGCAGCATGCTTCAGCTTCTGGCCGCGGGTACCATGGTGGGGGTGCTGTTTTCGCTGACGGCGTATGAAAGCGGCAGCATCTGGCCCGGCGCATGGATGCACGGCATATGGAATATCGTGATGGTGGGCGGTGTGCTGTACATTGGCCCGCAGCCGCAGGACGGCGCCCTGTTTAGCTATGTGCTGGATACGCGCTCGTTCTTGCTGACAGGCGGCGATTTCGGCGTGGAGGCGTCTGTGCCCGCGCTGGCGGCTTATCTGCTGTTTGCCGCGCTGGCCTTGGGCCTGATGCGCCGCAGGAAAAGGCGCTGACGGGCTGGCCACCTCCCGGCCTTGCGCGGAACAGGCCGTTAAAAGGCCGGATAAACATGCCGGAAGGGAAGGAGACCGGCGGGCGCTTTGCCCTCCGGCCCTTTGTGCCGTCCCCTAAGAAATAGTAAGGGTGCCTGCCTGTTCGGGCGGGGGCTTTGTCCTCCAACTCTTTGCGCCATCCCCTAAGAAATAGTAAGGGTGCCTGCCTGTTCAGGCGGGTGCTTTGCGCTCCGGCCCTTTGTACCGTCCCCTAAGAAATAGCAAGGGGCCTGCCTGTTCAGGCGGGTGCTTTGCCCTCCGGCCCTTTGCACCGTCCCCTAAGAAATGGCAAGGGGCCTGCCCGTTCGGGCGAGCACCCTCATCCCATTTGGCGCAGAAGCAGGATGCGGCGCGCCTGTCTGTGCCGTCCCTTGGGCCGGCATGGCAGAGGTGGGCTCGGCACGCACCCACAACGTGCCGCCGGGCATATGCACCGCTATGGGGCCGCCCTGTGTGCGCAGCCCCAGCGCACACGCACACGCCCGCTGCCCGACGCAGAAAAAAGCCCCGAAGCCATATGCTCCGGGGCTTTTTGAGTATTCTCGACTGAGCGTAAACTGCCGTTTAGCGCTTGCTGAACTGGGGCGCACGGCGGGCAGCCTTGAGGCCGTATTTCTTGCGCTCCTTCATGCGCGGGTCGCGCGTGAGGAAGCCGGCCTTTTTCAGCTCGGGGCGCAGGTTCTCGTCGTACACCAGCAGCGCGCGGGAGAGGCCGTGGCGGATAGCGCCGGCCTGGCCGGACACACCGCCGCCGGACACGCGCACAACGATGTCGAACTTGCCTTCCACGCCTGCCACGGCAAGGGGCTGACGCACAATGAGCTTCAGCGTTTCAAGGCCGAAGTAATCATCAATATCGCGGTCGTTGATGATAATCTTGCCGGTGCCGCTGTATACACGAACACGGGCAACAGAGTTCTTTCTGCGGCCGGTGCCGTAGAAATAAGGTTTCGTCTCGTACATTCTTATTGCCTCCTGTTACAGTGTATAAGCTTCGGGCTTCTGGGCCGCGTTGCTGTGCTCGGCACCCTTGTAAACGCGCAGGCGCTTCAGGGCAGCGGCGCCCAGCGTGTTGCCCGGCAGCATGCCGCGCACAGCTTCCTTCATGGCGAAATCCGAACGCTCGGCCATCAGCGTGCGGTACTGAATGGCCTTCATGCCGCCGATCCAGCCGCTGTGATGGTAATAATACTTTTTCTCCAGCTTCGAGCCCGTCAGCACGGCTTTATCCGTGTTGATAATCACGACATGGTCGCCGCAATCGACATTCGGGGTGAAGGTGACCTTGTTTTTGCCGCGCAGCAAGACGGCGGCCGTGGCGGCGACGCGGCCGAGGGGCTTGCCCGCGGCGTCGATCACATACCACTTGCGCTCAACTTTGCCGGCTTTCGCAAGCGTTGTGCTCATGGTGTATCCTCCTAAACTTTCCTTTGAAAATGAAAAACAAAACAGGGCCCGTTCTGCCGGGCGCGTATATCAGTATAAACAAAACTGCGCCGCCCGTCAAGCGCTTTTTTTGATTTTTTTATTTAGCACGCATTAATCTTTTGAAATCTCTTGTTTTCTCTTTATATCTCTTTTTAGCTCATTTTCTATTTTTGCTTTTTCATAAGCTTTTTTGCATCCGCCCGCGCGAAGTATGCTATAATAAAACCAGCCTGCGGCGCACAACCGCTGCGGGTGTTTTTTCAAAACGGCGGCGCTTTGGCGCTGTGAAGAACCTGGAGGGGAAACGTATGCTGCTGGAAAAGCACTGCTGGGCAGAGGTGAGCCTGGACGCGCTGCGTGAAAATTTCCGGCTGGTGCAGGCCGCGGCGGGCAGCACGCCCGTGATGGCCGTGGTGAAGGCCAATGCCTATGGCCATGGCGACACGGCTGTGGCGCAGCTGCTGGAGGCCGGGGGCGCGGCGGCGTTTGCCGTGGCAGATTTTGCCGAGGCGCTTCGCCTGCGGCGCGCACAGATTTCGCGCCCCATCCTCATCCTCGGCTGGACGGACCCCGCCTGTGCCGCCGCCCTGGCCGTGAACACCATCACGCAGGCCGCCGTCTCGCTGGAGCATGCCAAGGCCCTGAGCTATGCGGCCCTGCATGCGGGTGTCACGCTGAACGTACATCTCAAGGTGGACACCGGCATGGGCCGTGTGGGCTTTGCCGCGCGGGACGATATGGAACGGGCAGTGGCCGAAATGGAGCAGGCCTGCCATCTGCCGAACCTTGTGCCCACGGGCATTTTTACGCACTTTGCTGTGGCGGATAGTGCAGAGAAAGACGATGCGGCCTACACCGCTGCACAGCATGAATGCTTTTCGCAGGCGGTACAGCGCCTGGCTGCGCTGGGGTGCCGCTTTTCCTGTGTGCACTGCTGCAATTCCGCGGGCACATTTTTGCACCGGGAATACCACCACGACATGGTGCGTGCGGGCATCATTCTGTACGGCCAGCAGCCCTCGGCGCAAACACAGATGCCGGGCCTGTGCGGCGCCATGAAGCTGAAGGCGCGTGTGGCGCTGGTGAAAGAGCTGAAGCCGGGCGACGCCGTCAGCTATGGCCGCACCTTCCGCGCGGGGCGGTCCATGCGCGCGGCCACCCTGACGGCGGGCTATGCGGACGGCTACCCGCGCCTGCTTTCCAATAAGGGCGTCGTGTCTATCCACGGCAGGCCCGCGCCCGTGCTGGGCCGCGTGTGCATGGACCAGATGGTGGTGGACGTGACGGATATCCCTGAGGTGCGCATGGGCGACGAGGCGGTGCTGCTGGGGGGCAAGGGCGGCGACAGCTTTTTTGACGCGGCGCAGAAAATAGGCACCATCAGCTATGAGCTGGTGTGCAGCGTGGCGCGCCGTGTGCCGCGCGTTTATATGCAGGGCGGCGAGGCCGTCTCTGCCACAGATTATCTGGAGGGGGAATGAACGGTGAGGCAGGTTTTAGTGGTAGTGGATTATCAGAACGATTTTGTCACGGGCGCTCTGGCGAACCCGGCCGCGCAGGCGCTGGAGCAGGGCATCGTGCAGAAGGTGCAGGCCGTGCTGGCCGTGGGCGGCCGCGTGCTGTTCACCCGCGATACGCATGGGGAGGACTACCTCTCCACACGGGAGGGCCGTTTTCTGCCTGTGCCGCACTGCGTGCGAGGCACACAGGGCTGGCAGCTTTACGGCGCCCTGCACGCCTATGAGCAGGCCGCGCCGCAGGAGGGCGTGGCATTTCTGGATAAGCCCACCTTCGGGGCCGAGGGGCTGCCCGCGGCTGTGAAGGCGCTGTGCGGCGGCGAGCCGGACATGATAGAGGTATGCGGCGTGGTCACCGATATCTGCGTTGTCTCCAACTGCATTGTGCTGCATACGGCCTTTCTGAACGCGCAGGTGCGCGTGTGCGCCGGCCTTTGCGCCGCTGGTACGCCGGAGGGCCACCGCCGCGCGCTGGAGGTGCTGGCCGGAATGGGGTATGAGGTGGTGTAAAGCCATATGCCCCTGTGCATGATACAGGCGGATGAAAAAATACTATTTGTATAATATAGAAAGAATAATACAGAAAAAAGAGGGCTTTTCGCAGGGAAAACCCTCTTTTTTGCCGTTAAATACAGCAAGGTAAAATGCTTTACACTGAGTTCGCCGGGGGCGGCGCATGCGGATGCGGCATATGGGGCACGCCTTTGAATGTGCGGCTGGCTGCCGGGCGGTGTTCGCCGCTTTGGGCAGGCTATCTTCGGCCCGCCGCATGCCGTCTGCCGGGGCAGGCCCATCGGCAGAAGCCGTGCGCGGGTGTCCACCCGCCCGGCCGCTATTTTCTGCGAAGGAAAACAAGAGTGGCAAGCTCTGCCGACAGCCCGGCCGCCCCCAGCGCAAAACAGCAGGCGGCCGCTGCGCCGCGCCCCTGCCCGGCCAGATGGCGGCCCGCCAGCAAAAGCCCGGCACCTGCGGCAAAGCTGGCCGCGCGGGACGCTGTGCGGAACACGCGGCTGCAGTTCCATGCGCCGGTAAGGCCGTTGTCCAGCTTAGAGGCTGCATGTTCCACCCTCCGTTCAAACCGCTGCGCCGCGGCCTCTACCTTTTGGTCAAATTCATGTTCTGTCATTCTTCATTACCTCCATCTTAATAAACATACATTTGGAATGAATGTATTTTGAGAAAATATATCCATTCCCAATACCCGGGAAGGCAGAGCACCGCCGGAAGGACAGAGCGCTGCCGGAAGAGCGAAACGCCGTGGGAAAGGCAAGGTGCCATCGGGAAGACAGAGCACCGCCGGGAAGGCAAAGCGCCGCCGGGGAACCAAAATAAAAGCGGCAGGGGAAGCGCCGCGCCCCGGCGGCGTAGGGGCACAGCGCGCTATGCCTCGCAGGGCGGCTGCACCCAGGCCGCGAAAAAGCCCTGCGCCATGGCCAGCAGCCCGTCGTCAAACAGCGGCAAACCCATACATTGCAGCATCTGCGCCAAAAAATCAAATTTGCGCGCCGTCTGCTGTGCACTGGCGGGGAATATGGTGGGGGCCAGCCACAAATCGCTCAGCAAGGGCAGAAGCTCGGCCAGCTCCTGCGCATACTGTGTGTGCACAGAGCCGTCGCGGTTGCCCTCTTCAATCAGCTCCCGCCACAACGGCGTCAGCACTGTGCGGTTCGTTTCTATCATCTGCGCCAGCACGCGCGAGTTTTTCAGCGCGGGCATTGCCTGCCGGTTCAGCGCCATGCGCTCGGTGCTCTCCAGGTTCATGCGGATGGCAAGGCGCATTTTTTCAAGGCCGTTCAAATCCTTTCGGGCGCGCACGGCGTCGAACGGGTTGCTGGCCAGAAACATGCGCGTGCCGATGGCGTCGATGATGTCCTCTTTCGATTTGAAATGGTGGTACACGGCACCCTTTGTCAGCCCGCCCAGTTCAGCCACAATGTCCTGAATGGTGGTGTTTTCATAGCCCTTTGTCAGAAACAGGCGCTTTGCGGCGTCCAAAATTTTTTCCTGCGTCACTTCTGGGTATTTGTTGCGCGCCACAGGCGCCGCCTCCCTTTTATACATTCTTTTGGTATGTATTATAAGGGGGCCGCGGCGCTTTGTCAAGGACGGGCAGAGGGGTTGCCCTCATAAAAAAGGCCGAAGGCGCGCATCGCCCGCGTGCTTATAGCGCATGGAAGGCCCACAGGCCCTTAATTTGAGGCTCCAGCGAGGCCCAGCTCCAAAGCTGGCTGCTGCGCTGGGCACTGTTGGGGTCATGTACGCGGATCTTTCCATCTTCCATGCCCACCAGAACGATAAAGTGCCCCTTTGTGGTGAAATCGCCCGGACGCATGCTGCATATCACGGGCTCGCCGTTCTCCAGCGCGCCCATCACAGCGCCCTCCGACAGGGCAAGTTCTTCTCCCTGCACGCCGAATTGGCGGCAGCCCTCTGTCATCAACGCCCAGCTTGTGCCCTGGCCCGGCACATAATAGCCGTTCTGTTCCGCATATTGCGCTATGGTATACGGGGTGACGCCCGCATCGCCCGTAAGGCCTGCCGCTACCATGGCAAGGGCCGTGGGCGCGCAGCCGCTGATGGCCAGAAAGCTGTCACCATATGGGCCGTAGCCCCATCGCTCATCCCACTGAAGCAACAGGGGAAACTGGCCCTTCTGTGCGCTGCCGATGCTGTCTGCATACACATTGCCCTGCTTTTCCGGAAAGCCCAGTGCAAATTCAAGCAGACTGATGTCGCGCGCCAGCATCTCCAGCAGCGCCTGCGGGTAGTCGCTGGGGCTTTGCAAAATCGTGTCGATGCGGCTGTCCTGCGCGGCCATGGCGCGCAGACGGCTCAGTGTATCTGTCTCAGAGGTGTGGTCCGCCGGGCTTTGCACAGTGCTGGTGGGCAGAGGGCCGGCAGGCAGGGCAGGCAGCATGCGGGCGGCGCCCGCCAGCACAAGGCATGCGGCAAAGCAGGCCAGCGCCGTGCGCAGCAGCCTGCGCTGGCGGGCGCGGGCGCGCTGCACTGCGTGGGCTCGGCCACGCTGCATATGGGGGGCGGGGGAAAACGGGTGTCTTGTCATTTCTCTTAGTTCGCCTTTCTCTGCGCCCGAGGGGCGGGCGGCAGGGTTTTGTGGCACAGGCCGCCCGCAGTGCGCAAAAAAGCATGGAAGCAGGGGCGGTGCCCACTGCTTCCATGCTACCAGAAAACCACGCTGCGTTTTTGCGTTTTTGCATGAGAAAAGCTTGCGATTTTCTTGCGCCTTGGCTTGGGGCGGACGATGCCTGCAAACCTTTTTCGGCGCGGCGCGGGTGATAAAAAGGGGCAAGATACCCAAAACAAAAAGGCTATCTTTGTAGAAAAGGGAAGTTTTTTGGCGAAGGCTTGACGGCGGGGGCGGCAGATGCTTATAATGCTTCTTGGGAACGTTCCCTCATCTGCGGCAGGAGAGAGAAAGATATTATGGAACTGTCTATCTTGGACATCGCCAAACGGGCGGGTGTTTCAAAAAGCACAGTCTCCCGTGTGATAAACGGCGGCTCGGCAAGCCCCAAAACGCGGGAGCTGATAGAGCACACCATGCAGGAGATGGGCTATTATCCCAACTACATGGCCAGAGGTCTGCGCGGTGTGCACAACACCGTGGTAGGTATTTTATCTTTGGGCAGGGGAATGTTCACAAACCCCGCTATTTCGCGGCGCGTGGCGGGTATTCTGGACACGCTGAGTGAAAACGGCTGTGACCTGCTTATTGTGCAGGACAGCATCCCCCATGAGGCGCCGGGTTATACGCCCAAATATGTGCGTTATTTGCGCCAGCAGCGTATTCAGGGGCTCATCACCCTTGGGTGGGATGATTTGCCGGAGGTGCAGCAGGCCGCCAATCAGTTCCGCAATGTGGTGTACGGTGGCGAGCGCCTGCACGCAAACCGCGGGTTCCGCGTCTACCACGGCAATTACAATTACAGCAGCGATTTGTACCGTCTTCTTGTAATGAACGGCCACAGGCGCGTGCTCACCCTTGTGGGGGTTGAGCCGCAGAACGAGCAATTTCGAAAAACCAGGCTGCGCGCCTGGGAAAATATATGCTTTGAAGCGGGCTTTGCCTGCAGCGCGGCCGATTTTTACCCAGCGCCTGCAGGCGACAATGCCACGGCCGAATACTTGGAGGCGCTGTATAAATATTTCATGAAGGGAAAATATACGGCCGTCTTTGCGGACGAGCTGGCATGCGCGCGGGCAGTGTGCTTTTATTTTCAGGAGAGAGGCCTGCGCTGCCCGCAGGACTTTTCTATCGTCACCATTCAGCGTGATAACACAGAGGAAAGATTCCTTACCTCGGCATTCGTGTCAGACTACGAGTATGGCGTGCTCACCACCAAGCTAATGCTGGAGGTGATACAGAATAAAGAGCTGGAATACCGCGATGTGATGATGTCCTATTCCATGGAGCTGCGAAGGTCTGTGGGACAAGGCCCCGTGTAAAGAGGATGGCATCCCGAAAGAAGCGGCAAAGGGGTATTATGGTTCGAAATGGGAACGTTCCCTTTATTAAGTGTTTATACGATAGGAGGAATCAAGTTGAGTTCGGCATTTGTTGTTTCGGCAATGGCGGTATATATGGCAGCCATGGTCGCCATCGGCCTTGTGCTGCGCAGGCAGGCCACAAAGTCTATTGACGATTTTGGGCTTGCGGCCAACCGCTTCGGCTCTGCGGTGATAGCAGCCGTCAGCATTGGCGCATGGGTGGGCAGTGCGGGCCTGATTGGGCTGTGCGCCAGCAGCTACACGGGAGGCGTGGTAAGCTGGTGGAGCTATGCCAGCCTTTACCTTGTTACCCTGCCGTGGATATTTTTCTTCGTCAGCAGGCTGCGCTCTCTGAAGCTGTTTACCATTGCAGAGTTTTACCAAAAGCGCTTTCCGGGCCGCAACGGCGCCATCCAATATCTGGTGGGCGGCGGCTTTGCCCTGAAGTACTGCATGATGATGGGCCTGCAGTTCAATGCGCTGGCCTTCCTGTTCACCACGGTTTTGGGCTGGACGCATGTGCAGGGTGTGCTGGTATCGGCCGCTATCATCCTGTTCTATACGGGAATATCAGGCTTTCTGAGCGTGATGGTGACGAACTTTATTCAGTCTGTGTTCCAGACGCTGTGCCCGTTTTTGATGCTGGGCTTTGTGCTTCATTCTCTGGGCGGCTGGCAGCCGGTGGCACAGTTCTACACGTCTGCCGGGCAGCCGCAGATGCTGTCGCTGTTTCAAGGGTTCGGCTGGGTGAAGGAGCTTATTTACTACTGCATCACCATGGGCCTTCTGGTCATTGTGGGCAATCAGGACGACCTGCAGCGTGTGGCCTCGGCCAAAAATGACGCGGCCGCCAAAAAGGGGCTTTACCTTGGCACGTTTCTTGTACTGCCCATTCTGCTGGTGCCGTGCTATATCGGCGTGGCGGCCCGGGTGATGCTGGGCCCCGATATAGAGCCCAATATGGTGTTCTACACCCTTATGATGAAGGCCGGCCCTGTAATGGGCGTGCTGCTGCTGTACGGTGTGCTCAGCACCATTATGTCCTGTGCGTCCTCCACGCTGTTTGCAGGCGGCATGATCATCTCGAAAAACGTCATCCAGACATATCTCATCTCACGGAAAAACTGCGTTGTCACAGATAAACAGGACATCCTGCTCAGCCGTGTGGGTATTTTGCTGTGCACTATTTTTAGCATCGGACTTTCGCTGTGGTTTCAGGGCATTATGGAGCTGATGGATGTGGTAATGTCCATCTGCGCAGCGGCGCTCGTCATTCCATATCTGTTCGCGTGGTTCTCAAAACGCATGAACACAGAGGGGGCCATTGCAGGCATCCTTGCGGGCGGCGGAACTGCGCTGGTGTGGACCATCCTGGGCAGGCCATGGGGGCTGGACGCCATCTGGGTGGGACTGCCGGCTTGCCTAGCGGGCTGCCTGATAGGTAAGTGTTTTGGCAGTGCGCCCACCGAGGAGGAGGTACAGGCTACCTACTATTTTCAGGAAAAGTTCCGCAGAACGCCTGCGGTAAAAAAATAACGCCCGCCGGTGCGGGCCTGCCCCGCACCGGCACAGTTCTTTTTTTGCCCCAAAAAGGGAACGTTCCCTTTTTTGAATATAGAAAAATACAATCGTTTGAGGAGGTCATTTATGAAACAGCATTCAGGCGGAAAATTCCACTATGCGTTTCTGGTCGTCATTGTGTACGCCATTGCGCTGCCGGCAGTTTTCCTGTTCAGCAACTCATTTGGGCTTTACATGGTGCCTATCACGGAAGAGCTGGGCATTTCCCACGGAGCCTATTCGCTCACGCAGTCTTTTAACGAGATAGTCTCGGGCGTGCTATACTTTTTGTATGTGCGCATCGAGCGAAGGTTCAAAATACGCTATATCATCACGGCCGGTGCCTTTGCGGGCGCGCTTGCGGCGCTGCTGTACGCAGTTTCCGGCAACCTGCCCATGATATTCCTGGCATCGGCTGTCTCGGGCTTTATATGGCCGCTGTTCAGCCAGGTAAGCGTGGGGAACATCGTCAACAACTGGTTTGCCCGCAAGGGCGCCACCATTATCAGCGCCATGTTCACCTTCAGCAACCTCTGCGCGTTTTTCACCTCTAAAATGGTGGCCTCATGGATAGACAACGCGGGCTGGCGTCAGGCTATGCTGTACACCATGTGGCTGATTTTGGCGGTGACGGTGCTGGTATTCCTTGTGATACGCGACCACCCGGCGGAAAAAAACTCAAGCCATGGGGTGTGGAGCATAAGGACGGCGAGCAGGAGGAAAAGCCGGACGCCGCCTCCCTGCCGGGCGCAGAATTCAAAAAGGCGCTGCACTCGCCGAAGCTGTACTGCGCATACTTGTGGACATTCATCACCGGCCTTATCGTATATCCTGTAGTGTATGCAGTGCCTGCGCATTTGAGCAAAGTGGGGCTTGACACTGTCTTTTCCGGTGATGTGGTTGGGCTGTTCAGTATTGGCTCTGTTCTCTTTTTGCTGCCGCTGGGCTGGGCTATGGACCGCTGGGGCGTGCGCCTTGGCACAACGCTGTGCGTAGGCGGTTATCTGGTTGCCATTGCCTCTCTGCTCGTCATCACGCCGCAGCGCACGTTCCTCGGGCCTGTCATCGGGCTTTCCATGGGCCTTGGCATTATCCTGTTCACTGTGCTGCCCGTGTTTATGCGCGATGTGTTTGGCTTCAAGGAATATTCCAAGTTCATGAGCTATTCCGTCGTCTTCCGCACCATCGGCAGCACGCTGGGTTACCCGCTGCTCAATTTCACCTATGACATCACGGGCTCTTACAACATCGTGTTTGCCGTGTTCGGCGGGCTGTCTGTGGTACTTCTTGTGCTAGGGCTGTTCGCCACCAGTAAGAAGACCCCGCTGTGGGTAGAAACGCGCCCCGGCTTCCAGGGCTATGTGGCGCCGAAGGAAACAGCCTGAAAGGGCATATGCGCTGAAAACAGAAAAAACAAAACCATACACAGGAGGCAACATGATGAAGGAATATACAAAGATACTGGGCCGCTATGCGGCGGAGCTGAAATACGAAGCACTGCCCGCCGGTGCCATTGAACAGGCCAAAAAGATAATGTTGCACACGGTGGCGGTAAGCGTGGCAAGCAGAAACATGAGCCCCACAGCCAATGCGGCTGCCATGGCGGCCGCCCGCGGCACGGCAGGCACGGCCAGCGTGTGGGCAACCGGGGCGCGTGTAGCGCCCACCGAAGCTGTTTATGCCAACGGCACGGCGGCCGATGTGCTGGACTGGGAGGACTGCACCTGGACGGGCCACGCCTCGGCCGGTGCCGTGCCGGCGGCATTCGCCTACGGCGAGCAGAAGCATGCGTCCGGCAAAGAGGTTATCACCGCCATTGTGGCTGCCTATGAAGTGTACCAGCGCATTGCCATGGCCGTACAGCCGGAATTCGACAGCTACCTGGCCCAGGGCCGCGGCTGGGGCCTTGTGAATTGGCAGGTGTTCGCCTCGGCGGTGGCCGCAGGCAAGCTGTTGGGGCTTGACGCACTGCAAATGGCCGCCTGTATCTCGCTGGCCGCTTACCAGGCTCCCACTCTAATGGGCAAGGACGGCGATGGGGACATTTACCATTATGCGCACGGCATTGCCGGAAGAAGCGGCGCCGAAAGCGCCGAGATTACCCGGCAGGGCTTTGAATACTATTATGACGGCCTGGAAGGAGATACAGGCTACTGGCTGTATGTCTCCAACAGGTGTGAGTGGGATTGGCTGGACAAAGAGCTGGGCAAAACCTTCTACATCAATGAAACGCTTTTGAAGCACTGGCCGGCAAACGTATGGGTGCAGGCCCCGCTGGATGGCCTGCACAATATCTGCACAAGGGAGAAGCTGGGCCTCTCCGACATTGAAAAGGTGCGCGTATCACCCATCATCGACATCACCAGCGCAGAGAGCCCGCTGCCCATGGGGCTTATTCAGGCGGAATACAGCCTGCCCCACTGCTTTGCCTGTTACCTCAGCGGCAAGAAGCCCTCGGAAGATTGGTACAGCCTGCAAAGCCGTTCCAGCGAAGAGCTGTACGAGCTCTCCAAAATTGTGGAATACTTCGGCCCGCAGGCGAACCGCCTGCATATGTTCGAGGTGTTCTGGCAGGGCACCTTCCCTGAGACGACTGTGGAAGTGGTGTGCAAGGATGGGCGCGTGTTTCGCGAGACGCTGCGCTGCCCGAAGGGGCACCCCCGCAATAATTTCACTATGCAGGAGGAGCAGCAGTTCTTCATCGAGCGCACGGCAAGCTTTATTGGTCGCGAAAATGCCGAAAAATTTGCGCAGGGCATTGCCGGCCTTGAGACCTGTGAAGACCTAAACGCCCTTACCGCACTGCTGGCGGCAGAATAAAAGGGAGTGTAAAGCGCACCTGCCCCGGCAGGGGAGGCAGTTTGATGCAGCGGCGCGGGGGGAACACCGGTTTTGCACATGCAGCTTTGACGCTCCGTGCGTACCCGGCCCATAACCAATGGCCGGGCCGGAGGCCCGCCGAGTTAAAACACGGTAAGGGTTTTTACCGGCAGGCATCACAGGACGTGCTGAAATCGTCTGCATCGCTTGCCCCGCAGCCTGTAAATGGGCGGCGTCCTGTTCTAAAAAGGCTTTCCTGCTTTGTAAGTCTGGCTGCTGGCAGCCCATTTTGTCCGGTGCCTGAAACAAAAGCTTTTTAGGCAGGGCTTCCACTGGCACAGCCGGTGATTTTCCAGGTACGAACAGGCCCGGCGCTTCGGTTTGCCGAAGCGCCGGGCCCGTTTGCTTCTATTCATCAATACTGCGAGGCGGCGGCAGGCCCTGCAGCGCCCAGGAGGCAAATGCCCTTGCCTGCCCGGAAGGCGCGCAGAAGGGCGCGCCCTGCGTATAGCTTTGCAGTGCCGCACGCACAACTGGGTGCCACTGCACCGCCAGATGTGCCAGCGCCCATTGGCCGCCCTGCTGTTTGGAGAGCACAAGCCCCTGCCGCCAAAAGGCAAGCGCGCGGCAAAGGTTCAGCACCACCTGTACAGGTTTTGGCCCGGCATCCTGCACGGCGGTGGCTGCGTCGTACAGAATGGCGGCTTTATATGCGCCAGGCGGTATGGCGCAGAACATAGTGCGTGGGCTTTCCCCCCACAGGGTGACACCCGCCGCCCGCGTGACGGCGAAATGCGCGGCAAGGTCTTTATCTGTGCCGTGTATGCGCGCACAGGCTGCAGACAAGTCTTTTTCAAATGATGCCCGGTGCATATTTGAAAAGTGCAGTTCGTACGGCACAGGCCATACAAACTGGCGGCAGTAGCGCACCAGCACCACACTCATCTCGAACCCGGCGGGCGGCGCAGCGGTGCCCTGCGCCAGCAGGGTGCGCACCAGCCCTTCCTTTTGACAGGAAGAAGGCGGCGCATGTACAGCCACCAGCAGGTCGATGTCGCTTGTCTGCCAGCGAAAACAGCCGAATGCGGCAGAGCCGTGCAGGTAGATGCCCGCAAGGTTTCTGCCCAAAATGCGCCGGTATTCCCGCACGACAGCCTCCAGCAGGCCGCGCAACGCCCGGCAGGGCTCTGTCATGCCGGCCCCCTCCTTTTTACAATGTGAGAATATCGTTGTTGATGTTCTGGTAGAACAGGCGCTTCACCTGCGCAAAATTGTGCGTCTGCGCCATGGCCCACATCAGCTTCACGCTGGCGGCCTCCACCGTCATATCATAGGCCTGCAGCACGTTGTAGCGGTTCACCGCCTCAAAGCCCACCTCGTACACCTCGGCGTCGCTGCCCTCCAGCATCACCTGCGTGGCCAGCACCACCACCTTGCCGCTGCGCGTCAGGGCGGCAAGCTCCGCCATAAAATTGCGGCTGCCGTGGAAGGGGACGCCGCCCACACCGTAGCTCTCGATGAGGATGGCGTCATATTCCCGGCCCAGGTATTCCAGAATATCCGGCCGCATGCCGGGAATGAGCTTCAGCACGCACACACACGGGCACAGCGCGTCGTAAAACTGCACGCCGGGCTGCGCGGCGCAGGGCGCCTCCATATACTGCAGAATGCGCCGCTCGTCAATAAAGGCGGCGACAGGGTAATTGATGCTTTCGAAGGCGTTGTAGCTTTTCGAGCGCACCTTGCGCGCCCGCGTGCCCAAAATGGCCTTTCCATCAAACACAAGATATACCCCGCGCACGCCTTCGTGCAGGGCAAAGCGGATGCTGTCGCGCAAATTGCGCCGCGCGTCCGTGATGGCGTCGCTCAGGGGGCGCTGTGCGCCCGTCAGCACGATGGGCTTTGCGGAGTACTGGATGAGGTAGGAGAGCGCCGCGGCCGTGTAAGCCATGGTGTCGGTGCCGTGCGTGATGACGAAGCCGTCGTATTCCTCGTATGCGGCGCGGATGGCGCGCGCGATTTCCAGCCAGTGCTCTGGCTGGAAGTTGGTGCTGTCAATGTGGAACAGGCTGTGCACCGTCACCTCGCACGGCAGGGCAAGCTCGTCCAAAAGGCGGCGCAGCGGCTCGCTGGTGGGGGCGGGGGCAAGGCCGCGCTTTGTCTCCACGCTGGCGATGGTGCCCCCTGTGGTAAGAAGCAGAATGCGCTTCATGAAAGTTCTCCTTTCCATATCATGTCTCACAGGGCAGAAATTGGCCTCTGGCGGCATCGGCCGAAATCACGCCTCGCAGGGCTGAAACTGAACTCCGGCAGCGTCTGACAAGGCGCGGAAGGCAATTTCCTTTGCCGTATCGCCGGAGGGCACCTGCCCGGAGGCACTGCCGTTCAAGAAAAAAGCAAAGTAAAGGCTTTGGCTGCCGTTCTGCACAAACCCGGTGAACCATGCCTCGCCCGCAGGCCCTGTGCCTGTTTTCCCATATAACCTCCAGCTTTCCGCTTCGCCCGCCAGCATCATGTCCTTCACAACGGCAGTCTCCTGTGCGGTGTAAATGCCGGCGCCGCTGAATATCTGCGCCAGGGCCTGTACCTGTTCTATGGGCGAGACCTTCAGAGAAGCCCCCAGCCAAAAGCCGTTCATATCCGGCAGAGGGTTGATGCCGCTGCCTTCCCATTGTGAAATGTCGCAGTTACCGTAGGAAAGCGCCTTCAGCTCCTGCGCGACGCGCTCTTCGCCAAGCGCATCGATGACCTGACGGAAGTACCAGACACAGGAAGATTGAAACGCCTCTTTCAGCGAGAGGTCTGCGTTCCACGCGGGCACAGGATACTGCGCACCGGAATAGTGCATGCGGGAATTTTCGCTTTCCAGAACGCCGTTGTGAAGCCCCATGCAGGCAGAAATGATTTTGAAGGTGGAATAAGGGGAAAAGCGCGTTTCACACATTTGCGGCTGATACAGGCTGTACTGCCCGGAGGCGGGGACGTACAAAACTGCGCACCCCGAAGCGTCCCCGAACAGATGGCCTATTTTCCACCCGGCCGGGGCGGGCTGAACAGATGAGGATGGCCCGGCCGGTGCCTGCGGCGCGCTGGCACAGGGCTTTGTGCTGCCTGCGCTGGAAACAACTGGATTGCTGCCGTCGTCCGTCTGTGCGCTGCACCCAAAGAGGCCGGCGCACAGAAGAAGGCAGGCGGCAAGCGCCGGAAAAAGCCTGCGGGCATTTGTTTTCTGCATGAGAAAAACTCCTGTCTGAAAAATGCGGAACCATCTTTTTTATTTTACCACACAGCGCACGGGTTTACTACCATTGCCGTACAAAGGGCCAGGCGGTTTTTCGCGGCCTGAATACCGCCCGGCCATGTTGTCCTCGTTGACGGACGCCAGCCCGGATGCTTCGTCTGCCTCGCCAGACGGCATTGATACACGCGAAAAACTCTATGACCAGCCAGCGAGCCGAAATGGGATGATGGCAAGGCCGCAGGACGAAGGTGGGCTGCCGCCCACCGAGGACGGGAACGCAGCCAGCGCCCATTTTTACCGCTAGCTGGCGCTTTGCCTTTTGTACAGCAATGGTATTTTCTTTTTTGCGCCGGGTGCGGCGAAAAGGCCCGCACAGGCGCGCGCCCGCATATCTGTGCGGCCCCGGCCTTGCGCACTAGTACAGAAACAGGCGCATACCCGTGCGCCAGCGCAGGCACGGCCTTTGCCCGCGGCAGAGCACCAGCGCAGAAACAGGTGGCGTGCCCGTGTATCAGCATAGGCACGGCCCTTGCCTGCGGCAGAGCACCGGCGCGAAAACAGGCGGCGTGCCCGTGTGTCAGCACAGGCACGGCCTTTGCCCGCGGCAGAGCACCAGCGCAGAAACAGGCGGCGTGCCCGTGTGTCAGCACAGGTCTGGCTGCAAGAAACCGCATGCTTTTTGCCAGGGGCGCCTGTTCTCCGGCGGGGAAGAGGCGGCGCAAAAGGAAAAGCCCGCGAGGCTACGGACTCGCGGGCTTTGCTTTGTGTATCACGGGCCGGGCAGGGGCCGTGCGGCCTCTGCGGGCCGCGGTCACAGCTCAATAAGAAGCTGGTCTTTTTCCTCCAGCAGATACTTTACAGTGTCGTTCAGGTAGGTGCGCTCGGGCAGGCAGATAAGCACTGTGCCCACCTCGCTGTGCACGGGGTAGGGGGCGCCGTGCCACGCGCCCGCGCGGAACACCACCAGCGTGCCCTTCGGGATGACGAAGGCCTGCAGCTTATCCAGCTCCACCACATCGTTCGAGGCGGGGCCCGCGTACATTACCATGTCGTCGTCCATGGGCATCATCACTTCGCAGGCGTTTGTGTGGTATTCCACATCGGCCACCACCATGGGGCGCTTATTCACCTTCAGCGAGCCGAAGGCAATGGGCGCGCGGTCCGCCATGGGGGCCAGCACCATATCGCGGTGAAACGCAGGCAGCGTTTCGCTCATGGCGTATTCGCCCGAAGGGTCTGCGATGTTGGCGATATAGCCGTAGGGGCGGAACGCCTCGTGCGTTACGGGAACAGCATGGATGGTTTTCACAGCACATTCCTCCTTATTCTGCGCCGCCGCCTGTGCGGCTTATTTCTCGTAGGTGTAGTTGTCCACTTCCACCTTGTCCACTTCCTGGTAGGGCGCCAGGGTGGACACCATTTTTATTTTTGCGTTTGAGTTGTTGATGCAGTAGTGCACCTCGCCCGGCTCGATGTGGATGAGGTCGCCCGCCTTCAAATGGTTCACCTTGCCGTCCACTACGATGTCGATCTCGCCCTCCAGAATAAAGAAATTTTCCTCCATCACGTTATGGTAATGGGCCTTGAAATCCTGCCCGGGGCCAAACTGCACCAGCGCAAAATTCATGCGGGGGCCTTTCATCAGGTATTTGGGGCCGCTGTCTCCGAAGCGGTACTCCTTTTCATTCTCATTCACAATGAACATTGAAACTTTCCTCCCGATTTTTTGAAATTGATGTATGTAAAGACCAGCCCGCGCGGCGCGCTGCGGCCTTGCGCGGCAAACGCGCCGCCGCGGGGCCCGCACCCTGTTACAGGCCGGGCGCGATCCACATATTTTTCGTCAGCTTTTCGTCGCACAGGGCAAGCTGCGCGGCGTACACCCTGCGCCACGGGCCGTACATTTCCTCGTATACGGCGTTGTTTTCCATGTTGGGGGCATAGGTTTTGTCCCACTGCACAAGCTCGCGCGCCGTGGCGGAGATATCCTTGTAGATGCCCACGCCGTACCCGGCCAGAATAGCAGCGCCCAGCGCGGTGGCCTCTTTTACCACAGGAACCTTTACGGGCAGGCCCAGCACGTCGGCCACAATCTGGCACCAAAGCGGGCTCTTGGCCGCGCCGCCTGCGAACACAATCTCCTGCGGCATGTTGCCGGTGGCCTCTTTCACCAGCTCCAGATGGCCCCTGGTTACCATGGCGGTGTTCTCCAGAATGGCGCGGTAGAAGGTATAGCGGCTGAACCTTTCAGGGTCCAGCTCGAAATTTGTGAAGGTGGGGGCCGCGTGCTTCCACGAGATGAAGTTCATCACGTCCGAGAAGGCGCACATCATGCCGTGGCACCCGGCGGGCACCTTGGCGGCCTCTTTGTCCATCAGGTAGTACGGGTCTTTGCCGGTGGCCTCGGCCTGCTGCTTTTCCAGCTGGCAGAACCCGTCGCGGAACCAGCGCATCACAAGGCCCGGCTTGAAGGCCAGCGCCTCGTATTGCCACACGCCCGGCACGGCGTGACAGTTCACGCGCACGCGGCAGCCGGGGTCTGTTTTGCCGTTTGCGGTGTTGAACTCATACTGCCAGAAGCTGCCGCCGAACACGGCCGCCTGGTTCGGGTCCACAACGCCCACGCCCACGCAGCCAAGCTGTGCGTCGCCGCCGCCCACCACCACGGGTGTGCCCTCGGCAAGGCCGGTTTCGGCCGCGCCCCTGGCGTTTACATGGGCAATTACCTCGCCGCACTCGCGCACGGGCGGGAAAATATCGGTGCGCAGGCCGCACTTTTCGGCAATGGCGGGGTCCCACGCGCGCTTTTGCAAATCAAAAATGCCCGTGGTGGAGCCGTTTGAGGGCTCTACCTCCAGCACGCCCGTCATTTTATAAATCAGCCAGTCGTTGAACATGCCCACGGTGGCTACTTTTTCGTACACCTCGGGCATTTTGTTCTTCACCCACAGAAGGCGGGGCAGCGCGCCCAGCGCATACGTCTGGCCGGATTCCAGGTACACTTCCTTTTCCAGGCTGGGGTTCATGCGGATAAGCTCGCCCACTTCGTCGTTGCTGCGCGCGTCCACGTTGGCGCAGGCCCAAATCTCGCGGCCGTCCTTATCGTACAGCACAATGCCCTCGCGCATGCAGGTGGTGGAAACGGCGGCGATCTCCTTCGGGTCAATGCCCGTTTCGGCCAGCACCCCCCTGATGCAGCCAGAGGCAAGCTGCCAGTTGTAGGCCCAGTCAAAATCCATGCTGCCGGGCCAGCGGGGGTCTTCCTTGTGCTCCCACTCGCGCTGCACACAGCCAAGCTGGTTGCCCTTTGTGTCAAACAAAACGGCGCGCACGCTGCCTGTGCCGGCGTCTACGGCCATCAAGTATTGTTTCGCCATTCCAATTTCCTCCTAAACTACACCCTTCCCGGGCGCCGCAAGGGCGTGGGGAAAGGGAAAATGCCGGTTCAGCTGCCCTGCCTGCCCAAAAGCTGCAGGGCCGTGGCCTCGTCCGTGATGAGCACGTCGAGGTATTTCCCGCGCAGCACTGCGCGTATGGCATCCACCTTGTGGCTGCCTGCGGCCACGCCGATGACGTTCTCCAGCTCTTTCAGCGTGGCCAGCGGGGTGGAGATAAGGCGGTCCTCAATATCCGTCTCCACAGGGTTGCCGTCCTTGTCCAGAAAATGGCTCAGCACGTCGCCCACGGCGCCCTGCATCTCCAAATAGAGAAAGTCGTTTTTCGTCAGGATGTTCGAGCGCAGAATGGTGGCGTCGTCCTGCATGCCGCCAATGCCCACCACCGTCATGCTGGAAAGCTTCACCATGCGGCTTATCTCCATCACCGATTCCTCGTTGCGCATGGCGGCCACCATCTCTTTGGTGGAGGCCAGCAGCGGCGCGGGAATGAGGTACAGCTTGATGTTGAAGATATTCGAGCGCGTGTTGGGCAGATAATAGTTCACCCCGCCCGTCAGTGACACGCACGAGATGGGCCGCTCGGTCATGGTGGCCAGGTTGTTCAGCACACGGCTGGGCGTGTCGCCATAGCCCATGTTGATAAAGCAGTTGTCTGTCAGGCGGCCGCTGATGTACATGGCCGCAGCCTTGGCGATGGTTTCGTTCAAATCGCCGTCCGGCACACTGGGCACCACAAACACGTCCTTCAGGCCGTAGGCGGCCGCCAGCTCGCGCTCTACCTGCATGCGCGAGGCGCTGTCCTCGCGTATCTTAAACTGGATAATGCCCGTCTGGCGGGCCTTTTCCAGCAGCTTTATCACGCGGATGCGCGAAATGCCAAGCAGCTCTGATATTTTCTGCTGCGTCATGTTCTCAAGGTAATAGTACCAGGCTGTTTTTATCATCAAAGCTTCTTCGTAATCCAAGTGGAAAGTCTCCTTCCTGCAGGGCACGCCGCACAGCGCGCAGATTTTTTGCATATACAGTAGTTATTATATTCTTTTGGGGCCTGCCCTGCAAGGAAAGCAAATGATAAGGCCCAAAAAAGCAGAAACAAATGTTTTAATAGAAATCATATGTTTCGATATTTTTAGTATAGCAACGAAAATGCGGCCTGTCAATGAAATATCAGATTGTAACTTTTTTTAGGCGAATCGCATTAAAATGCAACCTGAAAATAAGGCATAATCTACAAAGAACTAGTGTTTTTTTACGGTTTTGAGCCTGAATTTGTGTGAAATACGGTGCAGAACACACGAAGAATGGCGCGCGGGACGCCGTGCGGGCAGTTGACAAAAGAAGCGAAATCTTTTAGAATGATATGCGTAACAAAAAATTAAATAACAAACTTTTGTAAACTTTCTGTGGAAGGGAGAACGAAAGATGGCGCAACAAGGTGCACAGCCCGGCGGCGCGCCGCTGCTCTCGGTAAAGGGCATCCGCAAATCGTTCAGCCTGAACGCCGTTTTGAAGGGCATCGACCTTTCAGTGGGCGCGGGCGAGGTGCTGGCCCTCATCGGCGGCAACGGCGCGGGCAAAAGCACGCTGATGAAGATTATCATGGGCATCTATCAGCAGGATGAAGGCGACATTTATATCAAGGGGGAAAAGCTGAACCTCTCGCGTCCCTCGGTGGCTTTGGCGGCAGGCATCTATATGGTGCCGCAGGAGCCCATGCTGTTCCCGAACATGTCCGTGGAGGAAAATATCCTCATCGGTTTTTCGGAAAAACCGGCAGAGCTTCGCCGGCGCCTTGTGCAGCAGATGGATGAGATTGGCTGGCATCTGGATTTGCACCGCAAGGCCTCCAGCCTTTCCATTGCCGAGCAGCAGCTTGTGGAGATACTGCGCGGGCTTCTGCGCAATGCGCAGGTGCTCATTCTGGACGAGCCCACCAGCGCCCTTACCTTTAAGGAAGTGGAAAGCCTGTTCAAATGCGTGAACGATCTGCGTGAAAAGGGCATCGGCATTATTTACATCACGCACCGTCTGGCCGAGGTGTTCGAACTGGCCACACACGTTGCCATCCTGCGCGACGGCGTTGTGACGCTGCAGGGCCCCGTGGCGGACTTCACCCGCGAGATGCTGGTGAAGGGCCTTCTGCCCCCGAACATGGATGAGGTGGAGCAGAAAGAGGGCTGCACCGTCACCATTGATTACAAAAACCTCAAGCCGGTGTTTGAGCTGCAGAAGTTTTCCGGCTACGGCTTTTCGAACATTGATTTGAAGGTGTACCCCGGCGAGATACTGGGCGTCGCCGGCGTGGTGGGCGCAGGCCGCACCGAGCTTGCCACCACTATTTTCGGGCGCGATAAGGCGCTGGGCGGCAAGGCCATTCTGGACGGGAAAGACATCACCGGCCTTTCCACGGAAAAGGTGCTGGCCGCCGGCGTGAACTATGTGCCGGAGGACCGCCACCTGCACGGCCTGTTCAAAATAAGCGACGTGGCGGCGAACACCACCTCGGCCATTCTGGGCCGCAGAGAGATGGGCCGCTTCTTCCTGAACGGAAAGCGCGAGCGCGAAGTGACGCAGAAGTATGTGGACGATTTCCGCACGAAGGTCACCGGGCAGGACCAGCTGGTAGGCAGCCTTTCGGGCGGCAACCAGCAGAAGGTTGTCATCGGCCGCGCGCTTTCCACAAAGCCGAAGCTTGTCATTCTGGACGAGCCGACGCGCGGCATTGACGCCGCGGCCCGCGGCGATGTGTACAGCATTATCGCGCATCTGCGCGACGAGGGCGTGGCCGTGCTGCTGATTTCGTCCGATATGGAGGAAATTGTGGAGCTTTCCGACCGCGCAGTGACCGTATATCAGGGCCGCATCAATGCAGAGTTCCAGAAATGCGATATCAACCAGGATAACCTGATGGCCGCCGCCTTTGGCGTGACGGATGGAAAGAAGGTGGAGGCATGAGCACAGTGAAAAAGGTGTTGAAGGCGCGCGAGCTCAGCAGCTTTCTGTTTCTTGTGGCGCTGTTCATCATTGTAAGCCTCATCAACCCCAGCTTTGCAAGCTCTGCCAACATTTCGGCGTGCTTCAATTCCGCTGTGGTGTATATCCTCATTGCCGTGGGCATGGCCTTCGCCATCATCGTGGGCGAAATAGACGTCTCTGTGGGCTCAACCCTGGGCTTTGTGGCCACAGTGGTGGGCAGCCTTCTGCGCGACGGCTGCAACTGGCTGGTGGCCTTTGCCGCAGGCATTCTCATCGGCGCTTTGGTTGGCCTTATCAACGGCTGGGGCGTGGCCATGATGGGCGTGCCCTCGCTTATTTTCACGCTGGGCGTGAACGGCGTGCTGCGCGGCGCCATGTATGTGTACGCAGACGGCGCCTGGGTGGAAAACCTGCCCAAGGAATTTAAGGATTTTTCTTCCGTCACCCTTCTGGGCGACCTCACCGTGTATTTCTGCGCCTGCCTTGTGCTGGTGGTAGTGGTGCATCTGCTTTTGTCCCGCACGCGCCGCGGCCGCTATTTCACGGCGGTGGGCGACAATGCGGGCGGCGCCACGCTGGTGGGCATCTCGGCCGTGCGCACAAAGGTGCTGGCCTATGTCATATGCGGCGTCATGGCCGCGCTGGCGGGCATTTTGTTCTGCAGCCGCATCGGCTTTGTCACCTCGCTGAGCGGCAACGGCTATGAAATGAAGGCCGTGGCGGCCTGCGTGCTGGGCGGCATCAGCCTGTCCGGCGGTGTGGGCAGCGTGGTGGGCGCCGCCATCGGCGCCGTTATCATGAGCTCTATCAGCTACCTGCTGGTGTTTATGGGCTTTTCTTCCAATTACGACAACACCATCACGGGCATCATCCTTATCACCATCGTGGTGGCAGACGCGCTGATGCAGCGCCGTGCGGCGGTGCGCAACCGCCATGAACGCCTGGCCGCCAGGACGGCGGGCACAGCGGAAGGGGGCGAGGCCAAATGAAAAAGCCGCTTTCCTCTAAAATAGGCGGTGCCTTTAAGAACTGGAACACGTTCCTTGTGGTGCTGCTGGTGCTGGAGTTTGTGGTGTTCGGCCTTGCGAACGAGAAATTCCTGCGTATTCCGCTGCTTTTGAACAGCATCAACGACTTTATCGCCATCTGCCTTATCAGCCTGTTTGTCACCTTCGTGATGATTACCGGCGGCATCGACATTCAGGCGGGCTCTATTGTGGGCCTCACCTCCATTGTCATCGGCGTATTCTGGCAGGACTTCGGCCTCAATATCTGGGGCGCCGTGCTGCTGGCTGTGGCTATCGCCGCCGTGTGCGGCGCGCTCAGCGGGTTCTTTGTGGCCTACTGCGGCGTGCAGGCCATGGTGGTGACGCTGGGCGGCCAGTTCCTGTACGCGGGCCTTGCACTGCTGGTTTCCACCCTCAGTTCTACCGAGAGCTATCAGGGCATCAGCGGCTTCCCCGAAAGCTTCAAGGCCCTCACCGGCTTCAAGCTGTTCGGCGTCATTCCGTCTCAGGTGCTCATTTTCCTGGGCATGACGGTAATTGCATGGCTGCTTCTGCACAAATCGAAATACGGGCGCAAGGTGTTCCTTGTGGGTGTGAACCCGCAGGCGGCTGAATATTCCGGCATCAACACGCGCCGCGTCATCCTTTCCACCTATGTGCTCAGCGCCGTCAGCGCGGCGGTGGCGGGCATCGTGCTCACTTCATATCTGGGCACCGCGAAAAGCGACCTTGGCAGCACGCTTACCATGAATATCATCACCGCGTGCGTGCTGGGCGGCACGCTTTCCACGGGCGGCAAGGGCAGCGCCATCGGCACGGCCCTGGCCTCGCTCATCATCGGCCTTATGCGCTTCGGCATGCCGCTGTGCTTTAAGGTGAACACGCAGTACCTCGACATTCCCATCGGCATTCTGCTTATCGTGGTAGTGGTGGGCCGCGCCGCGGCGAACCACCCGAAAACGGCCGCTTTGTTCGCAAAACTGAAAAGAAAAAAAGAACGGCCCGCGGTGAAAACCGCAAAATAAAGTTCCCCAGAGGGGGGACGCCCCCTCAAAAGATATAAAACAGGAGGTCATATCATGAAAAAAGCACTTGCAATCGTGCTGGCCCTGGCCATGGCTCTTACGCTGGTAGCCTGCGGCGGCACACCCACTTCTTCCTCTGCGCCCGCCAGTGCGAGCACGCCCGCTTCCGGCTCTGCTTCTGCAGCCGGCTCCGACGTGAAGTCCGTTGAGGGCATGACGGTTACGTTCATCCCGAAGGTGACGGGCAACGCGTTCTTTGAGGTTGCCAATGACGGCGCCCAGAAGTATGCTGAGGACTGGGGCATCACTGTGGACTACCAGGGTAGCGCCACTGCTGCCGTGGCCGACCAGGTGCAGGTTATCAACACGGCCGTTGCCTCCGGCACGGACGCCATCTGCATCTCCACCGTTGACGCCGCCGGTGTTTCCGACGCGCTGAAGGCTGCCGCCGAGGCCGGCGTCATCGTCACCACATGGGACTCTGACGCTCTGCCCGAAGACCGTGACCTGATGGTTTCTCAGGGCACGCCCGACGTGCTGGGCCAGATGCTGGTGGACCTTGCCGTTGCCGGCCTGGAAGCCCGCGGCATCGACCCCGAGAACGATGAGGTTACCTACTGCTGGCACTATTCTCAGGCCACTGTGACGGACCAGAACTCCTGGCAGGTTGCCGGCGAGGCCATCATCGCTGAGAAATATCCCAACTGGACGAACGTTGCCCCTGACAACTACTACTCCAACCAGGATGCCGAGCAGGCCATCACCGTTGGCGAGGCTGTGCTGAGCGCGCACCCCGACATCGACCTGATTATCTGCAACGACTCCACCGCTCTGCCCGGCCAGCTGCAGGCTGCCGAGAACAAGGGCTACACCCAGGACGACATCACCATCACCGGCTTTGCCACCCCGAACGCCATCAAAGAGTATTGCTCCAACGGCACCATCTACAACTGGGGCCTGTGGGATGCCTCTGTGCAGGGCGCTATGGGCTGCTACCTGGCCGCTTACCTGGCTGCCGGCAACGAAGTGACGGTGGGCGACACCATCTCCATCCCCGGCATCGGTGATGTGGAAGTGGTTGCCAACGACAGCATCGCGGAAGGCGCAGAGACCGGCGACGTGAACAGCGGCGTTGTGCTGCTGCCCGAGCGCGCTGTGTTTACCGCAGAGAACATGGACCAGTACGATTTCTAACACTCCTTTTTTCTACCCGCCCGCCGCGCGGCGGGCGGCGCAGAGTATGGCTGGGCCCTCCCGGCCATACTTTGCGCCTAAGCGGATGACGGCGCGCCGCCGTCCGTTTAGGCGCAAGGTATGGGAAAGTGCTTTGCGTGTATCCGTTTTCTGGCAGCCTGCCAGCATGAAGTATCATATAAGGAGGATTTTTGACCAATGGCTGATAAAGAAGGCTTGAAAGTTGCGAAGGATTACCACACCGATGTTCCGTTCGCAAATCAGGGAAGTTTTTATGTAAAGGGCGCCAATAATCTGGACTGGGGCATGAAAAAGCACCTGTCCAACATTTTTAACCCCAAAAGCGGCAACACTGTGATGTTTGCGTTTGACCACGGCTACTTCATGGGCTCTACCGCCGGGCTGGAGCGCCTGGACATCACCATTCCGAAGCTGCTGCCCAATGTGGATGTGCTGATGGGCACCCGCGGCGCGCTGCGTACCTGCGTGCCGCCCGAGTGCAAGAAGGGCATCGCGCTGCGCGTGAGCTCCGGCTCTTCGATGATAAACGACGACCTCTCGCACGAGGTGGTGGCCGTGGACATTGAAGACTCCATCCGCATGAATGCAGACTGCATGGCCGTGCAGACGTTTATCGGCGCGGACGGCCAGCTTTCCAGCATCGACAACCTGTCCCGCTGCATCAATGCCGGCATGCGTTACAGCGTGCCTGTGATGGGCGTTGTGGCCGTGGGCAAGGATATGGAGCGCACGGACCGCTTCTTCAAGCTCGCCACGCGCATTGTGGCCGAGATGGGCGCCAATATCATCAAGACCTATTACTGCGAGAACTTTGAAGAGATTGTGGCTGCCTGCCCGGTGCCCATCGTGGTGGCCGGCGGCAAGAAGCTGCCTGAGGACGAGGCCCTTACGCTGGCCTACCGCTCTATTCAGGGCGGTGCCCGCGGCCTGGATATGGGCCGCAACATCTTCCAGAGCAATCACCCTGTGGAGATGAGCGCAGCCATTGCCAAAATCGTACACGAAGGCTTCACCGACAAGGAAGCGTACGAGTTCTATCAGAATGAGATCCACAAATAAGCGGTTCTCAGTATAAAAGGCAGGCCGCAGGCGGCGCCCTGCCCGGAGATTCCCTTTCCTTTCCTCTCCGGGCTGCGGCGCCGCGGCGGCTTGTTTTTTCATGCCAGGGTACGCGGGGGGCGGGCGGCCCCCTGCCATGCGGCCTTATAGATGCCGGGCAGGTTTGAGCCCCGGCGGGGAGGGATACCATGTTGTTTTTACAAATCACACAGATGGTGCTGCCTGTGCTGGCGGCCATGGCCATCGGCTTTTTCTGCCGGCGCAGCGGCCTTTTGAACGCACAGGGGCATGCGGCCCTGAAAACCGTCATCGGCAATATCACGCTGCCGGTGGTGCTGTTTAACGCCTTCCTTACGGCGGAATATAACGCCGGCCTTCTGCTGGGCTTTGCGGTGGTGTTCACCGCCTGCGGCATTGCCTGTGCGGCGGGCTATGCGCTGCGCCCGCTGGTGGCCCCGCACGGGCGCTTTCTGCCGTTTCTGATGTCCAGCTTCGAGGTGGGCATGCTGGGCTATGCGCTGTACGGCCTGCTGGCGGGTGAGAACGGCAGCCTTTCCACCCTGGCCATGTTCGACATCGGCCAGACGCTGTTTGCCTACACCGTGTGGCTGGCCCTGCTGAAGGTGGCGGGCGGCGAGAGGGCAGACGCAAAGGGCCTTTTGAAAAACATGTTTACAAACCCCGCGTTCTGCGGCATGGCGCTGGGCATCGTGCTGGGCGCGCTGGGCGTGGGCAAATGGGTGCAGGCCTCGCCCGTTTCCGGCATTGTCACCGAGCTCATCAGCTTCCTTTCGGCGCCCACGGCATGCCTTATCCTGATCGTGGTGGGGTACGAGCTGTCGCTGAAGGTGAGCCTGCTGCGCCCGGTGCTTATCACGGTGGCGCTGCGCCTTGCGGTGATGGCTGCGCTGTGTGCGGCGGCGGCGCTGGTGGTGTTCCGCTTTCTGCCGTTCGATAAGCTCACCATGGCGGCCCTGCTGGTGCTGTTCAGCCTGCCCGCGCCGTTTATCATCCCGCTGTTTGCAGACGTGGGGGACGACGCCGAGTACGTCTCCACCAGCTATTCTGCGCAGACGCTGGCCACTATGCTGTGCTTTGTGGGCATTGCAGTGTATACCATGGCGTGAAGGCGTGCCCCTTTTATAAGGGCAAAAGTCAGCCTCCCGGCTTTGCCGGGGGCCTGTGTAAACTCTGGGGGTGCCTCCTGCCGGCAAGCCCTCTCAGGAGGCACTGAATAGAAGCCGCCTCCCGCATTGCCCACGCGGCAGCCCGTAGACAGAGATTGCTTTTCAGGAGAACCCTTTTGCAAAGTGCAAGGCTGCTTTTCACTTCCCGCTTCGCTCAAAGCTTGAAGCAAAAGCATTTTGCGCGCCCCGGCAGAGCCGGGGGCCTCTTTTCCGATAGGGCTGACAGTCATAACCGCCGGCTAAGCCGGTGGCTTGAGCTGGCCCTATAAGGGCCTATTACCGGCAAGCGCCTCAAGACGCGCTGAATTTTATTCCGCTCGCATCCCTTGCCCCACAGCCCGTAAACGGGCAACCGCTGTCCTAACGGTGGCCTTTTATCCCTGCTAACTTGCTGTTAGCAGTTCGCTCCGCTCGATGCTTGAAGCGAAAGCCTTTTTGCGGGGCACCTCTACCGGCAGAACCGGTGGTTTCCCTACTCAAAAAGAAAAAGGCATGGAATTTTTCCATGCCTTTTTTGTATGCGCCTGTGCCTGCAGGCGGGCGCCCTGCCTGCGCCGGGAGGCTTTTTGCGCAAAAACCTTTCCGAAAAAACAGAGGCTCAGCTTGGCGGCTGCGGGGGCCTGGGCACGAAGAGACGCCCCGCGCAGCCCGGCCGGGGCGGCAAAGGCGCAATACCGCCCATGGCGGGCAGAAATGCGGCGGATTTGTTCATAAGCCTGCACCGCGGGCCTTGCGGGCCGTGAAACTTTTTCCCCAATTTTTCGTCTATATAAGTAGCGGCATAAAAACAAAAGGCAGAGGAGGCTTCTGTTATGAAAAAGAGATGGCTGCTTATGGCGCCCGTGTGCATTCTCCTGTTATTCACTGCGGCGGCCCTTCTGCTTGCAATGGGGAAAAGGCCATATAAAAATCTGGACGCGGCACAGATAGCGTCGGCCAAAGTACGATTGTCGCCGCCGGACAAAACGGTTGAAATTGAGGATGTTTCAGAGCTGGCGTGCCGTTTGAACGATGTGGTTATCTATCATCAGGATAATTCTTACACAGAATATGCCGGGCAGGCTGCTGCTTTTACCCTGACTATGACGGACGGCACGCAGACAGAAATTACGGCATATAGCCCGTTTCTTGTAATTGATGGGGTGGGCTATAAAACAAAGCATGAGCCGTGCGAAGCACTCAGCCGCTATGCCAATGAGCTGCTGAGCTCCGGAACCGCCGGTATCATTTTGGAAGAGCCGCCTGCTTTAAGCGTGATAAGCGGCGGCGTTTCCGTCAATGCATTCTTGGGCAGTTATTCGTGGCAGAAAAAAGATGCTGATGGAAATTCTGTGAGTATAAATGCCGGCAGCGCACACTCTTTGGATTGTGAGGAACTATTGTCCCCGCCGCATGAAACACTGGAAGCAACGGCTGCGCTGAGATTTGCAGAGGAACCCGATGCCGTTTTCAGCGTGAAATGCTGGAGCGATGAATATTGGGGAGAGCCTGCCGCAGACAGCGAAAGGGCGGCCGTCAATGGAGATGTTCTCACCCTCAAGGCGGGCGGATATATCTATGAAATAACAGCAGGCTGGAATGCGGAAAACGGCTACGGCGGAACCGCAAGCTATTTCATTTACATAAAAATGACGGAGTGAAACGGGCTGTTCACGCCAAAGGACGGTCGGGCAACCGGCAGGCTTGGCCATTCTCTTTCCATGGGGCAGGCGGGCGGTGCCGCGAAAGGCAGCCCTTTGCAGACAGGGCCGCCGGAATGACGGCGGAAATACCGGTATGGCCCGGACGAATAAACCTGCCTGCACCCGGCCCGCCTGCGCTCCGGGCGAATGGGCGGAGCGCAGGCGCGCCCGCCCCCGGATGCGCCTGCGGGGGCGGGGCGTTATGTCCCCCCCTTGAACGCTGCGTATGCCGCAAAGCGCCGCCCGGCGCGGGAGATACCTCCGGCGGGGCCGGCTTTTTGCCGCGGGCGGCCGCCCGCAGCCCCGGCAGGGGAGGGGCACCCTTTCCCCTTATGGCAGCATGCGCCCGCCGCCGTTCAGCATGCCTGTACAAAGCGGCCCCGTGTTCCAGTGGAACACGGGGCCGCTTTTGCAATGGGCTTTCAGAAATATTTTTCCGCCGCGGACTGCATGGCAGCCCACTGGGCCTCCATGTCCGCCACCAGCTTGAACTGGGTGCGGCAGCGGTCCAGGTTCTGGCCCTCGCGGTGCGTTTTGAAGTAGTGGTCGCCCTCCAGATAATCGGTGAGGAAGCGCATGCCGCACTCCAGCGTCATCAGCTTGGCGCCCCAGGGTAGGCACTGCTTTTCCATGGGTGTCAGCGCGCCGCCCGCCGTCTCCAGAAAGCCCTTGGCGTAAATTTCGTACAGCGAGATATCAAAGTTCACCTTCGAAAGGTCCGGCTCGTCCTCGGCGCTGTGGTTGGCGCCGAAGCGGATGGAATCGCCGAAATCGTTCAGCGAGAGGCCGGGCATCACGGTGTCCAGGTCAATGATGCACACGCCCTTTCCGGTGGCCTTGTCCAGCAGAACGTTGTTCAGCTTGGTGTCGTTGTGCGTCACGCGCAGCGGCAGTTCGCCCTTTTCCAGCAAATCCATCAGGTGTGCGCAGTCTGCTTTGCGGGCCATCACGAATTCCGCCTCCGGCCGCACGTCTTTGGCGCGGCCGCACACATCAGCGGCCAGTGCCTTTTCAAAGTTGGCAAGGCGCTGGCGTGTGTCATGGAATTTGGCGATGGTCTCGTGCAGCGTGGCGGCAGGGTAGCCCGCCAGAAGCTGCTGGAAGCGGCCGAAGGCGCGTGCGCTTTCGTAAAACTGGGCAGGCTGCTGCACGCTTTGCAGGCACACGGTGCCCTCGATGAAAGGGTAGGCGCGCCATGCGCCGCCCTCGCTGTCGGTGAAATATGTGCCGCCTGCGCGGGTGCGAAGCACCGTCATGGCCTCGCGCGCGGGGTCGCCGCCGCTTTTTTCAACGGCGGCACGCAGGTAGTCCGTCACGCCCACAATATTCTCCATCAGGCCCTTCGGGTCTGTGAAGGTGTCGGTGTTGATGCGCTGCAAAATGAAGCGCCGCGCATCGCCCTGCGGCGTCTGCACGTACGCGCAGAAGGTGTCGTTGATATGCCCCTGGCCGTAGCGCAGGGCGCCCGCCGTCTGGCCGCCGAAATCAAAGGCGGCCAGCGCCTCGGGCAGGGTATGTTCCGCAGGCTGGCGCATGCTCACACCTCCCACAGGTTTTCCGGGTACAGGCCGGCCGCCGTCTTTTCGGCAATGGCGGCCACCACCACGGGCTTGTCATCCTTATACGTCACGCCGTACCACTTGTCGGCGCTGTGCAGCACCTTCACGCGGGCCTTGCCCTCGCCTACAAGCTGGCTCACCACGCTGGGCAGGAAGTATTCGCCCTTCAGCGGGTTCGTCTTCAGCGCATCGTCCAGAAAGGCGGCAAAGCGCGCCTCTGCCTCAGGCAAAAAGCTGTGCGTGAAGCCCCACATGTTCATCGAGACGATGGTGCTGCCCGGCAGCTCGTGCCAGGTGGCGCCGCCGTCCTCGGTGTAACGCGCGCCCGCGGCCGTCTTTTCAATGTGCGTGCGCTCGGTGACGCTGGCAAGGTAGCCGTCCGCATCCGTTTCGCATACGCCGCGCGCCACATGGCCGTTTTCCGTCACGGTGTTCTCCAGCTTATAGCCCACCATAGCATATTCATACACGCCGTCCTTGTCCGGGTGGGCCGTGAGGTAGTCGTATATCACGCGGAAGGCCTCCGGGCCGTAGTAGTCGTCCGCATTGATGACGGCGAACGGCCCGTCTATCACGCTGCGCGCCGCCAGAATGGCGTGGCTGGTGCCCCACGGCTTTTCGCGCCCGGCGGGCACGGTGTAGCCTTCGGGCAGGTCGTCCAGCTGCTGGTAGGCATAGCGCACGTCCATCACCTTTGAAAGCCGGTCTCCAATAGCCTGCTTGAACGGGGCTTCAATTTCGTGCTTGATGATGAACACCACAGTCTCAAAGCCTGCGCGCCGCGCGTCGAAGATGGAATAATCAATGATAAGCTGGCCGTGGCCGCCCACGGGGTCTATCTGCTTCAGGCCGCCGTACCGGCTGCCCATGCCGGCAGCCATTACTGCAAGAACAGGTTTTTTCATATTGTCATCTGGCTCCTTCTCAAATTTTCACTCTGCAAAACGGGCTCAACCCTTATAGCCGTTTGGGTTCATGCTCTGCCATTTCCAGCTGGAGGCGCACATCTCGTCAATGCCGTATTCTGCCTGCCAGCCCAACTCCTCGCGGGCACGGGTGGGGTCTGCATAGCACTCGGCAATGTCGCCGGGGCGGCGCGGGTCTATCACATAAGGTATCTCTTTGCCGCACGCCTTGGAATACGCGCGTATCACATCCAGCACGCTGTAGCCGCGGCCCGTGCCCAGATTGCAGATGAACAACCCGCAGTTCGTTGCAAGCTTTTTCAGCGCCGCCACATGGCCGCGCGCCAAATCTACCACATGGATATAGTCGCGCACGCCGGTGCCGTCCGGGGTGGGGTAATCGCTGCCGAACACATGCACCTTTTCCAGCTTGCCCACGGCCACCTTGGCAATATAAGGCACAAGGTTGTTGGGGATGCCGTTCGGGTCCTCGCCAATCAGGCCGCTTTCATGCGCGCCGATGGGGTTGAAATAGCGCAGCAGGGCCACGTTCATCGAGGGGTCTGCCTTGCAGATATCGGTGAGGATATTCTCGTTCATTACCTTGGTGGCGCCGTAGGGGTTGGTGGTGGCGCCCACGGGGAAATCTTCGCGGATGGGCACGCTGGCCGGGTCGCCGTATACGGTGGCGGAGGAGGAGAACACAAAATTCTTCACACCATATTTTTTCATGGCATTCAGCACGTTCAGGGCGCTGATGAGGTTGTTCGAATAATACTCCAGCGGCTTTGCCACGCTTTCGCCCACGGCCTTGTATGCGGCGAAGTGAATGACGGCCTCGATGCCGGGGTGCGCACGGAACAGCTCATCCACCGCCGCAGCATCGCACAGGTCGATGTTCACGAAGGGCACGCTCTGCCCGGCGATGCGCTCCACACGGCGCAGGGCCTCCTCGCAGGAATTGTACAGGTTGTCTGCCACCAGTATCTCATAGCCGGCTTTCATCAGCTCGATGCAGGTGTGGCTGCCGATATAACCGGCGCCGCCGCTTACCAGAATAGACATGCTCCAACAGCTCCTTTTGATAAAATGGGTATTTCGGAATGGATGCTTTGCCAAACAAAACGCGCCGCGCCGCCGTGCGGCGTGGGGGGCAGCGGGGCGCCCTGCGGCGGGGCCTGCGTGCAGGGGCGCCTTGGGCCCGCGGCCCTAATACTACCATTGTACGGGCACCGCGCGTTTTCATAAATAGATTTTTTCACACAATATTTGGATTATTGTTCGCGAAGTGAGGTTCTTTTGTGCAACACGCTGCTCTGGCCCCCACTCAACGGCCGCTGCGGTGCCCGGCCAGCACCTTCACGCTGGAGGCGTATTCCGACGGCGTCATGCCCGTCACCTTTTTGAAGTGGCGCGAAAAATAGTGGATGGAGGTGTAGCCCAAAAGCGCCGATATTTCGGTGAAATTGTGCCGCCCCTCGCGGATGAGCTCCTGCGCCTTTTCTATTTTCATGCCGCCGAAATACTCCATGGCACCGCCGCCCGTCTTTTCGCGGAACACCTTCTGAAGATAGCTGCGGCCCACCAGGTTGTCGCGGCAGATGTCGGCCAGCGTCAGCTTGCGCGAAATGTTCTTTTCCAGGTAAGCGCGCACCCTGTCCACAAATTCCTGCTGGCTGTGCGCGCGTATCAGGCTGGTGGGCTTTGCCGCGCTGTGCGCCGGGGCCTCGCCGGTGCTGCGGCGTGCAAGGTACACCAGCAGGCTTTCCAGGCTTGCGCCAATAAGCTGCTCCGCCCCCAGCGGCGCGTGCGGCGCGCGCAGAAGCTGCTTTGTGTAGGGGTCGTTCAGCGGGGTGGAAAAGGCTGCATCTGCCTCTTTGATGATGCGCGCCAGATATTCCCGCTCGGCATCACCTATGGAAAGCACACGCCCGGCAAAGCAGGCCATGGCCCGGCTGTGGCATACAAAGCTTATTACCACAAGGTTCGGCGCCACCACGCCGTTTGCGCGCAGGCTGTGAAATTCGCCCGGCTCGTGGAATATCATCTGCCCGCGCTTCATGGTAAGCTCGCGGCTGCCCGCGCGCACGTGCAACTCGCCCTTGTCTACATATAAAAATTCCCAGAAATCGTGCTGTTCGCCTTCGTAACAGTAATTGCTGGCATATTCGAAGTAATGCACAGAAACCACCTCGTCCACCTCAAACGGACGCTTCAGCCGAAGGGCTTTGTAATCCATAGCATGTTCCTCCTTATAGCTGCACCGGCGCGGCCGCCTGCGAGGCGCGGGCGCGCTTGCGGTATTCTGCGGGGCTCATACCCTCGGCCTTACGGAAGCTCTGCGAAAAATAGCTGGGCGAAGAAAAGCCGATGGAATGGGCTATCTGAGAAAGGGAATAGCTGGTGTTTTCCAGCATGTGCCGCCCCTCGCGGATGCGGCGCGTGATGAGATAGCTGATGGGTGAGATGCCGTATTCCCGCTGAAAGGTGTGGGAAAGATGGTATTTGTTCACATGCGCCACCTCAGCCAGCATGTCCAGTGAAAGGGGATCGGTAAAATGCTCGTCAATATACCGGCGCGCCGCTGCGCATTCTGAATTGGCCCGGTACGTACCGGCCGGCGCCAGGCGCAGCGCCGCCTGGCGGGACAGCTTGATGAGAAAGACATCCAGCAGGTGCTGGCACACCGCCTGCCAGCCCCGCGGCGTGTTTTCCGCTTCGCGCACGAACTCGCGCAGGTAAAACAGCATCTCGCTGCGCTGCTGGCGGCAATTCAGCACTGTAAAGGGCGAGGGCTCGCCGGCAAGCTGCAGGTCCAGCCCGTTTACGCCCAGCACGATATACTCCAGCGGGTTTGAGGAAAAGCTGGTCTCGGTATGCTCCACATGCGGGTTCACAATGATAAGGTCGTCGCTGCCCACGGGCTGGGCGCGGTCTGTCAGGCGGAACTCGCCAATGCCGCGCACGCAGTAAAACAGCTCGGTGCAGGTGTGCGCGTGCATAGAGCCCTGCCAGTCCGGCCCATACTGTGCAGAGGTGACGTATAAAAGTTGCGGGCTGCCGTGCGCTGCCGGCCCGGTGTCCAGCAGCTCGTAGCGGATATTGCTCATGGCGGGCACCTCACAATTTAGAAATCTTGCGTGCATTTTAGATGGGAGAAATTTCCCATCCGCCTTTTTTCTATTATAAACGCCTTTTGTAAAGGATACAAGCGGGCAGTATTCAGGCCGTATTATCCTGATTTTCCCAAAACAGCAATTTGTCAGAATTTATTTTATAGTTTTGTTGATAATATTCATAAAAAACACCCGCCTGGTGCAAACCGAATGTTCGCTGTGCACAAAATAGCAAGAAATATAAAATGGAACGCAAGAAGTTGATTGAAAGAAAATTTCGGGAAGGCTATGCTGGACATACAGGAACACACCCGGCGCGTGCCCTGCACGGCCGCCGTGCCGCCAGGGGCCGGGGCGTGGAATTCTTTTAGGAGGTAACAAGATGAAAAAAGTATTGTGCACTGTGCTGGCGCTCGCCATGGCGCTGACGCTGCTCGCCGGCTGCGGCGGCGCGCCTGCTTCCTCTGGCAGCACGGCGGCTTCCGGCTCTGCCGGCGACGCTGCCGGCACCACCATTAAGGTAGCCGCCATCGAGACGGCCTACGGCTCTGAAATGTGGCAGCAAGTTGCCGCCGCCTTCGAAGAGGAGACGGGCATCAAGGTGGAGCTCACCACCGACAAGAACCTGGAGGATGTCATCGGCCCCGGCATGAAGGCCGGCGATTACCCCGACGTCATTCACCTGGCCACCGGCCGTGAGGACGCCCTGACCGAGACGTTCATTAAGGATAACGCCCTGGCGGACATCACCGACGTGCTGAGCATGACGGTGCCCGGCGAGGAAGTTACCGTGGCCGACAAGCTGGCGGGCGGCTTCACCGAGACCTCTCAGACCAACCCGTACAACGATGGCAAAACGTACCTTGCCCCCATGTTCTACACGCCGTGCGGCCTGTTCTACAACGCCGGCCTGTTTAAAGAAAAGGGCTGGGAGCTGCCCACCACATGGGACGAGATGTGGGAGCTGGGCGACAAGGCCAAGGCCGAGGGCATCAGCCTGTTCACCTATCCCACCACCGGCTATTTCGACGCGTTCTTCTATGCCCTGATGTACACAGTGGGCGGCCCCGAATTCTTCGAGAAGGCCACGCACTATGAAGAGGGCATCTGGGAGACGGAAGAGGCCCAGCAGTGCTTTGATATCGTGGCGAAGCTTGCCACCTACACCGAGCCCACCACCCCGGCCCAGGCCAATGACCAGGACTTTACCAAGAACCAGCAGCTTGTGCTGGACAACAAGGCCCTGTTCATGCCCAACGGCAACTGGATCATCGGTGAGATGGCCGAGGCGCCCCGCGCTGACGGCTTCGAGTGGGGCATGATGGCCCTGCCCGCAGTAGAGGATGGCGGCGACCGTTACAGCTACACCTTCTTTGAGCAGGCCTGGGTGCCGGCCGGTGCGGCCAACCAGGACGCGGCCAAGCAGTTCCTGGCCTTCCTGTACAGCGACGTGGCCTGCGACATCTTTGCGGCTGCGGGCGCTATCCAGCCGGTGAAAGGCATCGTAGATAAGCTGGAGGGCGACAACAAGGTTATCTACTCCATCTACGAGAACGGCGCGAAGGCAGCCATGGGCGCCTTTGCCGCCACCAACCCCATCGAGGGCCTCGGAACCCGTGAGGTTTGGTTTGACCCCGTGAACTCTCTGGTGTCCGGCACGATGACCGAACAGCAGTGGATTGACGGCATCATTTCCGCCAGCGACCAAATGCGCGCCGAGCTGAAGTAAGCAGAGGGCTGCGCAAAGCGCAGGCAAAGTTTGAAATGCAACAAAAATGCGGCGGCGGGCCCGGCTCACCGCCGCATTTTCCCGTAAAGGCGCCGGCGTGCCGTGTGCATGCCGCGCCCGTGCGCAAATGATTGAAAGGAGATGAGCACGTGGAAAAAGGCAAGGGCCGCAAGTGGTTCATATTTTTCTGCGCTGCCCCGGCAGTTATCCTGTTCACCATTTTTATGGTGCTTCCCACGCTGAACGTGTTCCGCATGTCTCTGTTCCGCCGCAGCGCCTATTCCCCGAACGAGGAATTTGTGGGCCTTGAAAATTTTACAAAGCTGTTTTCGGACGCAAACTTTATACGCTCTATGCAGAACACCATTCTGCTGATTGTAGCTGTCACCATTGTGACGTTCGCCTTTGCGCTGGTGTTCGCGGGCATCCTCAGCCGTGAAAAGATACGCGGCCAGAATTTCTTCCGCGTGATCTTCTATATTCCGAACATTCTTTCCGTGGTGGTGATTGCGGCCATTTTCTCGGCCATCTACGACACCAACAATGGCATGCTCAACAGCTTTCTTTCCCTGTTCTCGCCGGATAAGGTGGCTGTGATGTGGAAGGGCGAAAATCTTGTGATGACAAGCCTTATCATTGCCATGGTGTGGCAGGCCATCGGCTATTACATGGTGATGTACATGGCATCCATGGCCAGCGTGCCCGAAAGCCTGTACGAAAGCGCCAGCCTGGACGGCGCGGGCCGCATCACGCAATTTTTCAAGATTACCATTCCCCTTATCTGGACGAACATCCGCACCACGCTGACGTTCTTCATCATTTCCACCATCAACATGGCGTTCCTGTTCGTGAAGGCCATGACCAGCGGCGGCCCCAACGGTGCTTCCGAGGTAGCGCTTTCTTATATGTACAAGCAGGCGTATACCAACTCGTCCTACGGCTACGGTATGGCTATCGGCGCGCTTATTTTCCTGTTCTCCTTCGCGCTTTCCGCAGTGGTGAACAAGGTGACAGAGCGCGAGCCGCTTGAATTCTGACGGGGAGGCGGGGAAACATGAAAGAAAAGACGTCCGCACAGGACAAGCTTTACAAAGCGTTTATCTATGTGGTGCTCGCTACGCTCGCCATTCTCATCATCGTGCCGGTGGCATGGGTGTTCATGGCTTCAATAAAAGAGAACAGCGAGTTCTACGGCAACCCCTGGTCGCTGCCTGCCGGGCTGCACTGGCAGAACTTTGCCGAGGCGTGGACGCAGGCGCGCATGGGCGACTATATGCTCAGCAGCGTTGTGGTCACGGCGCTGGCGCTGGCCATCCTTCTGGTGGTGGCGCTGCCCGCAGCCTATGTGCTGTCCCGCTTCAAATTCAAGGGGCGCAGGTTCCTCAACGTGTGCTTTATGGGCGGGCTGTTCATCAATGTGAACTACATTGTGGTGCCCATCTTCCTTATGCTGGTGGACGGCGACAAGTTTTTGAAAAGCATATTCGGTACGGGCTTTCTGCTGAACAATCTGGTGGTGCTGGCGCTTGTGTACGCCGCCACGGCGCTGCCCTTTACCATTTACCTTTTGTCGGGCTATTTTGCCACGCTGCCGCACGATTATGAAGAGGCCGCCTACATTGACGGCGCGGGCTACGGGCGCACCATGGTGAAAATTATTTTCCCCATGGCAAAGCCCAGCATCATTACCATTATCCTGTTCAACTTCCTCTCGTTCTGGAACGAATATATCATCGCCATGACGCTGCTGACGGACCCCAACGGCACGCGCACGCTGCCTGTGGGCCTGATGAACCTCACGCAGGCGCAGCAGTCGGCCGCACAGTACGGCAGGCTGTATGCGGGCCTTGTGCTGGTGATGCTGCCCACGCTCATTTTGTATATCTGCGTGCAGAAAAAGCTCACGCAGGGCATGACGCTTGGCGGGCTGAAAGGGTAAGGTGAAACGTATGAAATTCTGGCAGGAACACATGCAGCTTCGCACGGCGCTGATGGCCGTGCTGTTTGCAGCCGGGCTTGCGCTTGTCATCCTCGGCTGGCGCATCACCGGCAGCATGACGGGCCTCGGCCTTATGCTGGCGGGCCTGGCGCTTCTTCTGGCGGCGCTCTACCTTTACAACAAGCCGTTTTCGGACGCAAAGAAAAAATCCAAATAAAGGGAGAACACCTCTATGACCGAACCGAACAGGGGCCGCGTCACCATCCCCACCGACATGGACGTAGTGCCCGAAACGCTGAAAATACTGGATTACTGGGGCGCGGATGCCATCCGCGACTGCGACGGCACGGAATTCCCTGAAGCACTGAAGGACACCGGCGCCAAAATTTATTCCACCTATTACACCACCCGCAAGGATAACGCCTGGGCCAAGGCCAACCCGGACGAGGTGCAGCAGTGCTATATCATGACGGGCTTTCACACCGCCGTGGGCGAGACGCTTTCTATCCCGCTGATGCAGGGCGTTTCTGATGAGCTGATGCAGGTAAACACCCGCGACGACATCAAGCGCTGGTGGGAGGTGATGGACCGCACCGCGGGCGAGCCTCTGGCCCCCGGCGAATGGGACTATGACGAGGCCGCCGGCTGTGTGGTGGTGCGCGGCGCAAAGGCATACCACGATTACACCGTCAGCTTCCTTGCCTACCTCATCTGGGACCCCGTGCATATGTACAACGCGGTGACCAACGGCTGGACGAACTTCGAGCACCAAATCACCTTCGACGTGCGCCAGCCCAAAACGCACAAGTTCACCATGCAGCGCCTGCGCAAATTCATTGCCGAGCACCCGTATGTGAACGTTATCCGCTACACCACGTTCTTCCACCAGTTCACACTGGTGTTCGACGAGCTGAAGCGCGAAAAATATGTGGACTGGTACGGCTATTCAGCATCGGTGAGCCCGTATATTCTCGAGCAGTTCGAGCGCGAGGCGGGCTACCGCTTCCGCCCGGAGTTCATCATCGACCAGGGCTACTACAACAACCAGTACCGCGTGCCCGGAAAAGAATTCAAGGACTTTATGGCCTTCCAGCGCCGCGAGGTGGCAAAGCTGGCCAAAGAGATGGTGGACATCACCCACGAGCTTGGCAAAGAGGCCATGATGTTCCTGGGCGACCACTGGATCGGCACCGAGCCCTTTATGGACGAGTTCAAGACCATCGGCCTTGACGCCGTGGTGGGCAGCGTGGGCAACGGCGCCACGCTGCGCCTCATCAGCGACATTCCGGGCGTGAAATATACCGAGGGACGCTTTCTGCCCTATTTCTTCCCCGATACCTTCCACGAGGGCGGCGACCCTGTGAAGGAGGGCAAGGAAAACTGGGTGACTGCCCGGCGCGCCATTTTGCGCAAGCCCATCGACCGCATCGGCTACGGCGGCTATCTGAAGCTGGCGCTGCAGTTCCCGGAGTTTATTGATTATATCAAATCGGTGTGCGACGAGTTCCGCCTTCTGTATACGAACATCCGCGGCACCACGCCCTACTGCATCAAGACGGTGGCCGTGCTGAACAGCTGGGGCCGCGCGCGCAGCTGGGGCTGCCACATGGTGCACCATGCGCTGTACCAGAAGCAGAACTACAGCTATGCCGGCGTGATAGAGGCACTGGCGGGCGCGCCGTTCGACGTGCGCTTCATCAGCTTTGACGATATCGAATGCGACGCCCATGTGCTGGACGATGTGGACGTGCTGGTGAACGTGGGCGACGCCGACACGGCCCACACCGGCGGCGCCGTGTGGGAGAACCCGGCCATTACGGCGGCGGTGCGCGGCTTTGTGCACCGCGGCGGCGGCTTCATCGGCGTGGGCGAGCCCAGCGGCCACCAGTATCAGGGCCGCTTTCTCCAGCTTGCCGGCGTGCTGGGCGTAGAGAAAGAGACGGGCTTTACCCTGGGTTACGACAAATACAACTGGGAAGAGCACCCGCAGCACTTCATTCTGGCAGACTGCACTGGGCCTGTGGACTTCGGCGAGGGCAAAAAGAGCATCTATGCGCTGGAAGGCGCTCAGGTGCTGGTGCAGCGCGACAAAGAGGTGCAGATGGCAGTAAACGAGTTCGGCGCAGGGCGCGCGGTATACCTCAGCGGCCTGCCGTATTCCTTTGAGAACAGCCGCATCCTCTACCGCAGCATTTTGTGGAGCACCCACGACGAGCAGAACCTGCACAGGTGGTTCTCGTCCAACTTCAATGTGGAAGTGCACGCCTATGTGAAAAACGGCAAGTACTGCGTGGTGAACAACACCTACGAGCCGCAGCACACCACCGTCTACACGGGCAATGGCGACAGCTTTGAGCTGGATATGGCCGCCAACGAGATACGCTGGTTTGAAATCTGAGCCCGCACAGCGCCTTCCGGCGCAGAGAAACACGCAAGCCCCCATGGCAGGCCGCATGGCCTGCCATGGGGGCTTTTCCGCTTCTGTGCGCCTGAGCTGCGAAACATGGGCCGGGCGGCGGAAGGCGCCCGGCCCAACCGCGCTTTTTTGGCAATATATACAAGGAATGCTGCAAAGTTTTGGCAGTTGCTTGGATGAAAATCTCTTGGTGACATCTTTAATAAAAGCGAAAAATATGATAATATTTTTGTATAAGTTGCCACACGCGTTTTGCGCGTGGACGAAAAGAGGGAATAGAGTATGAACTACGCGAACGATCACATCCGAAACGTCCTTGTAGCAGGCCATGGCGGCGCAGGCAAAACAAGCCTTGTGGAAGCCATGCTGTATCTGACGAAGGCGACAGACCGCCAGGGCCGCGTGGAGGACGGCAACACGGTGTGCGATTTTGACCCGGAGGAGGCAAAGCGCCATGTGTCCCTGTCGCTGGCGGTGGCGCCGGTGGAGTACGCGGGCGTCAAGCTCAACCTCATCGATGTGCCCGGCCTGTTCGATTTTGAGGCCGGCCTGTACGAGGGCATGCCCGCCGCCGAGAGCGTAATGGTGGTGGTGTCTGCGCGCAGCGGCCTTTCTGTAGGCGCGCGCAAGGCATATAAGCTGGCCCTGAAGCAGAACAAAAGCCGCATGATCTTCGTGAACAAGGTGAACGCAGAGCATGCCGATTTCTATAAAGTGTTCGAGCAGCTTAAGACCGAGCTCGGCCCATCTGTGTGCCCTGTGGTTGTGCCGGTAGAGCAGGCGGGCGGCCGCGTGTATCTGAACCTCATCACGCAGAAGGCCTACAGCTATACAGGCGGCGGCGGCGTGCGCGAGGTGCCGGTGCCCAGTTACGGCCACCGCACTGCGGGCCTTCTGGAGGCCATGCGCGAGGCCGCGGCCGAAACAGACGACGCCCTGATGGAAAAATTCTTCGAGGGCGAGCCGTTCACGGAAGAAGAGCTGACGAACGCCATCCGCACAGGCGCCAAGACGGGCGCCATTACGCCGGTGTTCTGCGGCGCGGCCACGGCGCAGGAAGCTGTGGACCTGGCCATGTGGGGCCTGCAGAAGCTGATGCCCAGCGCAGCCCGCGGGGCGGGTGCTGTGGGAACAGATGCTTCCGGCAATGAAGTGGAGGTGCCCTGCGTGCCGGACGGCCCGCTGTGCGCCTATGTGTTCAAAACCGTAGCGGACCCGTTTGTGGGCAAAGTGAGCTATGTAAAGGTAATAAGCGGCCGCCTTACGGCAGACAGCCCTGTGGTGAACGCGCGCACAGGCGAGGCCGAGCGCCTGGGCAAGCTTGTGTATGTGCGCGGTAAAAAACAGACGGATACGGCTGAAATAGGCTGCGGCGACATCGGCGCCGTCACCAAGCTGCCCGCCGCGCAGACGGGCGACACGCTGTGCGCGCCCAGCCGCGTGGTAAGCCTGCCGCGCCCGGTGTTCCCGCACCCCACGCTCTCTATGGCTGTGCGCGTGAAGCAGAAGGGCGATGAGAGCAAAATATCCGGCGCTTTGCAGCGCCTGATGGAAGAGGACCCCACCATCGGCTATGAGGTGAATTCCGAAACGGTGGAGCAGGTGCTCTCCGGCCTGGGCGAACAGCACCTGGATGTGGTGTGCGCCAAACTGAAAAATAAGTTCGGGGTAGAGATAACTTTGGCCGACCCGCGCATCCCCTACCGTGAATCTATCCGAAAGAAATGCAAGGCGCAGGGCCGTCACAAAAAGCAGACGGGCGGCCACGGCCAGTTCGGCGATGTGTGGATTGAGTTTGAGCCCACGGATGCTGGCGATTTCGTGTTTGAGGAAAAGGTGTTCGGCGGCGCTGTGCCCAAAAATTACTTCCCGGCGGTGGAAAAGGGCCTGCAGGAGGCTGTGCGCCATGGCGTGCTGGCCGGTTACCCGGTGGTGGGCCTGAAGGCCACCCTGCTGGACGGCAGCTATCACCCGGTGGATTCCAGCGAAATGGCCTTCAAAATGGCCGCCAAGCTGGCCTATAAGGCCGCGCTGCCTGAGGCGGGGCCCATCCTGCTGGAGCCCATTGGCGAATTGAAGGCCACCGTGCCCGGCGATGCCACGGGCGACATCATGGGCGAGGTAACCAAACGCCGCGGCCGCGTGCTGGGCATGAACCCCGGCGAGGACGGCGAGCAGTGCGTGGACGCCGAGGTGCCCATGAGTGAAATGCACGACTTCACCATGTATCTGCGCCAGCTTACGCAGGGGCGCGGCAGCTTCACGTTCCAATTTGTGCGCTACGAGCCGCTGCCCTCCATGCTGGAAGGAAAGGTGATAGAAGAGGCGAAAAAGCTGTTTGACGGCAAGGCGGACGAAGAGTAAGCCTGCACTATGCTTTGGCCGTGCAGCGCCGTATGAAGGAAAGCCTTCATACGGCGCTGTTTTTCTGATTTTTGGGCAATTATTACGAACTTGCCGGGCAGATATGTGCAAATTTACGGAAAAACAGCTCATGTTTGCGCATGTTGAGTTAAAATAGTGACGAAATAGACAAAAAATGGCGAACCGCTTGACACTGCATTATAAAACATATATAATAATGGGCATTGTGAGCCTGTGTATCAAGAGGGAAATGGTGGCACAGGCCGGAAGAATTCCAGAAGGAGACCTGAGAGCCTTGAACAAAGAGATCGTAATGACGAAAAGCGGCTATGCCGCCGTGGAAGCCGAGCTGGAACAGTTAAAGACAGTGAAGCGCAAGGAAGTGGCGGAGAAAATCAAAGTTGCCCGCGGCTATGGCGACCTCTCGGAGAACAGCGAGTATGACGAGGCGAAAAACGAGCAGGGCATGCTGGAAAGCCGCATTGCAGAGCTGGAAAAGATGCTCAAGCACGCCCGTGTGCTGGACAGCACAGAGATAGACAGCAGCGTCGTCAGCGTGGGCAGCCATGTGAAAATTCAGGACGAGGACGGTGACACGGACGAATACGACATCACCGGCTCCACCGAGGCGGACCCGCTGAACGGCCGCATTTCGGATGAATCGCCCGTGGGCGCCGCCCTGCTGGGCCACAGCGCGGGCGATAAGGTGGAAATCACCCTGCCCACCGGCGCCGTAGTGATGTACGAGGTGCTGGAGGTGGGCCGCGCGGACATCTGAGCGCAGGTTTTGTTGTAAAACACGATATTTTTTCAAAAAACAGGTGCGAAAGCGCCTGTTTTTGTGTTATACTCAAATTTGCCGCACAGGGCTCTGTGCGGCGCCCCCCGCCGCCGTTTGCGGCGTGCGGGAAACATTAAAAACAGGAGGAGTGGCAGACCATGCCGGAGCATCCGAACATGCCCGAAGAGACGGGCGAGATGACACAGCAGGCGTATAACGAAATTGTGAAGGTACGCCGCGATAAACTCAAGGCTCTGCGCGACGCGGGCAAGGACCCGTTCGTCATCACAAAATACCCGCAGACCGATTATTCCGCCACGGCGAAAGCCGGGTTCACCGACGTGCCGGAGGGCCAGCTTGGCAAAGCTGTGTGCATGGCCGGCCGCATGATGTCCAAGCGCGTAATGGGCAAGGCAAGCTTTGCCCACCTGCGCGACAATGAGGGCGATATTCAAATTTATGTGCGCCGTGACGATGTGGGCGAAGAGGCCTATGCCGATTTCAAAAAGCTTGACATCGGCGACATCATCGGCGTGAAGGGCAATTTGTTCCGCACCAAAATGGGCGAGATAAGCGTGCATGCCACCGAGGTGACGCTGCTTTCCAAAAGCCTACTGCCGCTGCCCGAAAAGTTCCACGGTCTGCGCGACACCGAGCTTCGCTTCCGCCAGAGGTATGTGGATCTCATCATGAACCCCGAGGTGCGCCGCACGTTCGAGGTGCGCTCAAAGTTCATCAAGTTCATGCGCAGCTATCTGGACGGCATGGGCTATATGGAAGTGGAGACGCCCGTGCTGAACACCATTTCCGGCGGCGCAACGGCCCGCCCGTTCATCACGCACCACAACACGCTGAATATGGACATGTACATGCGCATCGCCACCGAGCTGCCCCTCAAGCGCCTCATTGTCGGCGGGCTGGACCGCGTGTACGAAATTGGCCGCATTTTCCGCAACGAGGGCATGGACCCGAAGCACAACCCCGAGTTCACCACTGTCGAGCTGTATCAGGCGTATGCAGATTTCTACGACATGATGGACATTGCCGAGGGTATTATCTCCGGCGCGGCCAAAGAGATACTAGGCACCTATGACGTGGAATGGATGGGCTATAAGGTGAACCTTGCCCCCGGCTGGAAGCGCATGACCATGGTGCAGGCCGTGAAGGAATATGTGGGCATTGATTTCGACGCCGTTTCCGACGACGCTGCGGCTGTGGCCGCGGCAAAGGCCGCGGGCGTGGAGCTGGCCGGTACGGCGGATAAAACGTGGGGCAACGCCCTGTACGCCTGTTTTGACCAGAAGGTAGAGGAAAACCTCATTCAGCCCACGTTCATCACCATGTACCCGGTGGAGGTGTCGCCGCTCAGCAAGCGCAGCCCTGCCGACGCGCGCCTTACCGAGCGCTTCGAACTGTTCATCTGCCACAGCGAGCTGGCTAACGCCTTCTCGGAGCTGAACGACCCCATCGACCAGCGCGGCCGCTTCCAAAAGCAGGTGGAGCTGCGCGCCAAGGGCGATGATGAGGCCGGCATGATGGACGAAGATTACCTCACCGCCATGGAGTACGGCCTGCCCCCCACGGGCGGCATGGGCATCGGGGTGGACCGCACCGTGATGATGCTCACGAATTCCGATACCATCCGCGAGGTCATTTTGTTCCCGACCATGAAGCCGGTGAAAGACGGCAGTGCGGGAAATGATGCAAGCGAAAAAAATGCTTCTGCCTCTGAAAATAACGGCAAAGCGGAACCGGAAAAGCCCGATTTCTCCAATGTGAAAATTGAGCCGATTTTTGAGGAAATGGTCGACTTTGATACGTTTGCAAAGTCTGATTTCCGGGCGGTCAAGATTTTGGCTTGTGAAGCAGTGCCGAAGTCAAAGAAGCTTCTCAAGTTTACATTGGACGACGGCGAACGCAAAGACCGTGTGATTTTAAGCGGCATTCACGAGTATTACGAGCCGGAAGAACTGGTTGGAAAAACTGCAATTGCTATTGTAAACCTGCCGCCGAGAAAGATGATGGGTATTTACTCCGAAGGCATGCTGATTTCAGCGGTACACGAGGAGGACGGCCGTGAAGGGCTGAACCTCTTGATGGTGGACAGCCGCATCCCGGCGGGCGCAAAGCTCTATTGAGATAATGTGCTTCATCGGATGAATTTCATAAAAAACGGCAATTTGCAGCAAACCTGCATCGTTGGATGCCGTATCCGATGTGGGGCGGAAAAACTGCATCATGAGCGGTAGGAATGGGCAGCCCTGAAAACAGGGCTGCCCATTTTCAGAAAAAGGAAAATTGAAAGTTGAGGGGAGATGCTGAAAGGCATCTCAATTTAGGCTGATAAGGTTTTGCATTTTTGTAGTATCTGCGTGAAATGATGTAAATCAATATAAAAATAAATGTATTTAGGCAACAGGAAGATTGGCACTGGAAGAGGAAAAGAGAATGAAAATTATAAATGTCAAAGAAAGAACGGTTGCATTAGTTGAACAACTGGTAACAGTATGGGAGAACTCTGTAAAAGCTACGCATCTGTTTTTATCAGAGAATGAGATAGGCAATATTAAGCAGTATGTTCCCCAAGCCATAAATGGCGTTCCCGCTTTGGTGATTGCAGAGAATGAAAACGGAAGGCCAGTGGGCTTTATGGGCATTGCAGATAAAATGCTTGAAATGCTATTCATTTCCAATGAAAGCAGAGGGCAGGGAATAGGAAAAAAGCTGTTGGAATATGGTATTGAAAATTATTCAATCGATAAACTTGCAGTCAATGAACAAAATCCTTCTGCAAAAGGCTTTTACGAGCATATGGGCTTTAAGATTTATAAAAGAACGGAGTTGGACGAACAGGGAAATCCATATCCGTTATTGTATATGAAAAGAGAGTGAGTATTTCCGATTTTACGAACTCCCTTTGAAAGAGAAACGGGGCACCTCTTGCAATCGGCATCAAAGCCTTGCAAACCCGCTCGGGGCAGAGCGGCTGAGATATAAATGATTGTGTTTTGCAGCATGAGGGCTCTAATATAAGCTTGAGCCTGTATAAAAAATTGGGGAAACCTCCCCGCCGTGAGGCCGCTGGTGGGCGCCGCCTCCACAGGGCTGGAAAAGAAGGTGCAGCCTGCCACAGCGGGCTGCCCGCGCGCTGTGCGCGGGCATTTTGGGGCTTTTTTCGTTTGCCTGGGCCCGGCGCTTTGTGAAAAATATATCTGGAAATCCGCGCCAAAAAGAGCTATGATAGTAACAGTTCCACTGTATCCGGGCGCGGGGACGGCAGCGTGCCTGCCTCTGTGCGGATACTGAGGTTTGAAAGGAGTTGCGTGAAAATTATGGCCAACCGCATCGTACTGAACACTATCTCTTACCACGGCAAGGGCGCTGTGGAAAACATCGTGCCGGAGCTTACCGCCCGCGGCTATCACAAGGCCTTTGTCTGCTCAGACCCGGACCTTCTCAAATTCGGCGTCACCTATAAGGTGACAAGCCTGCTGGACGCCGCCCGCTTCCCCTATGAGATTTACAGCGAGATAAAGCCCAACCCCACCATTGAAAATGTGCAGCATGGCGTGGCCGCCTTCCAGCACAGCGGGGCGGACTGCATCGTGGCCATTGGCGGCGGCTCTTCCATGGATACGGCCAAGGCCGTGGGCATTATTGCCAACAACCCTGAATTTGCCGACGTGCGCAGCCTGGAGGGCGTGGCCCCCACCAAAAAGCACGCTGTGTTCACCATCGCCGTGCCCACCACCGCGGGCACAGCCGCCGAGGTGACCATCAATTACGTGATTACCGATGTGGAGAAAAAGCGCAAGTTCGTGTGTGTAGACACGAACGACATCCCCGAGATAGCCGTGGTGGACCCGGACATGATGGCCACCATGCCCAAGGGCCTGACGGCCGCCACCGGCATGGACGCGCTGACGCACGCCATTGAGGGCTATATCACCAAGGCCGCCTGGGAAATGACGGATATGTTCCATCTGGAGGCTATCCGCCTCATCAGCAAATATCTGCGCGCCTCCGTGGCGGGCGAGGCCGAGGGGCGCGAGGGCATGGCGCTGGCGCAGTACATTGCCGGGCAGGGCTTCTCCAACGTGGGCCTTGGCATCGTGCACAGCATGGCCCATGCGCTGGGCGCCGTGTACGACACGCCGCACGGTGTGGCAAACGCCATTCTGCTGCCCACCATCATGGAGTACAACGCCCCCTGCACGGGCGAAAAATACCGCGAGATAGCCCGCGCCATGGGCGTAGAGGGCGTGGACGCCATGGGCGAGGCGGAATACCGCGCCGCCGCCTGCGCCGCAGTAAAGCAGCTTAGCCGGGACGTGGGCATCCCTGCCGATTTGAAGGACATCGTAAAGGACGAGGATGTACAGTTCCTTTCCGAAAGCGCCTATGCCGATGCCTGCCGCCCGGGCAACCCGCGCGACACCAGCGTGGAGGAGATTGCCGCGCTGTACCGCAGCCTGATGTAAGGCCGGGGAGAGGCGTGGAAAAATCCATGTTTTCCCGCCCGTCCGCATTGTGCCATGCGGCGAGTCAGGCCCCTCCCCCGGCAAAGCCGGGGGAGGGGCCTGCGTAAGCTCTGAAAGGGCATCGTACCGGCAAGTCTCTCAAGAGGCGCCGAATACCCCGTCTCCTGCATCACCTGCCCCGCCTCCCGTAAACGGGGGTTCTTCCCGTTGCGTGCTGCAGCTTTTGGGTATTGAATACTATCCCGCTTCGCTCGAAGCCCTTTTACTCTCCACGGCAAAGCCGGGGCTTGCGTAAGCCCTGAAAGGGCATATTACCGGCAAGCCTCTCAAGAGGCGCTGAAAAAATCCGCCGCCTGCATCACTTGCCCTGCGGCCCGTAAACGGGCGCCGT
>OJRC01000201.1_pt1 | contig 50469 bp, 51 predicted proteins | sample 1599081 | NCBI WGS metagenome assembly OJRC01 (sample SAMN03922519, study PRJEB24848) | human gut metagenome | isolation source: stool sample | host: Homo sapiens | place: Germany | collected 2010-02 | reverse complement strand
GAGCAAGCTTTGTATCGCTTGCTCCGACTTTTTTGTAAAAGTCAGAGCGCGCTCACGCCGCTGCTCCTCCTTCCCAAATCGAACCCGCTGTGCTGGGCTTCGATTTGGTGCTGAGGACAGGCATGGAAATCAAAATTCCTATCACGTTATATTGCTCCACATCAGAGCAAGCTTTGTATCGCTTGCTCCGACTTTTTTGTAAAAGTCAGAGCGCGCTCACGCCGCTGCTCCTCCTTTCCAAATCGAACCCGCTGTGCTGGACTTCGATTTGGTGCTGGGGGCAGTCGGCCACTCTGTATTCTCCAGGGGCAACTTTCGCCGCCACAAATGACAAGGAGGTTCTCTTCATGCCGGCTCCTATCGGCGTCATCCATGGACGCTTCCAGATGCTTCACCTGGGACACATGGAATATCTTCTGGCTGGGAAGGCCCGGTGCCAGCGGCTTATTGTCGGCATCTCCAACCCTGACGCCACCGTCACCCGTTTCAGCAGCGCCAGCCCCCACCGCTCTCTGGCAGAAGCTAACCCTCTGACCTATTTTGAGCGCTATGAGATGATCCGGGGTTCTCTGCTGGAAAGCGGCGTATCACGGGAGGAATTCGATATCGTACCCTTCCCCGTCAACTGCCCGGAGCTGCTGTTCAACTATGTGCCCAGGGATGCCAAGTTCTACATGACCCTCTATGACCAGTGGAGTCTGGAAAAGAAGGCGATGCTGGAGGGTCTGGGCTGCGATGTGGAGGTCATGTGGCAGCGCACCGACGCCCAGCGGCTCACCAGCGGCACCGAGGTCCGGGACCTGATTCGCGCCGGCCAGCCCTGGGCCCACCTGGTGCCCCCCTTTGTTTACAAATATATGACCAGCCACGGTATTGACCTCCGGCTCCGTGGCGAAGCGTGATTCCATCTCCGTTCTGCCGTGCGGTATGCAGGACGGAACGGCGGTACAGGCTCCGCTGTCATGCCGCTTCTCACGGATACGCAGGCATTTTCAGCCGTCTGCGAGGAGCACGGAATATTGAAGAATTACGGAAAGAGGCGGCAGCACAAAGTGCTGCCGCCTCTTTCTCATCTGCCGGGGAAACAAAGGAAATGTCCCACGGCGCCCTGATGACACCGCTCCTTCTGACCGTCTGCCGCCATGGACGGCTGAGATGCACCGTTTCTTAAACGATAGATGCTCCCAAACGTTCTGCTTCTCTCAGCTGATCCGGCTTGTTCAGAATCTCACCGGCATCCATATTGCCGCCGGCATACACAATACCAAGGTTGTTCCAGCCCAGGTGGGTCGTAAGGCCCTCATAAAACGCCCGGACAGGCGCAAAATTGCTCTCCGTATCGCCTTCAGCTGCCATCAGCAAAATACAATCTTTCTTAGGATTCTGATAGTCAGGCGTCAATTCCGCTACTGCAAAAAGGCGGTCAAAGGCACACTTCAACTGTCCGCTGATGCCCCAGTAGTACATGGGAGAGGCCAAAACCACCACATCAGCCGCCTCATATACAGGGTAGATCTGCGCCATATCGTCCTTCTGAACACACGGACTGGCCGCATCTTTTCCGCCTTTACAGCAGCCCAGACAGCCATGGATATTCATTTTCTGCAAATCAAAGCAGGTCACCTGGTGCCCTGCCTCTTCCGCGCCTTTCACAAAATGCTTTATCAGTTCTTTTGTGTTGCCATTCAGGCGGGGACTGCCATTCAAAATGCAAATTTTTTTGCTCATACGTTGTACACCTCCCAAGATTATGCTATTATAATAGCAGCACATATAACTTAAATAAAGTACGCACATTTTTGTTAGATACTATCTCAGAGGAGAGCGTAACATTATGTTCAAAGATTATATTGCCACCGCAAACTTTGAGGATACGGGCTTTAGTTACACCCTATCTCTGATCAGTGGGAAATATAAGATGGTCATTCTCTACTGCCTGATGGAATTCAAGGTGGTCCGATACAATGAATTAAAGCGATACATCAAATCCATTTCTCACAAGACCCTCAGCAGCTCTTTGAAAGAGCTGGAGAAAGATGGCCTGATCATCCGCAAAGAATATCCGCAGATCCCACCTAAAGTGGAGTACAGCCTGTCCGAAAAAGGGCAGTCTCTTATGGTGATCCTGGACCAGCTGTGCGTATGGGGAGAAGCCCACAAAAATCAGGCGGAGTAGCTCTCTTCTTCTGCCAGATATCTGCACCGTCCCATGGGGCAGGCACATCCCCACCGGCACAAGCTGTTCCCCTTCATGGAACAACACAGGCGGAGGCCAAATGGCCTCCGCCTGTGTTGTCGTATACGCTCACCACACCACGGTGGCGAAATAATCCTCCGGCGTCTCTGCCCGGCGGATCAGCGTCACAGAGCCGTCCTCCCGGAGCAGCAGCTCCGCCGAGCGGAGCTTGCCGTTGTAGTTATAGCCCATGGAGTGACCGTGGGCGCCGGTGTCATGGATCACCAGCAGATCCCCCATATCGATCTTCGGCAGCATCCGGTCCACAGCGAACTTGTCGCAGTTCTCGCAGAGGGAACCGGTGACGTCGTACTTGTGATCGCAGGGGGCGTTTTCCTTACCCATGACGGTGATGTGATGGTAGGCCCCGTAAATGGCGGGCCGCATCAGATCTGCCGCACAGGCATCTACCCCGATATATTCTTTATAGATGTGCTTCTCGTGGATAGCCCGGGTCACCAGGCAGCCGTAGGGGCCCATCATGAACCGGCCCAGCTCGCTGCACAGCTGCACATCGCCCATACCGGCGGGCACCAGGATCTCCTCGAACTTCCGCCGCACGCCCTCGCCGATGACGGCAATATCATTTTCCGTCTGCTCCGGCCGGTAGGGGATGCCGATGCCGCCGGAGAGGTTGATATACCGGATATGGCAGCCCGTTTCCTGCTTCAGTTCCACTGCCAGCTGGAACAGGATGCCCGCCAGGGTGGGATAGTACTCATTGGAAATGGTATTGGATGCCAGGAAGGAGTGGATGCCAAAATACTTGACACTCTTGGCCTTCAGCTTCCGGAAGGCCTCCGCCAGCTGTTCCCGGGTCATACCGTACTTGGCGTCGCCGGGGGTATCCATCACCTGGAAGCCCTCCTTGCTCTCCCCCAGGGTGAACACACCGCCGGGGTTATAGCGGCAGAGCACTGTCTCCGGTACCCGGCCCCCAAGGGACTCCTCCAGGAAGTCCACGTGGGTAAGATCATCCAGGTTGATAATGGCACCCAGCTGATCCGCCAGCTGGAACTCCTCCGCCAGGGTATTGTTGGATGAGAACATGATCTCATGGCCCCGGAAGCCGCACTTCTCCGCCATCATCAGCTCAGTGAGGCTGGAGCAGTCCGCCCCGCAGCCCTCCTGCCGCAAAATCTTCAGCAGGGCCGGGGTGGGCGTGGCTTTTACCGCAAAATACTCCTTGAAGCCGGGATTCCAGGAAAAGGCGGCGTTGACCCGCCGGGCATTTTCCCGCATCCCCTTCTCATCATAGAGGTGGAAGGGGGTGGGGTACTGCTTGACAATATCCTCCAGCTGCTCTTTTGTCACAAAAGGCTTTTTCATCTTCTGTTGTTCCTCTGTTGTTGCCTCTTAGAAGTCCGCGTTGCCCACGGTACGGGGATGGGGCAGTACGTCACGGATGTTGCTCACGCCGGTGAGGTACATGACCATCCGCTCAAAGCCCAGGCCGAAGCCCGCATGGCGGCAGGAGCCGTAGCGCCGCAGATCGCAGTACCACCAGTAGTCCTCGGGCTTCATGCCCAGCTCCTTGATCCGGTTCTCCAGCACATCCAGCCGCTCCTCACGCTGGCTGCCGCCGATGATCTCGCCGATGCCGGGCACCAGGCAGTCGGCAGCGGCCACGGTCTTGCCGTCGTCGTTGAGGCGCATATAGAAGGCCTTGATCTCCTTGGGGTAGTCGGTGACGAACACAGGCTTCTTGAACACCTGCTCGGTGAGGTAGCGCTCATGCTCCGTCTGGAGGTCGCAGCCCCAGTCCACCTTGTAGTCGTACTTATCGTTGTTCTTCTTGAGGATCTCCACAGCCTCGGTGTAGCTCACCCGGCCGAAGTCGGAGGAGGCCACATGCTCCAGCCGCTCAATGAGGCCCTTATCCACAAAGGAGTTGAAGAAGGCCATCTCCTGGGGGCACTTCTCCATGACGGTACGGATGATGTGCTTGATCATGGCCTCCGCCACATCCATGTCGCCCTTCAGGTCACAGAAGGCCATCTCCGGCTCGATCATCCAGAACTCAGCGGCGTGGCGCTGGGTGTTGGAGTTCTCCGCCCGGAAAGTGGGGCCGAAGGTATACACATCGCCGAAAGCCATGGCGAAGTTCTCGGCGTTGAGCTGGCCGGACACCGTGAGGTTGGCGTGCTTGCCGAAGAAGTCCTGGCTGAAGTCCACAGCACCGTCCTCGGTCTTGGGGATATTGTCCAGATCCATAGTGGTCACCTGGAACATCTCACCGGCGCCCTCACAGTCGCTGGCGGTGATGATGGGGGTATGGACGTAGACAAAGCCACGGTCCTGGAAGAAGGTGTGGATCGCATGGGCCGCCACGCTGCGCACCCGGAACACTGCGGAGAACAGGTTGGTGCGGGGCCGCAGATGGGCGATGGTCCGCAGATACTCCACACTGTGGCGCTTCTTCTGAAGGGGATAATCGGGGGTGGAAGTGCCTTCCACCGTAATGGTAGCTGCCTTCACTTCCAGAGGCTGCTTGGCCTCAGGGGTCAGCACCAGAGTACCGGTGACGATCAGGGCCGCGCCCACGTTCTGTCCGGCGATCTCCTTATAATTATCCAGCACATTGGCGTCCATCACCACCTGGAGGTTCTTAAAGCAGGAACCGTCGTTGAGCTCGATGAACCCAAAGGTCTTCATGTCCCGAATGGTGCGGGCCCAGCCGCACACTGTCACCGTCTGGCCGCTCAGCTGCTGGCTGTCGGCGTAGATGGCCGCGATTTTGATCCTTTCCATATGTCTTCACCTACATTTTCAATAGTATTAGGGTGCAATAATCCAGAATAGGTGTATTATACCTCCCTGCCCGGCATTTTACAAGTAGTTTCCCACGCACCCTTGCCCTCTCCTGCCCGGCATTTCCGCCAAAATTTTGGATCATGCACCATTTCCTCTTGACATTTCTCTTCTCCATAGCCATAATATAAGCGTAAGCTTATTTTATAAACTTTTATTTAGGAGTGACGGCCATGACCCAAAGAGAACGCCAGATCCTCCGGTGGATCGAGGAGAACCCCATGATCTCCCAGCAGGAACTGGCGGACAAGGCGGGGATCACCCGTTCCTCGGCTGCGGTCCACATTTCCAATCTCATGAAAAAGGGCCACATTGCCGGCAAGGGCTACATCGTCCGTACCGCCCCCTACGCGGTGGTGGTTGGCGGGGTAAATATGGACATTGGAGGCCGGGCCTACGCCCCCCTGGTGCCCCATGACTCCAACCCGGGCCAGGTCCGCATGAGCCTGGGAGGCGTAGGGCGGAACATTGCCCACAACCTGTGCCTGCTGGGCACGGAGGTAAAGCTCCTTACCGCCTTCGGCGACGACGTATCCGCCCAGAAACTGGCGGCCTCCTGCGGAGAGCTGGGCATCGACATCAGCCACGCCCTGCAGGTCCCCGGCGGAGCCACCTCCACCTATCTCTTTATCTCCGGGCCGGAAGGGGATATGGAGCTGGCCCTCAGTGATATGGACATCTACCGCTATGTGACCCCAGCATTTCTCTCTGCCCGGGCCAGTTTGCTCCACAGCGCCCAGCTCATTATTCTGGACACCAACATTCCCGAGGAGTCCATCCGGTGGTTGGCTGAGAACGCCAGAGTGCCTCTCTTTGCCGATCCGGTATCCACCGCCAAGGCGGAGAAGCTCCGGGGCGTGCTGGGAAAGCTTCACACCCTCAAGCCCAACCGGATCGAGGCGGAGCTGCTCAGCGGTGTGGCCATCACCGACGAGGACAGCCTCCGGCGCTGCGCCGACACTCTGCTGAATACCGGCCTACGGCGGGTGTTTATCAGCCTGGGAGGCGACGGCGTCTTTGCCGCCGACCACAACGGCAGCTGCCATATTCCCTGCCTGCCGGGCAACATGGTAAACACCACCGGCTGCGGCGACGCTTTCATGGCAGCCATTGCCTGGGCCTACCTGGAAGGGACTGATCTGGAGGATACCGCCCGGGCGGGCCTCGCTGCCTCCGCCATCGCTATGGAGAGTGAGGAGACCATCAACCCCGCCATGAGCGTGGAAAATCTTCGGCAGAGGCAAACAGCCTTTTAAATACAACAAATCATTTTAGAAGAACCATTCACTTTACTATATAATATAGGAGGAACACCATGAACAAGTATCTTGATATCGCCCCCGAGGTAGCTGCTGCCCTGGCGGAGGGTAAGCCTGTTGTAGCTCTGGAGTCCACCATCATTTCCCACGGCATGCCCTATCCCCAGAACGTGGAAACTGCTCTCGCCGTAGAGAAGATCGTCCGGGACAACGGCGCTGTCCCCGCCACCATCGCCATCATCGGCGGCCGTCTGAAGGCCGGCCTCACCCCGGAGGAGATCGAATACTTCGGCAAGAAAGGCCCGGAGATCGCCAAGGCCAGCCGCCGGGACCTGCCGGTCCTCATCGCCAAGGGCCAGGACGGCGCCTGCACCGTCACCACCACGATGATGATTGCCCACATGGCGGGCATCTCTGTATTTGCCACCGGCGGCATTGGCGGCGTCCATCGCGGCGCTGAGACCACTATGGATATCTCCGCCGACCTGGAGGAGCTGGGCCAGACCCCTGTGATGGTCATCTGTGCCGGCGCCAAGTCCATTCTGGATCTGGGGCTGACTCTGGAGTACCTGGAGACCAAGGGCGTACCTGTTATCGGCTACGGCACCGACGAGCTGCCCGCCTTCTATACCCGGAAGTCCGGTTTTGGTGTGGACTACCGTCTGGACACCCCGGCAGAGCTGGCGGCCGCCTTCCACGCCCAGCGGGAAATGGGCCTCAAGGGCGGTATGCTGGTGACCAACCCCATTCCCGAGGAGTACTCCATGGATGCCGATGTCATCAACGCCGCCATTGACAAGGCGGTGGCGGAGTGCAAGGCCCAGGGCATCCACGGCAAGGCTACCACCCCCTTCCTGCTGGCCCGGATCAAGGACATCACCGGCGGCGACAGCCTGGACAGCAACATCCAGCTGGTGTTCAACAATGCCCGTGTAGCCGCCAAGACCGCAGCGGAGCTGAGCAAGCTGGCCTGATATGGATACCTTCCTCCCGGAGGCCGTCAACACCTGGGGCTTTACTGTGGTGGGCTCCCCCGTATCTCTCATTGCGGCCTATCTGGTGATCGTCAACCTGATCGCTCTCCTGATGATGTGGTCTGACAAACGCCGCTCTAAAAAAGATGGCGCAAGGCGGATCTCAGAAAAGGCTCTGTTCCTGTCCGCTATTCTGGGCGGCAGCGTGGGCGCTATCCTGGGGATGCGGCTTTTCCACCACAAGACCCGGCACTGGTACTTCGTCTGGGGGATGCCTCTGATCCTCCTGCTCCAGCTGGTACTGGCGGTGGTGATATGGCGTGTATACTTTTCTTTGTGAACAAAGAAAAGCACCAAAAGGAAAACTTTTTGCCGCGAAACCATGTTTTGCGGGTCAATATGTATGTGAAAGGGCCGTCCCGGCTATTCCGGGGCGGCCCTTCTTTATCAAATGTTTACCGATTCTTAATACTTTCTCTAAAGATATATATTGACAGGCGAAGTATATCGTGGTAGGATGTGACCATCACAGGACCGGGCCGTTCCCCACGGCCCATGGAAAGGAGTGCTTGGCTTGTCCATTTCATCGGATACCCTGCGGGGCCACACGGATACCATCATCCTGACCCAGCTGATGCGGGGGGACAATTACGGATATGAGATCAACAAAACTATTCAGCAGCGGACCAACGGACAGTACGGCTTCAAGGAGGCCACTTTGTACACCGCCTTCCGCCGTCTGGAGCAGAGCGGGCTCATCACCTCCTACTGGGGGGAGGATGGCCCCGGCGCACGGCGCCGCTACTACGCCATCACCGACGAGGGACGGCGGCAGTGGGCGGAAAACTGCCGGGAATGGCAGAACACCAGGGCGCTGCTGGACGCCCTCATCACCATTGAGGAGGAATAAATCATGGATCGCATGAAAACGAAATTCATCATCGCGGTGACTACCCGTCTGGCCGCCGCCGAGGATTCCAATGCCAAGACGGATCTGATCGAGGAACTCAGTGAGAACCTGTACCAGCGTTATCTGGACCTTGTGGCCTCCGGTATGACGGAGGAGGCGGCCTATGCCAGTGCTCTGGAGGATCTGGGTGACGTAGATGAGCTGCTGGCCTATCTCCAGGGCCTGGGTCCCGACGGGGAGCTGCCCCATCAGGAGGGCAGCCAGGGCCGGGACTACTTCAACGAGTTTCTCCGGGGTGCGGAGGAGGTGGTCCGGGAGACCATCTCTCAGACCAAGGAGGCTGTGGACCAGGCCAAGGTCATCTTCCGGGATGTAGCGGAGAAGCTGAAGGAGAAATACCCCAACGGCTTTGACGGCAGCATCCATGTCCACTTCAACGATAACGACGACGACCACGGTGAGCATCCCGACGGCGAGGATCACGAGGAGGAGGCCCGCAAGGAGGGCAGCCGGGACTGGGTCGTCTCCGCCGGCTACACCAAGGAGCGGGGCTTCTACTGTGAGCGGGGCCAGAGCCAGCCGGTATCCGGTACCGTTTTCCCCTCTCAGGATCTCAAGGGTGTGGATATCAAGCTCTACAACGGAGATGTGGCCATCCATCTGCTGGACGATCCCCAGGCGGATCTGACCCTGGACGGCGACACCGACCAGCTGGAGCTGCGGCTGTCTGAAAAGGGTATTCTCTCCATCCGCCAGGGCAAGACCGCTTCTGCCTCCTTCTTCTTCACCCGGGGCCTTGCTTCCGCTGACGTGAAGCTGTACCTGCCCCGGCGCCTGTGGACCTTCCTGCAGGTGACCTCTGTCAACGGCGACATTCGTATTGACGACGGTCTGGAGGCAGATCAGCTCATTATCAAAACCACCAGCGGTGATCTTACCTGCGGCTGTGCCGCCTGCCGCCGTCTGAGCTTCAAGTCCGCCAGCGGCGATCTGGACTGTGACGGCTTTACTGGCGACGCACAGATCGACACCGTCAGCGGCGACATCACCCTGACTGGTACCATTGGCACTCTGCGGGCATGCACCATCAGCGGTGACGCGGAGATCTCCGGCAGCGTCCGGGAGATTCGCTGCTCCAGCGCCAGCGGCGATGTGCTGCTAAAGACCGGTGTGCTGCCGGAGAGCATGGATCTGTCCTCCAAGTCCGGCGACTGCGAAGCCCGGCTCCCCGATGAGGGCGGCTTTACCCTCCAGTTCAGCACAGTCAGCGGCGATCTCTACTCTGACTTCCCCCTGGACGAGAGCGACGGCGGAAAGTGCGGCAACGTCACCTATGGGGACGGCGGCAGCAGCACGTTCCGGCTCTCCAGTGTCAGCGGCGACATCACGCTTCGCAAAATTTAACGGAGGCAGCAAAACAACTATGAACAAACGTACTACCGATATTGTGGCGTATCTCACCTGGGTGGGACTGATCATCGCCTTTATCATGGGGGACAGGACCGCCTCCCGCTTCCATCTGAACCAGTCCCTGGTGATCTGGCTGGCAGCCACTATCTTCTCCTGGATCCCTGTTATAGGGTGGATTTGCGGATTGTTCTGCGCCCTGTGCTGGTTCATCGGCATCATCAATGCCATCTGCGGCGTGGAACGTGAAGTTCCCCTCATCGGCCAGGTACGACTGATCTACTAAGGCGATCCGACTTCTGATCCCAGCAAATGGCAAAACAATTGGAACACGCAAAAGAGAGACACGATATAAAATCGTGTCTCTCTTTTTGAAACGGATAAACCTTTTGAGGACAGATTTGGCCCGGGGCCCCGCACGCGGGGCGGTGCCTTTGCGCCGTACGAGCGTTTTGCCGCAGGCAAAACCTCGGCACAGGGCGAATTTCCTTCGCCCGCGTATTTTGATCAAATAGGGGGAAGGCGGCTTTCAGCCGCCGGAACCCAAAAAGAAGGACATCCGGAAGGATGTCCTTCTTTTTGGAGCTGGAAACGTGACTCGAACACGCGACCTGCTGATTACGAATCAGCTGCTCTACCGACTGAGCTATTCCAGCAACTATTCCGTTTTACACAACTACACAACAGTTTAAATATAGCATACTTTTTGATGACCGTCAAGCATCTATTTCTATCCCCGCGATTCACCCGTTTTGCTGATAACTCATTGTATTTTTGCAGCCTTCCTTGCAGATTTTCTGTCCAGAGGTGCATTCCTCATCCGCACATTTTTCAAAATCTGCCAAAAAAACACCCTGTTTTTTTCCGATGGCCTTCGACAATTTTGTAAATACAATATAAAATCTTCGACAGTTTTCCTCTGTTTTTTCACTTGACGTCCTCTTCGACAAGTTCACATAAAATTCCAGATAATTTTTCTCTACAGCAAGTTATACACATTATCCACATAGTTTTCCACATCGAATTTAACCAGTATTTTCAATGCTTACAGAGATATTTTCCATTTTTTGTAAATTTGTGTAACCAGCCTCCATCCCACAGTTTATTCCCGCTTTTTATTTACATAACACCTTTTTATGCATCTATTCACAATTTCCCCCGTTTTTCCGATGGCATTCCCGCACCTCCCTGCAAAAGTGCCACAGAGCCATTTACAAAAGGAAGAGCCGGACAGATTTGTCCGGCTCTTCCCGCATTGTCATATTTCAAGATTTGCGTATGCATTCAGGCTCATATCCGCCAGATTTCCCGCCAAATACTCATAATATGCCTGACTTCCGATCATAGCGCCGTTATCACCGCACAGAGACAGGGGCGGCAGATACAGTTTCAGGCCATTCTCCCGGCAAGCTCGCTCCAGATCTCCCCGGATGCGCTTGTTGGCGGCCACGCCTCCGGCGGCCACCAGAGTGGTCCGGCCACAGCGCCGGGCGGCCTCCATGGCCCGGGGCACCAGCTCCTCACTGATGGCCGCAGCCACCGATGCCGCCAGACTGGAGCGGTCCAGTTCCTCCCCCTTCTGCTGGGCGTTGTGGACCAGGTTCACCGCCGCCGTCTTGAGACCGGAGAAGGACATATCCAGGTCATTGTCCGCAATCTTGGCCCGAGGCAGCGGGTAGCGGGTATCGTCGCCCCCCTCCGCCAGCAGCTCCATAGGTCTACCGCCGGGGTAGGGCAGCCCCAGCACCCGGGCGATCTTGTCAAAGCACTCCCCCGCCGCGTCGTCCCGAGTGGCCCCCAGGATCTCCATATCGGTATAGTCCCGGACATCCACCAGCATGGAGTTGCCCCCGGAGATGCACAGAGCCAGGAAAGGTGGCTCCAGCTCCGGGAAAGCGATGTAGTTGGCGGCAATGTGGCCCCGGAGATGGTGCACCGGGATCAGAGGTTTCCCCAGGGCATAGGCCGCTGCCTTGGCAAAGTTCACCGCCACCAGCAGGGCCCCGATGAGGCCGGGGCCGTAGGTCACCGCCACAGCGTCGATATCTGATTTTGTCACCCCGGCGTCAGCCAGGGCTTTCTCCGCCAGGCCCGCGATGGCCTCCACGTGCTTGCGGGAGGCGATCTCCGGCACTACGCCGCCGTAAATGGCGTGCATGTCCGCCTGGGACAGTATGGCGTCGCTGAGGACCTGCCGTCCGTCACGGACTACCGCCGCAGCGGTCTCGTCGCAGGAGGATTCAAAAGCCAGGATCAGCATAACAATACGCTCCTTCTTCGGTAAGTGTCACAGGCCTTACAGCAGCTGGCTGAACAGGCCGTGTTGGGTGCAGTACCACAACAGCATCCCGTGTCCCCGGGCAGGGATCCGCACCGACAGATCCCACTCCGGATACTGGCGGATCATCTGGACCCGGTCCCCGGCGGCAAAGGCCAGGAATGCAATGTGGTGCTCTTTGGTCATGGGATGGCTGGAGGTAATGTACCACTCATCCTCGATCCGCTCTACCGTCAGCTTGTCCGCCTCCGCCGCCTTTTGAGGCACCAGTGCCTCCAGGCTCCTGCCGCAGCAGCTGACTGTGCTCTGGCCGGTGGTCATGGTGATAGCGCCGCAGACGGGGCAGACATAGTATTTCGCTCGTTTCATATTTCCTCCCGATGCTTCCTCGGAAGGCAGCTGGCCGCTGAGCAGCGCCGTCAGATCCGCTCCCAGGGCCTGGGACAGAGCTGTCAGCAGGGACACATCGGGGCATCCCTGGCCCCGCTCCCACTTGCTCACCGCCTTGTCGGTGACATGGAGCCGCTCCGCCAGCTGCCGCTGGGTCAGGCCCCGTTCCCGCCGCAGGCGGAGAATAACGCCGCCAATTCTCTCACTGTCCATGTGCTGCCGCCTCCCTCGTTGCTGTTAATATCCAGGGCATCGCCCTGCCCGCCTATCCTACTACGGCGGTAGAGGCAGCACAACCGACGTTCCGTAGAGTTACCGCTTTGTCAGTTCCAGGCTCTCCACCAGGAAACGCCGCCGGGCCTCGGCAAAATCTTTGGCCAGCATCTGATCCACCTCGGAGAGGTAACGCTCCCGGTCCTCCACGAAGTACTTGCCCGTAGCGGGCCAGACAGAGAGGCTGTCCAGAGGCCACCCCGGCATATAGCTGGGGTAGGGCTTATCCACCATGTAGAAGCGGTAAATGTCGTTGATGGGCCCGTCGTCCATAAAGCCGGTGACCTTGCCATGGTTGGCCACAGCGTAGCCCTCCTGGTACCAGCAGGTCATCCGGCCTCCCAGCTCATGGGCAAGGCCTGCGTAGTGGGCGATGGCCTCCTCGTCGGTCATCACATGGCCGTCGCTCCGGCGGCGGACGGTGAGTCCCGGCTGCCGGGGATCGTCCAGAGCCAGCTCCCGGATGTACAAAGCGGCATCCTGGGTGAGCACATAGTCCCAGAATTGGCCGTAGCAGGCCGCCTTGGCCCGGGCATTCTCCAGAGGACTGCTGCCCGCCTCGTCTGGGATGTTCCGGATATCCAGGTCCCTCAGGGTCAGGAAGGACACGTCGTATCCCTCCAGGATGCGGGTAAAGTAGTCCGCCTTGGCGGGGTTTGTGGTACCCAGCAGGATCTGCCGCATCTCAAGCCTCCGTCCAGTCGGTCACCGGGCGAACAGCCTCGCCAGGCTGCAGGGGCAGCTGAATATAGCGGTCGTAGCGCTCCCGTCCAAACTGATTGAGATAGATCTCCTGGTGCTTGCGGAGGATCTCCGCCTCCGGCGGCATGGGCTCCGCCCAGCAGATAGTCTTGAAGTGGACACCGAACAGGGCACAGTCATAGCCCAGGGTAAGGGCGCCGCAGCGGTCGTAAAATCCCAGCCGGCGAAGGATCATCTCATCCCGGGCCGGGTCGCCGGTAGGCGCCTCGGACTCGCCGATGAACACGGTACCCACCGGATAGCGGTCGATGGCCATGCGGATGAGCTTGGCCCCGATACCGCCGTTGCGCCGGCGGGCAGGGACACAGAGGTAGTCGATGAGCAGGTAGCGCCCGTCCAGATGCTTCCAGAGAAGGATATAGCCCATGGCGCTGCCGTCGTCGTCAAAGAGGCACAGGGGATCATAGAGGCCCCGGCTCCTCAGATTCTCCATGGCGGAGAGAGGCTTGAGCTCAGAGGGCGGGAACGCCTCCCGCAGGTCAGTATCGTAAGCGATGGCCAGCTCACTGGCCGTCAGCAGTCTCAGTTCCATTTTTTGCAAACTCCAATGTCATGATGATGGCATCCTCCTTGGGATGCTCGTAGTAATTTTTCCGGCAGCCCACCTCGGCGTAGCCGTGCTTCTGATAGAGGGCCCGGGCGGCGGTATTGGAGGCGCGGACCTCCAGGGTGAGAAAGGCCATGTGGTTTCCTTCCCCGAAGCGGCGGAACACCTCCAGCAGCTCCGAGGCAATGCCCTGGCGGCGGTACTCCGGCCTTACAGCCACGTTGGTGATATAGCCCTCGTCCAGCACCACCAGAAGTCCCGCATAGCCCAGGACAGTACCGTCCGTCCCCTGGGCCACGATGGTGGCGGCGCACTCGTTTTCCAGGTGCTCCGAGAGCATCCGCCGGGACCAGGGGTCCGAAAAGCACAGCCGCTCGATCTCCGCCACCTGGTCCAGGTGCTCGCTGGTCATAGGGATCAGTTGATAATTCATAGGTCCTCCTCCACCCGGCCCGGGGCGCGCCAAACCGCCTCCCGCCGGGTGATCTGTCTCAATGGCACTCCAGCCAGTTTTTCCCGCTGTTGGCCTCGGCGGTAAGCGGCACAGACAGCGCCGCCGCCCCCTCCATCTCCTCCGTGAGAAGGGCTTTTACATGCTCCGCCTCGCTCTCCGGGCACTCCACGATCAGTTCGTCGTGGACCTGCATGATGAGCCGGGCGGCAAGGTTTTCCCCTTTCAGCCGCCGGTGTACCCGGACCATGGCCAGCTTGATGATGTCGGCGGCGGTGCCCTGGATGGGCATGTTCAGCGCCACCCGCTCGCCGAAGGAGCGGGTATTGAAGTTGGAGGCCTTGATCTCCGGCAGAGCCCGGCGGCGATGCCAGAGGGTCTCCACGAAGCCCTCGGCCTTTGCCTTCTCCACCACGGACTCCATATAGTGCTTCACCCCGGGGAACCGGGCAAAGTAGGCCTCCATATACGCCTTGGCCTCCGCCACCGTCACCCCCAGGTCCTGGCTGAGGGAGAATGCGGAGATGCCGTAGACGATGCCGAAGTTCACCGCCTTGGCAGCCCGGCGCATGGCAGGCGTCACGTCCGCCAGGGCCACGCCGAACACATGGGCGGCGGTGACGGTGTGGAAGTCCTCCCCGGAGAGGAAGGCCTCCTGCATGGCCTGGTCGCCGGAGATATGAGCCAGGAGCCGCAGCTCGATCTGACTGTAGTCCGCGTCCACCAGCACCATGCCCTCCCCGGCGGCAAACATCCGCCGCAGCTCACTGCCCAGCTCCGTCCGGGTGGGGATGTTCTGGAGGTTGGGCTCCGTGGAGCTCAGCCGCCCCGTGGCAGTGACGGTCATCTGGAAGCTGGTGCGGACCCGGCCGTCGGGGGAGATGACCTTGAGAAGCCCCTCCACGTAGGTGCTTTTCAGCTTGGTATACTGCCGGTAGGAGAGGACCTCATCCACGATGGGGTGCTGGAAGCGCAGCTTCTCCAGCACATCGGCATTGGTGGACCATCCGGTCTTGGTCTTTTTCTGGGCGGGCAGGCCCAGGCGCTCAAAGAGGACCTCCCCCAGCTGTTTGGGAGAGTTGATATTGAAGGGTCCGGCGTAGGAGTAGATCTTCTCCTCCAGCTGGGCAATGGCCTCGTCCAGCACCTGGCCGAAGGCCTGGAGAGCCCGGGCATCCACCCGGAATCCGGCAAGCTCCATCTCCGCCAGAACCCGGCACAGGGGCATCTCCACCTCCTGGAAGAGGTAGTCCATCTCCAGCTCCGTGAGCTTGGGGACCATGGCCCGGTGCAGGGCCGCCACCAGGGCGGCATGGCTCAGGAAGGCCCCCAGAGCCTGGGGGTCCTCCCCCATGGGGGTGAAAGCCTCCGGGGAGAGGTAGGCCTCTGCCTTGGGCACGGCGGTGTGGAGCCAGCTCATGGCCAGCCGCTCCAGGTCGTAGTGGCCTGCGGTGGCGTCCAGGAGGTACCCCGCGAGAGCGGTATCAAAGACGATGCCATCCGCCGGCAGGCCCTCCGCCAGGAGCGTCCTGGTCAGGTCCTTCACCTCGTGGGAGACCTTTTGGATATCAGCGGCAAAGAACTGCCGCAAAAAGTCGTTGTAGCGCTCCAGGCGGCTGGGGAGAAATACCGCTGCCTTGCCAGCCGTCTCGGTCCCCCACTCCACACACAGACCACCCAGATCCGGCAGCATCAGGCAGGCTACCGGCTCCGCCTGCTTGCGCCAGAGGGTCAGCAGCTCCTCCGCCCGCTCCCAGGTGTCCACTACCTCACTCTCGCAGGTGCCGGTAAATTCCACCGGCTCCTCCTCCACCGGGGCCGCAGGCAGGAGCTTATCCATAAGCTTGGTGAATTCCAGCCGCAGAAGGACGTCCCTCAACTCTCCCTTGGGGCTGCGGCGGAGATTGTCCTCCGGGACAAAGTCCAGGGGCGCGTCGGTAACAATGGTAGCCAGCTGGTAGCTCATCCGGGCGGATTCCTCCCCCGCCTGGAGCTTCTTGATGACCCCGGGCTTGGCATCGATATCCGGAAGGGCGGCGTAGATGGCCGCCACGCTTTCGTACTTCTGCACCAGGGCCATAGCGGTCTTTTCCCCCACGCCGGGAACGCCGGGAATATTGTCGCTGGCGTCCCCCATCAGGGCCTTCAGGTCCACCATGTGGATGGGAGCAAAACCGTAATCGGCGGTGAAGGCCGCCGGTGTCATATCCTTGGTGGTGGTCTGACCCATGCGGGTGGACACCAACTTCACCATGGTGTGGTCGGTGATGAGCTGGAGACTGTCCTTGTCTCCGGTGACCGCCACGCAGTCCCATCCCGCCGCCTCGCATTTCCGGGAGATGGTGCCGATGAGGTCGTCGGCCTCGTAGCCGGCCAGCTCGTAGCGGGGGATATCCATGGCGTCCAGCAGTTCCTTGAGGAGGGGCATCTGGGCCGCCAGCTCCTCCGGCATGCCCTTGCGCTGGGCCTTGTAGCCCTCATAGGAGAGATGCCGGAAGGTGGGCTCCCGGCGGTCAAAGGTGACGCAGAGAGCCTGGGGCTTTTCTTCATCCAAGAGCTTGAGCAGCGTGGTGACAAAGCCATAGACCGCATTGGTGGGCAGGCCCTCCCGGGTGGTCAGGGGCCGCACGCCATAAAAAGAGCGGTTGATGATGCTGTTGCCGTCGATGACCATAAGTTTCACTGTCGTTTCCTCCTCTGCCGGGTCAGGCGCATAACATATCAGGATACAGTATACCGCCTTTTCCCCAAAAATACAATCGCCTTTTCCCCTGCCAGTTCCTTCTCCCGCCGTCGCTTTGACCAGAGAAAGCCCCCCTTTTTCCGGCACTTCCCCCCTTTTTCCCCTTTTCAAACCGATTTTGGTGTGGTATACTGTACGCTGTATTTGTGTGTGGATTTTTACTCTCACGAAAGAGGAGTGTTTCGATAATGGGTTTGATAACAAAGATTTTTGGCAGCTACAGCGACCGGGAGCTCAAACAGATCTATCCCATCGTGGACAAGATCGAGGCTCTGGAGCCGGAATATAAGGCCCTTACCGACCAGCAGCTCACCGCCAAGACCGCGGAGTTCAAGGAGCGTCTGGCACAGGGCGAGACATTGGATGACATTCTGCCTGAGGCCTTTGCCGCTGTGCGTGAGGCAAGCGTGCGGGTACTGGGCCTTCGGCCCTACCGGGTACAGCTGGTGGGCGGCGTGGTGCTGCACCAGGGCCGTATCGCCGAGATGAAGACCGGTGAAGGCAAGACCCTGGTGGCCACCCTTCCCGCCTACCTCAACGCCCTTACGGGTCTTGGCGTCCATATCGTCACTGTCAACGACTACCTGGCCAAGCGCGACAGTGAGTGGATGGGCAAGGTCTACCGCTTCCTGGGACTCAGCGTGGGCCTGATCATCCACGACATGGACAAGGCCGCCCGGCAGAAGGCCTATGCCGCCGACATCACCTACGGCACCAACAACGAGATGGGCTTTGACTACCTGCGGGACAACATGGCCCTTTATTCCACCGAGCTGGTCCAGCGGGGCCACAATTTTGCCATCGTGGACGAGGTGGACTCCATCCTCATCGATGAAGCCCGGACGCCCCTCATCATCTCCGGTATGGGCGAAAAGTCCACTCAGATGTACGACATGGCGGAGATGTTCGTCCGGCCTTTGAAGAAGCTGGTCATCAAGGAGACCGATGAGAAGGCGGAAGAGGATACCGACATCGACGCCGACTATATTGTGGACGAGAAGGCCCGTACCGCCACCCTCACCGCCCGGGGCGTGAAGAAGGCGGAGGAGTTCTTCCATGTAGACAATCTCTCCGATCCGGAGAACTCTACCCTGGCCCACCACATCAACCAGGCTATCAAGGCCCACGGTGTGATGAAGAAGGACATCGACTATGTCATCAAAGACGGTCAGGTAGTCATCGTGGACGAGTTCACCGGCCGTCTCATGTTTGGCCGGCGCTACAGCGACGGTCTCCATCAGGCTATCGAGGCCAAGGAGCGGGTAAAGGTGGAGCGGGAGAGCAAGACCCTGGCCACCATCACCTTCCAGAACTACTTCCGTCTGTACAACAAGCTCTCCGGTATGACCGGTACCGCCCTCACCGAAGAGGAGGAATTCGGTACCATTTACAAGCTGGATATCATCGAGATCCCCACCAACCGTCCTCTGGCCCGTAAGGATGATTCCGACGTGGTCTATAAGACGGAGGCCGCCAAGTACCGGGCCGTGATCCAGCAGATCAAGGAGTGCCACGCCAAGGGCCAGCCGGTCCTGGTGGGTACCGTATCCATTGAGAAGAACGAGCACCTCAGCAAGCTCCTCCAGAAAGAGGGCATCAAGCACAACCTTCTGAACGCCAAGAACCACGAGCGTGAAGCGGAGATCGTAGCCCAGGCCGGCAAGCTGGGGGCTGTCACCGTGGCCACCAACATGGCCGGTCGTGGTACCGATATCATGCTGGGCGGCAACGCCGAGTACATGGCCAAAAACGATCTGAAGAAGGCAGGCCTCTCCGATGAACTGATCGCTGAAGCCACCGGTTACGCCGATACTGACAACCAGGAGATCCTGGATGCCCGGAAGATGTTTGCCGAGAGCCTTCAGAAGCACAAGGACGAGATCGCCGGCGAGGCTGACGCCGTCCGTGCTGCCGGCGGCCTCTTCATCATCGGCACTGAGCGTCACGACTCCCGCCGTATTGATAACCAGCTCCGCGGCCGTGCCGGCCGACAGGGCGATCCCGGCGAAACCAGGTTCTATCTCTCCCTGGACGACGATCTGATGCGGCTGTTCGGCGGCGACCGGATCACCAATCTCATGGACAAGCTGGACATCGACGAGGATATGCCCATCGAGAACAAGATGCTCACCAAGTCCATTGAGAACGCCCAGACCAGCGTGGAGTCCCGGAACTTCCAGGCCCGTAAGAGCACCCTGGAGTACGACGACGTGATGAACAAGCAGCGTGAGCTGATCTACGGCCAGCGCAAGGAGGTCCTGGACGGCCGGGACATCCACGAGCTGATCGCCGGCATGATCTCCACCATCATCACCCACAATGTCACCGCTGCGTTTGCCGGCCAGAAGCATCTGGACAGCGACAGCTACCGGGCCATGATGTCCACCCTGGAGGGTACCTTCTTCCCCAAGTACGCCTTCAAGTTTGACGCCGACGAGGTGGCTCACACCAGCGCCGACGACTTTATCCAGAAGTTCACCGACAAGGCCCTGGAGGTCTATGCCGCCAAGGAGAAGGAGATCACCTCCCCCGTCATGCGGGAGCTGGAGCGGGTGATCATGCTGCGGGTGGTAGACGAGTACTGGATGGATCACATCGACGCCATGCAGGATCTGCGCCAGGCCATCCGTCTCCAGGCCTATGCCCAGAATGATCCCGTACAGGCCTATCAGCGCGAGAGCATGCATATGTTTGATGAGATGATAGCGGCTATCCAGGAGGAGACCGTCCGCCGTCTGTACTCCGTGCGGCTCAAGAGCAACGAGGAGATCAAGCGGGAGCGGGTAGCCACCGGCATCACCGAGGGCCGGGGCGACGGCACCGTGAAGAAGCAGCCCCGCCGGGTCCAGAAAGTGGGCCGGAACGATCCCTGTCCCTGCGGCAGCGGCAAGAAGTATAAGCAGTGCTGCGGTCGATAATCACATTCATTACTGGGAGGCCGCCGGCCGCGGCGGCCTCCCTTTCTTTCACAGATTGATACCGACCGGAGTCGAAAAAGCGCTCTCCAGCACATCTATGCGCACGAGATGAAATACCAGGAGGCTTAGCCATGCGCCTTGATACTCCCCGGCTTCTGATCCGGGACTTCACTCCCGGAGACTTTCCGGACCTCTGGGAGATCCTCTCCGATCCCCGGGTTACGGAACATTTCACTCCGATGACGGAGACGGAGACCCGGAACTTTCTGCGCTCCTTCTGCGTGGAGCGGCAGCCGCCCGGCGCCCGGGCCGCGGTGCTGCGGGAAACCGGAAAAGTCATCGGTTACCTCCTCTGCTGTCCGCTGTCCCCGCAGGGGATCTGGGAACTGGGCTGGGCGTTTCACCCCGCCTTTTGGCGGCAGGGCTACGCCTTCGAAGCCCTCAGCGCTCTGACGAATCACCTTTTCCGGCGGGAGGGCGCTTCCCTGCTGGCGGCTCAGACGGCCGACACGCTGCGCTCCCTTCCTCTGCTGGAAAAGCTGGGGTTTTCTCCCCTGGAGCAGCCCTTTCTGGGAGCCCCCTGTGAAAAATCCGCCCGATGGTATGTCCTGGGGGCGGAGACTTTTTTTCAGGAGAGCATCCGCCCCGCCAGAGAGGAGGATGTCCCCGCCATCATGGCCCTGCTTCAGCGGCGCATCGACTGGATGGATGAGAAGGGCCTCTACCAGTGGAACAAGACCGGCTACCTCACCTGCTACCCGCCCGCCCATTTCCAGCGGATGATTCGGGAGGAACAGACGTTTGTCGCCTGGACAGACGGCGCTCTCACCGGCGTTATGGTCCTTCTCTTCCGGGATCCCCGGTGGCCCAACGGAGACGACGGCAAGGCCTACTATGTCCACCATCTGGCCACCGCTCCTCACTGCCCCGGCCTGGGGAAAAGGATGCTGGCCTATGCTGAGGACGTTGCCCGGCAAAACGGAAAGACTTTCCTCCGCCTGGACTCACAGAAAGTCAACGACACCCTCAGCCGCTACTATGAAGCCCTGGGATACCATCCTGCCGGGGAATGTATAGACGGGGCCTATGTGGGCATCCTCCGGGAAAAGCCCCTTTTTCCCTCCACCCAACTGTAAGGAGAACGAACTATGGCATTTATCCAGCATGACGCCGGAGGCGTGATCTTCCATACCGCCTCTGTTTTGGACCACTCCCAGATCGTCCACGGCTTTTCTACCCGGCTGGGCGGTGTCAGCGAAGGTTTCCACGCCTCCCTGAACTTCCGGGGCAGTGGCCAGGAGCCGGACAGTATGGACCATGTCCGGGAAAATTTCCGCCGCTTCTGCGTCGCCCTGGGCGCAGACCGGGAGGATCTGGTCCTCTCCGTCCAGGTCCATCAGGACACCGTCCGTCATGTGACGGCGGCTGACCGGGGCAAAGGCCTCACCCATCCCACCGACTACACGGCGGATGCCTTGGTGACCAACGAGCCGGGACTGGATCTGATGGTGTTTTCTGCAGACTGCATCATTCTCCTGCTCCACGACCCTGTGACACGCTCCATCGGCGCGGTCCACGCAGGCTGGCGGGGCACCGCTCTGGATCTGCCCGCCAAGACAGTGGCGGAGATGGGGCGGCTTTTCGGTGCCCACCCGGAGGATATCCGCGTGGCCATTGGAGCGGGGATCGGCCAGTGCTGCTTTGAGACCCACGATGACGTACCCAACGCCATGACCGCCGCCTTCGGCACCGCTGTGACAGAATATATCTCCCCCCTGGGACAAAAGTGGACAGTGGATCTCAAAGGCATCAATGCCTGGCGGCTGCGGGATGCCGGTGTTCTGCCGGAACATATCGACATCTGTCCCCTGTGCACCGCCTGCCGCACCGACCTCTACTGGAGCCACCGGAAGATGGGCGAGCGTCGCGGCGTGCAGGGAGCGCTGATCGGTTTGCGCCCCTGAGAGAGGAGGGATGAATCCCATGAAACGTATCCTTCCCCTGCTGCTGGCCATATTGCTGGTATTGTCCGGCTGCAGCAGCAACTATGAGGAGGGGCCCGGCATCAGCTGGGAGGAATACCAGCAGAGCCAATCCACCTCCGAGGAGACCTCCTCTGCCGAGGAGGAGACCAACTACCCCTCTGTTTTTTCCATGGCCTACTACAAGGGCCATACGCTGGACCCCATCACCTGCGGCGAGGGGATTCAGCAGGATGTGGCCTCCCTCCTGTATGAACCCCTGGTACAGCTGGATGAGAACATGGAGCCGGTCCCTCTGCTGTGCGAAAGCTGGAGCTGGGATGACAGCGGCCTCGTTCTCACCCTGACCATCCGCCAGGGCGTCACCTTCAGTGATGGCTCCGACCTCACCGCCGCCGACGCGGCGGATACCCTGCGCCGGGCCGCAGCCTCTGAGCGCTATGGCTACCGCCTGCGGCAGGTGTCCTCCATCACCTCCAGCAACAGTGCCGGAACGGTGACCATTACCCTCACCACACCCAACCGGGGCTTCCCTGCCCTGCTGGACATCCCCGTGGTTAAGCGAAATACCTCCGGGCAGTCGGTTCCCCTGGGAACAGGTCCGTACGTCTTTGTCACCGGCAGTGAGAGCGACTCCCTGGTGGCAAATCCCAGCTGGTGGCAGCAGAAATCCCTGCCGGTGGAAACCATCTCCCTTGTCCACGCCAAGGACAAGGATACCGCCATGTATCTCTTCTCTTCCCACCGCATCGAACTGCTCCGGGCAGACCCCACCAGCGATCTGGTATCCGCCAGCGGCCCGGCTGCCAGCACCCCTGTTCCCACCTGTAATTTCCAGTTTATCGGCTTCAACACCCGGGAAGGCGTTTTCGCCTCCGCAGAGGCCCGCGCCGCTTTCAGCCGCGGCATCCAGCGGGATATGGTGACCAGCGCCCTTCTCTCCGGCAATGCTCTGGCCGCGTCCTTCCCCATCTCCCCGCTGTCCTCCCTGTATCCGGAGGACCTGTGTCCCACATACAGCTATGAGGAGACGTTCAATGACCTGGCCGCCGCCGGAGCCAATACCGGCCAGGTGCAGAACCTGACGCTCCTGGTCAACGAAGGCAACAGTTTCCGGCTGGCCTGCGCCGAATTTATTGCGGAAAACCTGTCTCTGCTGGACTGGAAGATCACCGTCAAGGCCCTGCCCTGGGAGGAATATCTGGCGGCACTGGCTGCCGGGGATTTTGACCTCTATTACGGAGAAGTCCGTATGACCGCCGACTGGAACATGACCGACCTGTTCGGGACCGGCGGCAGTCTGAACTACGGCGGCTACACCAATACTGTTACCGACACACTGCTCCAGTCCTTTGCCAGTGCCACCGACCGCACAGCCGCCGCCCGCCAGCTCTGCTCCCACCTTCTGGGCACCTGGCCCATCGCCCCCATCTGTTTTCAGCAGGACACCCTTCTGACCCACGAAGGGGTAGTCAGCGGTGCAACCCCCACTCTCTCCTCTGTTTTCTATGGATTGGAGGACTGGACCATTCATCTGGAACAGTAACCGCGGGATAAAACCTTGCTACAAAACAAAACCCCGCCGGGTCAAACATCGGTCTGACCCGGCGGGGTTTCTTTTTCTATTAAATATGGCGCAGGCTGAAACGGGCGCCGCTGTCATCAATACTGGCGCACTACAGCAGTGACCTTACCCAGGATCTGGGCATCAGTACCATCAATAGGCTGATAAGCATCGTTCTCCGGCAGGAGCCAGATCTGCCCGTTCTTCCGGGACAGACGTTTCACCGTGGCTTCCTCTCCCAGAAGAGCCACCACGATCTCCCCGTTCTCCGCCGTCTGCTGGCGGCGGACCACCACCAGATCGCCGGGCAGGATTCCCGCTTTGAGCATGGACTCCCCACGGACCCGCAGGGCAAAGCACTCCTCTTCCCGGCCCCCGCAGTCGAAGGTCAGATAATCCTCGATGCACTCCTGGGCCAAGATGGGGGAACCGGCGGCTACCGTGCCCACCACGGGAATACGGCCCCGCTCCTGTCCGCTGGTGAGGACGATGGCCCGCCCCTTGCAGTCCCCTTTCTCAATGAGACCCCGTTCCTGGAGCCGTTTGAGGTGGAAGTGGACGGTGGAGGGGGATTTGAGCCCCACTGCCTCACAGATCTCCCGCACGGAGGGGGCATATCCCTGCCGGGGGATCACCTCCTGGAGGTATTCATATATCCTGTCCGTCATCTGGGTCTTTTTCGGCATAGCGGCTCCTCCTGTGGTCTGCGAACCGGCTCAGCGGTTCTGTACAACTCCGGTTTCTTTTTTGTATCTTAACATAACCCGGCGGGAAATGCAACATCCGTTCTCTTATTTTACTTTTTTATTTTCAGCAGAGGGCTTCCCCTGCAAAAACCGCTGTAAATTCTCCCGGATTTCCTCTTGCAATCAGGACAGGCTTATGGTATCATAAATACCTGCGAATATGAACTTCGTGCGCTTTGGCGCACTTCCATCAACGATCTGGAGGTAATTCTCATGGAAGTTCTCACCATTATTGTGACCATCCTGCTGGTGCTGTGCGGTCTGGCCGTAATCCTGGCCGTGCTGTTCCAGTCCGGCAAGAGCGCTGGTCTCTCCGGCGCCATCGGCGGTGTGGCCGACACCTTTATGGCCAAGGGCAAGGCCAAGACCTTTGACGCCAAGCTGGCCAAGGCTACCAAGTGGATCGGCGCAGTGTTCATCATCCTCACCTTGATCCTGAACATCCTGCCCTGATCATCCGCCGCAAAAACCAGGACCGCCGCCCATTGGGGCGGCGGTCCTGGTTTTTTATTCTTCACCGGCCCCCTCCAACCTCTCCAGCATGGCGGCCCAGGCTGGCGTGCCCCGCAGCGGCTGAAAGTCCTGGTCCTCCACAAGCGTCCGGCGGATAGTGGCAAGCAGAAATTTCCGGGAGATGGCGGAAGTTCGTACCTCTATGCGGCTGTACAGTCCTGTTTCCTGCCGGACAGGACCTCCCGCCAGGTTCGTCATGCGGAGAGCCGTGTCCACATACCGCTCCGCCTCCCGCTGCGCCTCCTCCAGCCTCCCCAGGGTGCACAACTTGCCGGCCCGCATAAGGCGGATGCTGCTCTCCATGCCGCTTACCTGCCCCATCTTCAGCAGATCTTCCACCGCCAAAGCTTTGTCCAGCAGGGCAAGGCCCTGCTCCGGCTCCCCATCCCGGTCCGCGATGGCCGCAAGACCCATCAGGTGGAGGCACACGTCCCTTCCGGCGCTGTAGAGGCCCAGCTGCTGCTCCCGCTCAGCAGCTGCGGTCTCGCCCTTTCCCAGCAGGATATTGGCCCGGACCAGCCGGGTGTTCAGCTCCGACTGGGGCAATTCTTCCATCGCTGCCAGAGCCCGGTCCGGGTCCTCCAGCATGTTATAGAGGTTGGCCAGCATAAAGCAGGAGGCGTCCCGCAGCTCCTGCTGATCGCTTTCCCGGCATTTCTCCAGGAGCTCTGCCGCCTGGCGTCCCTGCTCCCTGGTCTCCCTCGCATCTCCCGCGGAAGCCAGATAGCCCGCAAGAAGGCTGGCCGCTGTAAAGCAAAGGTTCAGGTCCCCAGGGTATTCCTGCAGAAGAGCCAGGACGGCTTCCCGGGCCTCACCGGCACGCTTCTCCTCAAAGAGCCGCCGGCTCTCCGCCAGCAGAGGCGGGATCTCCTCCGGCGTCAGAGCGGGCCGGAAATCCAGCAGGTCGTCTGCCGTCACCTTCAGCAGCCGGGCCAAAGGGGCCAAGATGGCCACATCCGGGCAGGCAGCATCGGTCTCCCACTTGGATACCGCCGCGGCGGTAACGCCCAGAGCAGCGGCGGCCTGCTCTTGGGTCAGTCCCCGCTGCCTTCTCAGCTTCTGAATCCGTTTTCCCATACTCTCATTCATGGCAGTCTGCTCCTTTCCTCCGGCGGTGAACGCGTATCCCGCCGTATGTCAGGGCCCACTGTCATAGTACCACACCGGCGTCAGTCAAAACAATGGAGTCTCTGTTGAAGGAGCGGGGCAGTTTTTCAACCGCTGTTCAACCCAGGGTCCGCAGCTTGTCCGGTGAGGCATAGAGGCAACCTGCCTTTGCCTCCACTCCCCGGATACGGAACAGCTCCTCCACTGTGACAAAGGTATATCCCTCCGCCTGAAGCCTGTCGATGATCTCCAGCGCCGCTTTCACACTGGTGGGATAGAAGTCGTGGAGCAGCACGATGCCCCATGGCTCCACATGGCTCACCACATGCTCCGTCACTTTGGCGGCATCCAGCACCTTCCAGTCCTCCGGGTCCACCGTCCAGTAGATCATAGGCGTCTTGACCAGGGCCGCCCGGGTCTTGCCGATGGCGCCGTAGGGCGGGCGCAGCCAGTAGTCGTCCTCCCCCAGCAGTTCTGTCAGCAGCACCTCTGTCTTCTGGATCTCCTCCACCACTTTGTCCGTATCCGCTGTCAGCAGCCGGGTATGGGAATAGGTGTGGTTACCGATCTGATGGCCCTCCGCCTTCATCCGCTCCAGCAAATCCTCATTGCCGGTGATCTGCTGCCCGATCACAAAAAAAGTGGCGGGTACCCCCCGCTCCAGGAGGCCGTCCAGAAGAAGGCTGGTGGTATCCCGCCGGGGACCGTCGTCAAAGGTGAGGGCCACATATTTGGGCTCCTCCACCAGCTCCTGCAGCGTCTCCTGATCCAGTTCCCCCAGGATCTCCTCCGGGATCTCCGCGCCTCCCCCGGCAGAGACCGCGTTGTTTCCTCCGCCGCAGGCCGTTAAAAGCAAAACCGCCAGGAAAAAGGCTCCATATCGGACCAGCTGTTTTTTCATCGTCATTCACCTCAACGGCTAGTATGTGCAGTGACGTGCACAGTCATCCAGGCGGCAGAAAATGGCGGCGGTATCAATTCCAAGAAAACTTGGCAAAATGTGTTGACAAGTTTTCTTGGCAGTGCTAAGATAAGGACACCAAGTAAACTTGGCATTCAAGTTCTATATGGAGGTATATCATGAACAAGGAAGAAATTTTGGCCCGGTGCCGGAAGGAGAACGGCGGCGCCGACGAGCGCACCCAGTACATCGGCCTGAAGGGGGCCAATTTCTCCATTTCCATTCTGGTCCTTCTGTGGGTGGTACTTTCCCGGTTTGCCCATCTGGACGACACAGCCCAGTATGCCATGGGCCTTCTGGTGAGTACCACCTGCTTTTCCAACTTTGCCTACCAGTTCGCCCAGAAGATCCGGACCCCGACGGTGATCCTTTTCATCGTTCTGTTCTTCCTGGCGGCGGCCATCTATCTGGTCCTGTTTCTCGATCGCAGCCTGGGGTTGTTCTGAGAGAGGAGGCCGCCATGGATGACAAGCTGGTGCTGAAAAACCGGCTGAGGGAGGCCCGGGGAGAAAAGGGGCTGTCCCAGGCCCAGCTGGCGGAGCTGGTGGGCGTATCCCGGAACACCATCAGCTCTATTGAGACGGGGCAGTTCAATCCCACCGCAAAGCTGGCCCTAGTGCTGTGCATTGCCCTGGACCGGAAATTTGAGGAGTTATTTTACTTTGAAGAGTGAGCCGCCGGTCGGCGTGCCTTTTCAGAACAGGAGGAATACAATGGGAACGTGGCAATTTTATGGCTGGGAGCAGGCGACGGTCCCCGCCCACACGGAGGATTATCCGGGCATCCGCACCCCCCGGGACCTCTACGACCGGCTCTCCGACGGTGTCTGGTGTGTGGAGACCTGCGCCCCCCGGCTGCGGGGGAAATGGTCGGAGGAAAACCGGACCTGCGGCCAGTGCTCCATCACCGCCTTTCTGGCCCAGGATATCTTCGGCGGGGAGGTCCGGGGCATTCCCCTGCCCGGCGGCAACTACCACTGCTACAACGTGGTGGATGGCTGTGTCTTTGACCTGACCAGCGAGCAGTTTGCCGGGGAGGTCCTGCGCTACCGGGACAACCCCCGGCAGGAGCGATCGGTCCACTTCGCTAAGGAGGAGAAGCGCCTGCGCTATGAGCTCTTAAAGGCGCGGCTGCTGGATAGGTGCCGTAAAGCCGCCTGCCCTGAGCTGGAGGCGTAGGGCGGCGGGTTCTCAGAAACACACAGCGCCCCGGGGGATATCCCCCGGGGCGCTGCTCTTTTATCTATATTGTACAAACAACTGTTATTCCGACATGGACTCGGCCAGTTCCAGACCGGGATTGTGCTTGAGGAGGTAGCCCACCGGCCACTCCCCGCTGTAGGCAATGAGGCTGCGGCCCTTGAAGTCCTCCAGCAGCACCGCGTCGGCGCAGAGGGTCAGATCCTTGGGATCACCAAGGCAGGCGCTGATCCGCCGCAGGTGGTCGTAGGGCAGGCCCGCCATCCGGAGGTTCACGCCGTACTCGCTCTTCATCCGGTACTCGAATACGTCGAACTGCAGGGTGCCCACCACGCCAACGATGACCTCCTCCATGCCGGCGTAGGGCAGCTTGAAGATCTGAATGGCGCCCTCCTGGGCGATCTGTTCGGTACCTTTAATAAACTGCTTGCGCTTCATGGTGTCCACAGGGCTCACCCGCATGAAATGCTCCGGCTCAAACGTGGGGATACCCATGAAGCGGAACTTCTTGGAGGGCACCGTCACCGTATCGCCGATAGAGAAAATGCCCGGGTCAAACACGCCGATGATATCCCCGGCGTAGGCCTCGTCGATAATCTCCCGCTCAGCGGCCAGCATCTGCTGGGGCTGGCTGAGACGCAGCTTTTTGCCGGACTGCATGTGGTAGACCTCCGCGTCCCGCTCAAAGCGGCCGGAGCATACCCGCATGAAAGCAATACGGTCCCGATGGGCCTTGTTCATGTTGGCCTGGATCTTAAAGACAAAGGCAGAAAAATCCGGGGAGAAGGCGTTGATCTCCCCACAGTCGGACATCCGGCTGAGGGGCGGGGTAGTCATCTCCAGGAAGTGCTCCAGGAAGGGCTCTACGCCGAAGTTGGTAAGAGCGGAGCCGAAGAACACCGGGCTCAGCTTTCCCGCCCGGATGGCCTCCAGGTCATACTCCCGGCCGGCGCCCAGCAGCTCCACCTCGTCACGGAGGGTCCGCCAGCGCTCCTCGCCGATCATGTCCTTCAGGGCAGGATCATCCAGCCGCACCTCGGTGGAGGCGGCCTTCTTGCCGCGGCCCTCGCCGGTAAAGAGCAGGATCCGGGCCTTCTGCCGGTCATAGACTCCCTTGAACTCCTTGCCGCAGCCGATGGGCCAGTTCACCGCATAGGTGTCGATACCCAGCTCCTTCTCCACCTCCTCGCACAGCTCCAGAGGGTCCCGGGTCTCCCGGTCCATCTTGTTGATGAAGGTGAAGATGGGGATGTTGCGCATGGCGCAGACCTTGAAGAGCTTACGGGTCTGAGGCTCCACGCCTTTGGCCGCGTCAATGACCATCACGGCGCTGTCGGCAGCCATGAGGGTACGATAGGTGTCCTCGGAGAAGTCCTGGTGGCCAGGGGTGTCCAGGATGTTGACGCAGTAGCCGTCGTGCTGGAACTGCATCACCGAGGAGGTGACGGAGATACCTCTCTGGCGCTCGATCTCCATCCAGTCCGAGGTGGCGGCCCGGGCCCGTTTGCCCTTGACCTCACCGGCCTGGGCAATGGCCCCGCCGTAGAGCAAGAATTTCTCCGTCAGAGTGGTTTTACCGGCGTCGGGGTGAGAGATGATGGCAAAGGTCCGCCGCCGCTTGATTTCTGCTTCTAAATTTGACAAAAGGATTCCCTCCAAAACATATTCCGTCTCGTTTGTACCTGTGATCGTCCCCTCCACTTTACATGGGAAACCCTCCTGTCATCAAAATGCAAATTATTGTACCACATCCCGGAAAAAATAGCAAGAAAAAGGCAGCAAAATGTATCCGCAGACTCCCTTTCCGGTGGGGTCACCGCGGTCAAAATTTGATCTATAATTTTTTTCTATATATTTTCCCTATGGGCAAAAAATATTTTTCTCCGTTCGCCGCTTATTCGACTGGTTTTCTTCTTCGGCGGGAAAAAAACTCCTCCGAATTACTTATATATTTTTTCAATATAATCTGGACATTTATAGCAAATGCGGATACACTAAGGATAATCATCATCGTAAATAATGGGAGTGTGAGGCATGGAGCGACAAGAGATGCTGCGGGGGATCCCCAAGGTGGACGAGCTGATGCAGCAGGAGGTCATTTCAGATCTGCGGGAGGATCTGCCCACAGCGGCAGTACGCAGCGCCGTCCGGGCGGAGCTGGACCAGCTGCGCCAGGCTATCCTGGCAGGAGAGGTCCATGAACTTCCGGGGACGGACGCCCTGTGTGCGGCCATCTGCCGCCGGGCCAGGGAGGACGCCCTGCCCAGTCTGCGGCCGGTGATCAACGGCACCGGCGTGGTGCTCCACACCAATCTGGGCCGTGCCTGCCTGAGCCAGCGGGCCACCGACGCGGTGACCGCCGTGGCCAGGGGATATTCCACGCTGGAATACGATCTGGCCAAGGGCCAGCGGGGCTCCCGTCACGACCATATCGAGACTCTGGTCTGTCAGGTCACCGGGGCGGAGGCCGCCATGGTGGTCAACAACAACGCCGCCGCTGTGCTGCTGATCCTCAGCGCCCTGGGCAAGGGGGGCGAGGTCATCACCTCCCGTGGGGAGCTGGTGGAGATCGGCGGTTCCTTCCGTATCCCGGAGATCATGGTCCAGTGCGGCTGCACCCTCCGGGAGGTGGGCGCCACCAACAAGACCCATCTCAGGGACTATGAAAACGCCATCGGCCCGGAGACAAAAGCGCTTCTGAAAGTACATACCAGCAACTTCAAGATCATGGGATTCTCCCAGTCTGTCCCCCTGGATGAGCTGGTGGCCCTGGGCCGCGAAAAGGGCCTGCCTGTTATTGAGGACCTGGGCAGCGGCTCCCTGGTGGATCTGGAGCAGTTCGGCATCCACGATGAGCCCACCGTCCAGCAGAGCGTAAAAGCAGGGGTGGACATCATCTCCTTCAGCGGCGACAAGCTGCTGGGCGGCCCCCAGGCGGGCATCATCCTGGGCAAGGCGGAGTATATCCGCCAGCTCAAACGCCACCCTCTGGCCCGGGCCATGCGGGTGGACAAGATGACCATTGCCGCCCTGCGGGAGACCCTCTACGCCTATACCGACGAGGAGCTGGCCTGCCGGGAGATCCCGGTGCTGGCCATGCTGGGTGCCAAGAGCCACCAGCTGCGGGAGAAAGCCGGCGTCCTCTGCGCCATGCTCCAGGAGCAGGGCGTGGGCGCCCAGGTGATACCCACCCAGGACCAGGTGGGCGGCGGCTCCGTCCCCACCCAGCTTCTGGACGCCTGGGCGGTAGCCATCGACCCCGGCAGGCTGACGGTGGATCAGCTGGAGGAGAAGCTGCGGCTTCGTCCGCTGCCCATCATCGGCCGCATTACCCATGAACAGTATATCCTGGATGTCCGCACCCTGATGGAGCGTGACTTCCCCTATATCGCCCAGACTGCCGGGGAGGTAGTAAAATGAAGCATGTGATCATCGGCACCGCCGGTCATGTGGACCACGGCAAGACCCTGCTGGTCAAAGCCCTCACCGGCATCGACACTGACCGGCTGGTGGAGGAAAAGAAGCGGGGCATTACCATCGAGCTGGGTTTTGCCCACCTGGATTTTGACGATGGCACTCAGGCAGGCATCGTAGACGTGCCTGGCCACGAAAAATTTATCAAAAACATGCTGGCCGGCGCGGGAGGCATTGACCTTGCCATGCTGGTGGTAGCCGCCGACGAGGGCTTCATGCCCCAGACGGTGGAGCACCTGGGCATTCTCTCTCTCCTGGGTATCCAGGACGGCCTGGTGGTCATCACCAAGGCGGATATGGTGGACCCGGAGTGGGTGGAAATGGTCAAGGATGACGTGGCCGCCCAGGTGGAGGGCACCTTCCTGGAGGGCAAGCCGGTATTCACCGTCTCCGCTTACACCGGCCAGGGTATCGCAGAGCTGCGGGAGGCCCTCAAACAGCTGGTACACAAGGCATCGGAGAAAAATCTCCGTACCCCCTTCCGCCTGCCCATCGACCGGGTGTTCTCTGTGGACGGCTTCGGTACCGTGGTCACCGGCACCCTGATCGAAGGAAGCGTCTCCGAGGGAGACATGGCGGAGATACTGCCCACCGGAGTAGAGGCCCGGGTGCGCAACCTCCAGGTCCACGGCAAGGATGTGGACACCGCCTTTGCCGGACAGCGGGTAGCGGTGAACCTGGCGGGCATCCGCAAGGCGGATCTGACCCGTGGCGACACCATTGCCAAGCCCGGCTCCGTCAAGGTCTCTCTGATGCTGGACGTGCGGCTGCAGAACCTGAAAAATTCTCAGCGCACCATTCTCAACAACTCCCAGGTCCATTTGTACCACGGCTCTGCTGTACGGCTGGCCAAGGTGGTACTGCTGGACCGTGACGCCCTGCAGCCCGGCGAGAACTGCTACGCCCAGCTGCGGATGACCGAGGAGATCGCCGCCAAGCCCGGCGACCGGTTCGTGATCCGGTTCTTCTCCCCCCTGGAGACCATCGGCGGCGGCGTGGTGCTGGACGACTGTCCCCGCCGCCACAAGCGCAACGATCCCCATGTGCTGGAGATCCTGGCCATCAAGGAGGGCGGCTCCGGCGACGAAAAGCTGATGCAGACCGTGGCGGAGCACGGCCACAGCCTGCCCACCCTGGAGAAGCTGGCATCTCAGCTGAACCGGGAAACGGAGGAGCTGAAGGAGGAGCTGGACGCCCTGTGCCAGGGCGGCAAACTCCTGGAACCCCTGCCGGGACGGTACCTCTCCGGCGCCGTATTCGACAAGCTCTGGGACAACTGCCGGGGCCTTCTGGAGCAATACCACAAGCAGAATCCCCTCCACGCAGGCATGAAGGTGGCGGAGCTGCGGCAGAAGCTGTTCAAGGCCACCGATCAGGCCATTGCCGACGCCATCCTGGCTGCCATGGCGCAGGAAGGGAAGATCAAGGCGGTATCCGACCGCTACGCCCTGGCGGACTTCTCCGTCCACCTGACCAAGCGGCAGAACAACATCCGGGAGAAGCTCCTGCAGATCTACCGGAAAGCAGGGCTGGAGGTGCCGGGCCTGGACGAGGTATACGCCTCCTTCCCGCCCAACGAGCAGGGCGACTGCAAGCAGGTGGTGGAGAGCATGGTCACCGGCGGCGAGCTGGTGCTGCTGACTCCTCAGCTGTGCATCCACCGGCAGGTCTATGACGACATCTGTGAGAAAACCAAGGCCTTTATGGCGGAACACCCGGAGCTGACCCTGGCGGAATTCCGTGACCTCCTGGGCACCTCCCGGAAATACGCTCTGGCTGTGCTGGAGTATTACGACAAGAACAAGATCCTGAAAAAAGACGGAGATATCCGGCGGCTGGGCCTGGGCTTCTGACAGCCCGGCCCGTCCGCCTCGATAAATTGCATACTATTTATAGATATATTCTATCAGTCAATTATTTTAGTTGCGCAATCACAAATTATATGGTAGAATCGCGCTGCATATGGGAGTAGAAGGGTGCTGGTGTGCCCCCTGGTCTTCAAAACCAGTGATAGGGGTGAAGAGCCTCTTAGGTGGGTTCGATTCCCACATATTCCCGCCATACCCGGCGGCGCGTCATCCTCGCGCCGCCGGGTATTTTTCATATGTACCGCGACTCGCCGTCTGGAAGGAGGCCCTGTATGGACATTGACATCAAAGAACTGGAAGCCTTTGCCTGTGTGGTAGAGAAGGGCAGCTTTTCCCGGGCCGCGGAGGCTCTGTATCTGACCCAGCCCACCATCAGCGCCCATGTGGCATCCCTGGAGCGCAAGCTCAACATCAAGCTCCTGGTGCGCACCACCAAGGAGATCTATCCCTCCGACGCGGGCAATCTCCTCTATGAGTACGCCAAGGAGATCCTGCGTCTCAGGACCAACGCGGTACAGGCCATCAAGGCCTTCTCCAAGGAGATGCGGGGCACCGTATCGGTGGCGGCGTCCACCATCCCCGGACAGTACTATCTGCCAAAGCTCATTCAGAACTTCCGGGCCACCTATCCCGACATCAGCTTCAGCCTGCAGATCCTGGACAGCGCTGAGGTAGCCGAGCAGGTCTCCGCCCGGAAGGTGGAGATCGGCTTTACCGGCACCATTATCAATCTGCCCAAGTGCGTCTACCAGGTACTGGCGGAGGACCGCCTGGTGATCATCACCCCCAATACCCCCCACTACCAGGCCTACCTCTCCACCGGGTTCCCCACCCGGCAGATCACCCAGGAGACCTTTATCAGCCGTGAGGCCGGCAGCGGCACCCGGCTGGAGACGGAAAACTTCCTCAAGGAGATGGGGGTCAATCCCAAGGACATCCGCATCGCCGTGGAGGTACGCTCCACCGAGAGCATCAAGCAGATGGTCAGCGAAGGACTGGGCATTGCCGTGATCTCCAAGAGCGCCTCTGAGGACTACTGCCAGTTCAAAAAGATCCTGGCTTTCAATTTCGACAACGTGAGCCTTCGGCGCAAACTTTATCTGGTGCGCCACAAGAACAACATCCTCTCCCCCATCGCCCAGGCCTTCTATGACTATGTCTCCGATACCTGCAGCGATAAGAGCAAGACCGAGACTGAGAAGCCCCGTTGAGGTTGTTTCGATTTATAGATATTATCTATAATTATTATATATTGCATTTTAAAATCTTCCTGCTTTTTTCCTTGTACTTTGCGGCAGTTTACAATAAAATAATGGTGTCAGGTTGGCGTCGCTGTCGAGCCTGTGAATTATGAATATTGTTGGATGACGTTTTCGGGAGACCTGCTGATGGGCGGGGCCGAAGGAATAAGCGCCGGGGGCAGCCAATCCCGGTGTGAAGATCTCAGGCGAACAGACCGGAAACTGACAACCCTCTGGAGAGCGAAAGCGCCGAAGGAGCAACCTGCCTTGGCAGGGAATCTCTCAGGTTAGGTAACAGAGCAAGGCAGTGAATTAGTTTTTAGTTCATATCGCCTTGCTCTGTTTTTCTCTTATGAGACAGCGCAGGCCGTCACAGAGGAGGACACCCCGTTCATGAGTACCATCGGCAACCCCAGGGATTTCCTGATCCTGACCAATAATCCGCTGGTCGTCTCCTGTATGGAGGGCCGGGGGCTGTACACCATAGCGTTTCATCCGGAAAAGAGCTACCGGGAAATTCTGGTGATGGCCCGGGACAAGGTCTATGTGGGCCATACCCTGTATACCCACCCTCTCTCCGGCAGTGTCAAGCCCAATGAAACTCCCTATAAGTCCGTGATCGTCTCCATGGAGCCCCACGGCTTTGATTCCCAGCAGGCGGAGATCATCAGCAACGCTATCGGCGTGTGCGACAAGTTTGTCCCCTGCACCCGGCAGTATACCCAGCAGGTGCTGGAGGACTTCCAGCTCATCGACTATACCCTGCTCTGCGGCGCCATCGGTTTCGACGCCGTGGCAGGTCTTAGTAATAAAAAGTAAGAAAGAAGGAGGTGTTCACTTTGAAATTGGAACTGGGCTATATCCAGATCAATGACATCCAGTTTTCAAAGGAATGCAAGGTAGAAAACAGCACCCTGTTTGTCGACCCGGACGCTGTCAAGGCATTCATGTACGAAGATGACGACGTGAAGGCCTGGGTCAAGGACTTCAGCTTCGACGTTGCCAAGCCTGGCGAGAGCGTCCGTATCACCCCCGTCAAGGACGTGATCGAACCCCGGGTCAAGGTAGAGGGCCCCGGCGGTGTGTTCCCCGGCGTCATCTCCAAGGTTGACACCGTCGGCAGCGGCAAGACTCATGTCCTGCGCGGCATGGCCGTTGTCACCGCCGGCAAGATCGTTGGCTTCCAGGAAGGCATCATCGACATGACCGGTCCCGGCGCCGACTACACTCCGTTCTCCAAGCTCAACAACTTCGTGGTCGTGGCCGAGCCTGCCGAGGGCTATCAGGATCACAAGCACGAGTATGAGCACGCTGTCCGGATCGCCGGCCTGCGGGCCGCCACCTTCATCGGTGAGATCGGCCGGAACGTGACCCCCGACGAGACCGAGGAGTTTGAGACCCTGGGCATCAAGGAAGGCATCGAGAAGTATCCCGACCTGCCCCGTGTGGCCTATGTCCACATGCTGCAGAGCCAGGGCCTGCTCCACGACACCTACGTCTACGGCGTGGATGCCAAGCGCAGCCTGACCACCATCCTCAACCCCACCGAGACCATGGATGGCGCCATCATCAGCGGTAACTGCGTGTCCGCCTGCGACAAGAACACCACCTATCATCACCAGAACAACCCCGTGGTGAAGGCTATGTTCGCCGCTCACGGCAAGACCCTCAACTACGTCTGCAACATCATCACCAACGAGAACGTGTACCTGGCTGACAAGCAGCGCTCCTCCGACTGGACCGCCAAGCTCTGCCGGCTGCTGGATCTGGATGGTGCTATCGTGTCTCAGGAAGGCTTCGGCAACCCCGATACCGACCTGATCATGAACACCAAGAAGATCGAGCTCCAGGGCGTCAAGACCACCATCATCACCGACGAGTATGCCGGCCAGGATGGTAAGTCCCAGTCCCTGGCTGACGCCGATCCTCTGGCTGATGCCGTGGTCACCGGCGGCAACGCCAACGAGGTCATCATCCTGCCCAAGCTGGACAAGGTGATCGGCACCCTGGATTACGTGGATGTCATCGCCGGCGGCCATGCCGGTTCCCTGCGTCCCGACGGCACCATCGAGGCCGAGCTCCAGGTTATTACCGGCGCTACCAACGAGATGGGCTTCAACCGTCTCAGCGCCCGATAATGAGAGAAAGGAGGATCATTCATTATGAGTTATAAAGTTGTACATTATATCAACCAGTTCTTCGCCAACATCGGCGGCGAGGAAATGGCTCACGTGGCTCCCGAGCTGCGGGATGGCTTTGTGGGCCCCGGCATGGCTCTGAACAACGCCTGGAAGGGCGAGGCCGAGATCGTCAAGACCATCGTCTGCGGCGACTCCTACTTCGCTGAGCACGAGGCTGACGCCAAGGCTCAGATCCTGGACTGGGTCAAGGCTGAGAAGCCCGACTTCTTCATTGCCGGCCCCGCCTTCAACGCCGGCCGTTACGGCTACGCCTGCGCCACCATCTGCGCCGCTGTGCAGGATGAGCTGGGCATCCCCGTCCTCACCGGTATGTACGAGGAGAACCCCGGCGCCGACCTGAAGAACAAGGTTCTGATGATCGCCACCGCCAACAGCGCTGCCGGCATGCGCAAGGCCGCTCCCGCCATGGCAAAGCTGGCCCTGAAGATGATGAAGGGCGAGAAGATCGGTGCCTCCTGCGAAGAGGGTTATATGCCCAACGGCATCCGCAAGAACTTCTTTGAGAAGGAAGTGGGCGCCAAGCGCGCGGTGGATATGCTGGTGGCCAAGCTTAACGGCAAGCCCTTCACCACCGAGTATCCCATGCCCTCCTTCGACCGTGTGGCCCCCAACCCCGCCGTCAAGGATCTGAGCAAGGCGACCATCGCCCTGTGCACCTCCGGCGGTATTGTCCCCAAGGGCAACCCCGACCACATCGAGTCCTCCTCCGCCTCCCACTACGGTGAGTACTGCATCGCCGGCGTGGAGACGCTGACCTCCGACAAGTACGAGACCGCCCACGGCGGTTACGATCCGGTCTATGCCAATGAGAACCCCAACCGCGTCCTGCCTGTGGATGTGATGCGGGATCTGGAGCGCGAGGGCAAGATCGGTAAGCTCCACGACTACTTCTATACCACTGTTGGTAACGGTACCTCCGTGGCCAACGCCAAATCTTTTGCTGCCGAGTATGCTCAGAAGCTGCTCCAGGCCGGTGTTCATGCCGTTATCATGACCAGTACCTGAGGTACCTGCACGCGTTGCGGTGCAACGATGGTTAAAGAGATCGAGCGGGCCGGTATCCCTGTGGTGCATATGTGCACGGTCACTCCTATCTCCATGACGGTGGGCGCCAACAGAATCGTTCCCACCATTGCAATCCCCCACCCCCTGGGCAACCCCGCCCTCTCCCCTGAGGATGAGAAGGCTCTCCGCCGCAAGCTGGTGGAGCGTGCCCTGGAGGCTCTGACCACTGAGGTCGAGGACCAGACCATTTTCGAGGTCTGATCTCCTAATTGACCAGATAACCGGTATGGGGTTATACTGTATTTGCGGATATGGATACCCCATACCGGACATTCTGAGGAACAGGAGCTTACAGCCACTATGAGCAAGATTTATGATGTTATCATTCTGGGCGCCGGCCCTGCGGGTCTGACCGCCGGGCTCTACGCCGGCAGAAGCCGCCTGAGCACCCTGATTATCGAGAAGGGCCAGGACGGCGGACAGATCGCCATTACCGACGAGATCGAAAACTACCCCGGCCAGATGGTCGAGGGCGAGAGCGGCCCCAGCCTGATCGCCCGCATGACCGAGCAGGCCAAGAAGTTCGGCGCCGAGCGCTGCTCCGACGTGATCAAGAGCGTGGAGCTGACCGGCGACGTGAAAAAGCTGGTAGGCGCCAAGGGCGAGTATCTCGCCAAGAGCGTCATCATTGCCACCGGCGCCTTCCCCAAGCCCATCGGCTGTGAGAACGAAGGCAAGTTCACCGGCAAGGGCATCTCCTTCTGCGCCACCTGTGACGCGGCCTTCTTCGAGGACTTTGAGGTCTACGTGGTAGGCGGCGGCGACAGCGCCGTGGAGGAGGCCATGTACCTGACCAAGTTCGCCCGGAAGGTGACCATTATCCACCGCCGGAACGAGCTGCGGGCGGCCAAATCCATTCAGGAGAAAGCCTTCAAGAACCCCAAGCTCCACTTTATGTGGGACACCGTCGTGGTCCGGGTGGACGGCGACGAGCTGCTCAACTCCATGACGGTCAAGAATGTCAAGACCGGCGAGCTGACTACTATCACCGCGGACGAGGACGACGGCCTCTTCGGTCTGTTCGGCTTCATCGGCTACAACCCCAACTCCCAGCTCTTTGATGGGATGCTGGAGATGGAGAACGGCTACATCAAGACCGACGAGAACATGCACACCAGCATCCCCGGTGTGTTTGCCGCCGGCGACATCCGTGTCAAGAGCCTGCGCCAGGTGGTCACCGCCGCCGCTGACGGCGCTATCGCTGCCATGCAGGCTGAGCATTATGTCAGCAACCACTGATTCTTGATTGATTCTTGACAAGAGATAAGATATACTATTCTTATCAACAACACAAAGGAGGAGTTTCCCATGCTCGAGCTGGATAAGAACACCTTTGAGGCCGAAGTGCTGAAGGCCGAGGGCAAGGTCCTGGTAGATTTCTACGGTGACGGCTGCGTTCCCTGCGCTGCCCTGATGCCCCACGTTCACGCTTTTGCCGAGACCTACGGCGACAAGATCAAGTTCTGCGCCCTGAACACCACCAAGGCCCGCCGTCTGGCCATCAGCCAGAAGATCCTGGGCCTGCCCGTCATCGCCATCTATGAGAACGGTGAGATGATCGATTCCTGTGTCAAGGATGACGCCACTCCCGAGAACGTAGAGGCCATGATCAAGAAGTACGTGTAAGCGCGTACCCCCTACCCCTGATAGATACCGCAAGGTTTCTATAATAAAAAATCTATTGCAAAGGAGGAAAGAGACATGAGCATCTTGGCTGGTAAAAAGGTCATCATCATCGGTGACCGCGATGGTATTCCCGGCCAGGCCATCGAGGCCTGTGCGGAATCTGCCGGCGCTGAGGTCGTGTTTTCCTCGACGGAGTGCTTCGTCTGAACAGCCGCTGGTGCAATGGATCTGGAAAATCAGAAGCGGGTTAAGGAACTCGCCGAGCAGTATGGTCCCGAGAACGTTGTCGTTCTGCTGGGTGCCGCTGAGGGTGAGGCTTCCGGCCTGGCCGCCGAGACGGTGACCAATGGCGATCCCACTTATGCCGGTCCGTTGACAGGAGTCTCGTTGGGACTCAAGGTTTACCATGTGTGCGAGCCCGAAGTCAAGGCAGAATTCGATCCCGCCGTCTATGACGAGCAAGTCAGCATGATGGAGATGGTGCTGGATGTTGATGATATCATCAACGAAATGACCAGCATCCGGGAGCAGTACTGCAAGTACTAAGGGTGTAAGACATGCCTATCGGGCGGCGGCTAAAGCCGCCGCCCTTCCGTCTTTCTGTCACTATAAATGGCTGCAGGAGCAATTGCCGCCCGCGGGCCACGCCATATGGTAAGGAAGCACTTATCCCCCGCAGCAGGAGAACTGCTGCATCGATTTATAGCGATTGACGGGCCGTCCTTTGGGCGGTCCCCGGAAAAACAATACAAGAAAGGCTGTGGACAGTATGAAAAGTGTTATCAAAGGCGCCGGATATATTCTGGTGCACACCCCCGATATGGTTCTTCATAACGGAACCACTCAGACTACCGAGCGGATCGTGAACCCCGACGGCGAGTACCTCAAGGAGCTGCCCAAGCACATCCGCACCTTCGACCAGGCCCTCAGCTACTGGCCCAACCAGGTGTACATCGGCAACAAGACCCCCGATGAGCTGGCCGCCGTGCCCCAGCCCTGGTGTGACAAGGTCTGTGATGTCAATGACCGCTACGGCCACTTCGGCCAGATCATGCCCCAGGAGGAGTTCCTTCTGCTGATGCAGGCCTGCGACGTGTTCGGCCTTGTCAAGCTGGAGAAGGGCTTCGTGGAGGCCCACAAGGCCGCCCTGGCTGCCAACCCCATCATCGATGAGACCATCATGGCCCGCATCCCCGCTGAGCAGACCGAGGCCGCCGAGATCCAGCGTCTGGTGGACGAGGAGCACTCCGAGGGTCTGTACCACAACGGTGAGCTGGTGGGCTGCGTCAACCGCGCTCACGACATCGATGTGAACCTGTCCGCCCACGTGATGCACGAGAACATCGTCAGCAAGGCCAGCTCTGTCATGGCGCTTCTGTCTGCCGTGAAGAACGCCGGCATTGCCAAGGAGGATGTGGAATACGTGGTGGACTGCGCCGAGGAGGCCTGCGGCGACATGAACCAGCGCGGCGGCGGCAACTTCGCCAAGAGCGCTGCTGAGATCGCCGGTCTGCCCAACGCCACCGGTTCCGATGCCCGCGGCTTCTGTGCCGCTCCCGCCCACGCCATGATCGAGGCTGCCGCCCTGGTGGCTTCCGGCGCCTACAAGACCGTTGTCGTCACCGCCGGCGGCTGCACCGCCAAGCTGGGCATGAACGGCAAGGACCACGTGAAGAAGGGCCTGCCCATCATGGAGGACATGATCGGCGGCTTTGCCGTGGTAGTCACCCAGGACGACGGCGTCAGCCCCGAGATCAACCTGGATATGCTGGGCCGCCACACCGTGGGTACCGGCTCCGCTCCTCAGGCCGTTATCTCCAGCCTGGTCACCAACCCCCTGGATAAGCACGGTCTGAAGATCACCGATATCGACAAGTACTCCCCCGAGATGCAGAACCCCGACATCACCAAGCCCGCCGGCGCCGGTGATGTGCCTCTGGCCAACTACAAGATGATCGCCGCTCTGGCTGTCAAGCGCGGTGAGCTGCAGAAGGCTGATCTGGCCTCCTTCCCCGCCAAGCACGGCCTCACCGGCTGGGCTCCCACCCAGGGCCACATTCCCTCCGGCGTGCCTTACATCGGTTTCGCCCGTGAGGATATCATGGCTGGTAAGCTCAACCGCGTCATGATCATCGGCAAGGGCTCCCTGTTCCTGGGCCGTATGACCAACCTGTTCGACGGCGTGTCCTTCGTCATCCAGGCCAACACCGGCGCTGAGGAGACCCAGGCCGGCGTCAGCGAGGAAGAAGTCAAGGGCATGATCGCCAAGGCCATGCGTGACTTTGCTGCCACGCTGATGGCTCAGGCTGAGTAAGCGGGAGGCCCATCATGAGTAATTTGGAAAAAACCATTGCCAAGGCCTTCCTGGAGATGGCAGAAGGCCTGGAGACTGGCTCCTTCGGCCCCCGGCCGAAGATCGCCATCACCGGCATGGGCAGTGAGCATGGCGAGGAGAACGCCATGAAGGCTGCCCGTATGGCCGCCGCCCGTGGTGTGGATGTGTACTACATCGGCACCCTGGAGGCCGAGGGCGTCACCACTGTCCATGTGGACAACGAGGACGAGGGCCACAAGAAGATGGAGCAGATGGTGGAGTCCCATGAGGTGGACGGCGCCGTCACCATGCACTTCCCCTTCCCCATCGGCGTATCCACCGTGGGCCGTGTGGTCACCCCCGCCTACGGTAAGGAGATGTTCATCGCCACCTCCACCGGCACCTCCAGTGCCGACCGCATCGAGGGCATGATCAAGAACGCGGTCTACGGCATCATCACCGCCAAGGCCTGCGGCGTGGAGAATCCCACCGTTGGCATCCTGAACGTGGACGGCGCCCGCCAGACCGAGATGGCCCTCAACACGCTGAAGGAGAACGGTTACGAGTTTGAGTGGGCCACTTCCGCCCGCGCCGACGGCGGCGCTGTGCTCCGCGGCAACGACGTTCTAAAGGGCACCCCCGACGTTCTGATCTGCGACAGCCTCACCGGCAACGTTCTGGTGAAGATGCTCTCCGCCTATACCACCGGCGGCAGCTTTGAGGCCACCGGTTACGGCTACGGCCCCGGCATCGGCCCCGGCTACGACAAGCTGGTGCTGATCGTGTCCCGTGCTTCCGGTGCTCCTCTGGTGGCCAACGCCCTGGAGTTTGCCGGTCAGCTGGTGAAGGGCAAGGTGTTTGAGGTTGCCGCCAAGGAGTTTGCCGCTGCCGAGAAGGCAGGTCTGAGCAAGATCCTGGCAGACCGCAAGGCCGCTGCCAAGGGTGCCGCTGCCGACGAGGAGGAGGTCAAGGCACCTCCTGCTGAGCCCTGCACCGCCAGCATCCCCGGTATTGAGGTCATGGACCTGGAAGACGCCGCCAAGGTACTGTGGAAAGCCGGTATCTACGCTGAGACCGGCATGGGCTGCACCGGCCCCCTGGTGATGATGAGCGACGCCAACCACGATAAGGCCGTGGAGCTGCTGAAGGCCGCGGGTTACATCGGTTAAGGAGGCATACAAGATGAAAGTCATCGATACCGTCAACAAGACGGAGCTGGATCTCACCACCGATCAGCTGGTAGACCTGGTGGCTAACCACAACCGTCAGGTAGATCTGATCTTCAACGAGAAGCGTACCGACGAGGACGGCTATCTCAGCTGGGATCAGGAAAACTGGACCTGTGTGGACGGCAAGCGGTTTATCCGCAGCTACTTCCTCCAGGGCCGGGCCCTCAGCGACTACAGCGGCTATAACAAGTATGATATGGCCGGTTACTTCCTCCCTGAGGAGGCCGCCGAGGTCCGTCTGGGCTGATGCTCCATCTGTAACATGAAAAACATCCGCTGCCGGTAATCCGGCAGCGGATGTTCTTTTTTACGGCAGCAGTTATTCCTCTCACTTACTGGAAAAGCAGCAAGGCCGCTGGTATCCCAGCGGCCTTGTGATACATGATCATATAGACTTATCCTTTGGCCAGGGTCAGGAGCTGCTCTGTCAGTTCCGCCGGATTCTCCGGCAGCAGTACTGCCCCCCGGTCTGCCAGCTCCTGCCGGCTGCGATAACCCCAAGGTGCTGCTGCCGGCAGCATCCCTACCGCCAGAGCAAAGGTAATATCCGTTCCGCTGTCCCCAACATAGGCGATCTCCTCCGGGGGCAGATTCAGCTGCGCCAGAACCGGTGCGGCAGCGCCGGGGTCCGGCTTCAAGGGCCGTCCCTCCGCCCGGCCCAGCACGAACCGGAACGGTACCTCCGGGAAAAAGTGTTGGATAATCGCCTGCGCGGTAGCCTCCGTCTTATTACTGAGGATGCCCAGCGCCAGCCCCGCCCCGGAGAGTCGGGAGAGCATGTCCTGGACACCTGGATAGTAGTCCGTCTGCTCTGTACAATGGAAACGGTAATCATCCTTATAGCGGGCCAGGATGGCCTCAATGACTTCCTCCGAAGTTCCCTCCGGAGACGCTTTATGTACTGCCTCCCGGATCCCGCCGCCTACAAAGCCTTCACATACCCGCACCGGGTGAGTGGGCAGGCCCTGGGCTGCCAGTGCCCGGTTCAGTGCTCCGGCAATATCAGGAATGGTATCCAGAAGGGTACCATCCAGGTCAAATACCACCGCTTTGATCATATAAAATGCCTCCTTCCGCCCTATGGCGGCACAAGTATTTGTATTATAGCACGAGGGAAATGGGCTGTCAATTTGTACGGTTTCAGGTATAAAAACCTCAGAAAAGCAAATTCAAAGCGCTTTCAATTTCATTGGCTGATTGACTTTCCGCACAAAGTGCAGTATGCTATGGACAGGCAAAATTCTGATGGGAGGTAATACCATGAACACAGCAGAACTCAAACAATTCTGCACAGAAGTTCGCCGCGATATTATTAACATGACGGCCAATGCCGGCAGCGGCCACCCCGGCGGTTCCCTGTCCGCCACCGAGCTGATGAGCGCTATTTTCTGCACTCAGATGCGTATTGATCCTAAGAACCCCAAGGACCCCAACCGGGACCGTTTTGTCCTGAGCAAGGGACACTCTGCTCCCTGCTACTACGGCGTCCTGGCGGAGCTGGGCTTTTTTGACAAGGCGGAGTTCCAGAACTTCCGCCAGCTCCACGGCATTCTTCAGGGTCACCCCGATATGAAGAAGATCCCCGGCGTGGACGCTTCCACCGGCTCTCTGGGCCAGGGCGTCTCCATCGCTGTGGGTATGGCACTGGGTGCCAAATACCTGGGCAAGGATACCAAGGTGTTCACCATCCTGGGCGATGGCGAGTGCCAGGAGGGCCAGGTCTGGGAGGCCTTTATGGCTGCCAACCACTATAAGCTGGACAATCTGACGGTTGCCATCGACAACAATGGCCTGCAGATCGACGGCACCAACGACGAAGTCATGAGCCTGGGCGACATGGCCGCCAAGCTCAAAGCCTTTGGCTTCCACACCATCGAGCTGGCTGACGGCAACGATATCGAGGCCGTTGTGGCCGCTCTCAACGAGCCCACGGAGCCTGGCAAGCCCAAGGCTATCCTGGCCCACACCGTCAAGGGCAAGGGCGTCAGCTACATGGAAAACCAGGTGGGCTGGCACGGCAAGGCGCCCAATGAGGAGCAGCGCCAGCAGGCTTTGAAGGAATTGGAGGGCTGAGATAATGAGTGAAAAAGCAACGAGAGCCGCTTACGGCGAGGCCCTGGCTGAGCTGGGTGCCGTCAACGATAAGGTAGTGGTGCTGGATGCCGACCTGGCCCATGCCACCATGACCGTTACCTTCAAAAACGCATTCCCCGAGCGCCATTTCAACGCCGGTATCGCGGAAGCCAACATGGTAGACATGGCCGCCGGTATGTCCACGATGGGTCTGATCCCCTTCTGCTCCACCTTCGCCATGTTCGGCGCCGGCCGGGCTTATGAGCAGGTCCGCAACTCCATCGCCTACCCCAAGCTCAATGTAAAGCTGGCCATGACCCACGCCGGCGTATCCGTGGGCGAGGACGGCGGCAGCCATCAGTGCATCGAGGATCTGGCTCTGATGCGGGCCATCCCCGGCATGACCGTCATCTGCCCCGCCGATGCCAACGAGACCCGTAAGGCCGTATTTGCCGCCGCTGAGATGCAGGGCCCTGTGTATCTGCGTCTGGCCCGTCTGGCTTCCCCTGTCTTTGAGGAGGATTATCCCTTCGAGATCGGCAAGGCCAACGTCATGCGGGACGGCACGGATGTGGCAGTATTTGCTACTGGCCTGATGGTCAGCGCCGCTCTGGAAGCTGCCAAGCTTCTGGAGGCCGAGGGCAAGAGCGTGGCCGTCATCAACGTCCACACCATCAAGCCCATTGATGCCCAGTGCGTCATGGACTATGCGCAGAAGTGCAGCCGCGTAGTCACTGTGGAGGAGCACAGTGTCATCGGCGGCTTGGGCGATGCAGTGGCCGATGTCCTCATGGGCAAGATCTGCTGCCAGTTCAAGAAGATCGGCATTCAGGATCAGTTCGGTCAGTCCGGCAAGGCCAAGGAAGTCCTCAAGGAGTACGGCCTCACCGCTCCTCAGATCGCTGAGAGCATCAAGGAGATTTTCTAAGGGGCCTGCCGCTCCCACTTGGGAAGCGCACTAGTTTCGTGCCTCCCGTTTTCCCGGCAGCCCCCATGGGCTCCGGGTACCATGCTGTGTAAAAGAGGTATAGGAAAATGAGCAAACCTGTCATCGGTCTGGTAGCCGCCGAGGACGCCCGGATTGCCCCCGACAAGCACATGGTCAACACATCCTATCTTCAGGCCCTTATTGCCGCCGGGGCCACCCCCCTGGTCATTCCTGTGGATGAGGATGCCAGCCGGGCCGGTGAATACCTTCCCCTGCTGGACGGCCTCCTGGTACCTGGAGGAGAGGATATTTGTCCCTCCTTCTACGGTCAGTCTCCTGTGCCCCAGGTTGTCTACACCTATGCAGACAAAGACCGCATGGATCTGGCCCTGGTCCGCATGGCTGCAGAGGCTGGACTTCCAGTATTTGGTATCTGCCGGGGTCTGCAGATCATCAACGTGTGTTTTGGAGGCACCCTTATTCAGGACTTGCCCTCCCAACGCCCCGGTTCTCTCGTCCACACATCGGACAAGGATACTCTTCGGACTCATGAGGCCCGATTAGTCCCCGGTTCCCTGATGGAACGCCTGCTGAGAAACGAGCCTTTGATGGTCAATACCTATCACCACCAGGCCGTGGACGTCCTGGCCCCCGGTTTTTCCATTACCGCCTTTGCTGAGGACGGTGTGGTGGAGGCCATTGAGGACAACGTCAGAAACATCTATGCTGTCCAGTGGCACCCGGAGCGGTTGGTGGAGGCATATCCCCGTTTTCGTCCTCTATTCCGCTATTTGGTGGAACAGGCCGTCATTTGGCGGACTGCACACCGATATTGACCGTCTTTCCCTGACAAAATAGATGACGCCCTGCCGCCAGTTGGCGGCAGGGCGTTTTTCTATAAATGATCTTTCGCAAAAATTGACGATAGATGGCCAGCCATTAGCCTTCAATTATCGATCCGGAACTCCACTGCACCGGCGGCACCGGCAGCGATCTCATACTGGGGGAACACCACCACCGGAGTACCGTCCTCACTGATATAGAACGAGGTATTCTCATCTACTGTGGTGAAGCCGCCGTCCTCCGCCGAGAAGAAGTAGGTAAAACCATCCTCATCCACACTGGCGTCGATCTGTTTCTGGATCGCCTCGTTGCAGATCTCTACCCAATCCTCACCCAGCAGATCTTCCAGGGTGATGTCCCGATCCTCCGCCAGATCCAGATTATAGAAGTACAGCTTATTATAGGCATTAAAAGACCCTTGGAACAGGTTGACCACAAAGGAAACCGTGGTGTCCGTCTGGCTCTTGATCTCGTAATCCACGATCACATCCATCTGGCGCTGTTCCCACTCTTCCTCTGTACCGCCGGTCGCCAGATAGGCCTCCCGGTATTCCTCCCAGAGCTGCTTCGTCTCCTCCAGATGAGCATCGACCCGCTCCTGAATCTCCGCATTCACTTTCTGTGCCAAATCGTCATTTCCCTCTGTCTGGATCTCCGGTACGGACACATGGTAATTGATCTGATCCTTTACCGTGTCATAATCCCGCACTGTGAGCACCTGAAAAAAGCTGCCCAGCACAGGGATCTCCGCTGCGGCTGACGCAAAGCCGGGAAACAGATTCAGTCCGCCCACCAGCAGTACAAAGCAGGCGGCAAAAGTTCCCACTGTACGCAGGACGCGCCGCCTCCGGGCACGACGGCGATTCGCCCGCCCCTGGCATATACCGGCCCACACCCGTCCGCCTAATTCCTCAGGCAGCGGGATGTCCTCATACGCCTTCTTTGCGTCTTTGAATTCATCCATATATTTCTTCTCCTTCCAGCGATAGTCTCAGCTTTTTCAAAGCTGTGTACAGACGGGTCTTTACGGTATTCAAATTCCAACCGGTGACCTCGCTGATCTCTTTGAGGGATAGCTCCTCATAAAAGCGCAGTTTGATCACCGTCTGCAATTCCAAAGGCAGCTCCTCTACACGCCGCTGCAGCAGTTCATCCGCCGGCAGCGGGTCCTCATAACTCCCTTCGTCCAATTCCTCCGGCGGCAGCAGGGTGACGCGTTTTTGCCGCCGCAGAACGTCTGTACATACATTTATTAAAATGCGGTAAAACCAGGCCCGCAGGGCATCCGGCTCCTGAAGGCTATCCATTTTCTCCAGTGCCCTGCAGACCGCGGTCTGTACCGCATCCAGAGCCTCTTCCCTGTTTTTCAGATAGCTGTAAGCCAAACGGTAAAACCGCGCCTGATTTTCCACTAAAAAGCTGGTCAGCTGTTCTTCCTGAATTCTTGCCACGCGAAAAATCCTTTCCGCTCCATTCTGTCTGTTAGACGAATGAGCTAATTCATAAGTTCTCATTTTCTGCTGTTATATAAAAAATATATCCCATTGTACTCCCAATGGCAAGAAAATCGTGGAGATGCCGGTGGCATCTCCACGATTTGTCAAATCCCATAGGTCATGGTAAGCGGGTCCTGGAACAAGGGAAGATGGGGCGGCGCAAACGTATACCAGACAAACAGCACCGCCAATGTGGCAAACAGAGCTGCCGCCACCGCCTGGAGTGGTCCGTTGCGCATGGGCAGGTACTCTGTCAGATGCCCCTCCAGCAAAAATGCAGCAGCCGCAGCCACATAAAAAATAGCAATGTCCACCCACATAACGGAAATTCCCAGCGCCCCAGTATAGCCGTAATAAAGCAATGGGATAAGCAAAAGGCCTCCTACAGCTCCTACCAGCTTTGCTGTCCAATATCCCTGACAGCGGCCTCCAAACACCATGGAAACCAAAGCTGTCAGAAGCAGCGGCACAAACAGCAGCTTCATATGCTCCCATGTGGATTCATTGACGGCAGAAAAAGCTCCCACAACAGGATTTTTCCCGCTCCATTCATAAAGAAAATGAAGCAGCGTTCCGGCAGCGCTGGTAAACAGGAATTCACCGATCCGCCACTTCCGGCATGTGTTTTCCATCTGCATCCTCCTTTGTGGTTTTTCCCCACTTCCGGACACAGTATATGTCTTGTGCCGTATCTTTATTCGCGGCAGCGGAAGGACAAACAGCATTGACAACCTTTCTGTCAGGAGGTATCCTGAAAGAGAAGAAATCACACACTATATTATAAGGGGGAATCGCACATGAAAAAGCGCGTCGGTATCCTGACCTCCGGCGGAGACTGCCCGGGGCTTAACGCCACCATCCGCGGTGTGGCCAAAGCGCTCTATCAGCGCATGGGAGATGACCTGGAGATCATCGGTATCATCAACGGCTATTACGGCCTCATCAACGGCGACTGGCGAGTCATGCAGCGGGAGGAGTTCTCCGGTATCCTTACCGTAGGCGGCACCATTCTGGGCACAAAGCGCACCCCCTTCAAACTCATGCGGGTGGTCGGCGACGATGAAGTGGACAAAGTGGACGCCATGAAGAAGAACTACAAGGAGATGAAGCTGGACTGCCTGCTGTGTCTGGGCGGCAACGGCACCCACAAGACTGCCAACCTTCTCTCTGAGGAGGGTCTCAACATCATCGGCCTGCCCAAGACCATTGACAACGACATCTACGGCACTGATGTGACCTTCGGTTTCCACACCGCTGTGGATATCGCCACCGAGGCCATCGACCGCATCCACACCACTGCCGGCAGCCACAGCCGCTGCATGGTGGTGGAACTGATGGGCAACAAGGCCGGCTGGCTGACCCTCTATGCCGGTATTGCCGGCGGTGCCGACATCATCCTGATCCCCGAGATCCCTTATGCCATCGAAAATGTCTGCGCCGCCATTGAGAAGCGGGCCAAGCAAGGAAAATCCTTCTCCATCCTGGCGGTGGCTGAGGGCGTCTACGACGTGGAAGAAGCCCGGATGAAGAAAAAAGAGCGGGCTGCCAGGCGGGCTGAAGAAGGCTACACCACCGCCACCAACCGCATTGCCAAACAGATCGAGGCCATGACCGGCTTTGAGACCCGTGTCTGCGTCCCCGGCCACATGCAGCGGGGCGGCACGCCCTCTCCCTATGACCGGGTTCTGGCCACCCAGTTTGGCTCCTATGCCGCCAAGATGGTGGAGGATGAGAACTACGGCATCACCGTGGCTATGAAGAATAACCACGTCTGGGCCAACAAGCTCTCCGATATCGCCGGAAAAAGCCGTCTGGTCCCCGAGGGCCACGGTATGCTGGAGGTCGCCCGCCGTATGGGCATCAGCCTGGGTTGATGATCCAGCCTCACAAATAACAGCAAAAAGGTCTGAGACGCTACCGTCCCAGACCTTTTTATGTTGGTATGCAATCGTTACGGCATGGCCAGCACCGCTACCTGAGCAGGCGTATCCGCCGTCAGTTCCAGGCGGCTCACCGGGTACCAACGCACCTGCTCCGCCGGGAAAAGGCTGAGGAAGGCGTCCACCGTATCCAGCTCCAG
>OJRC01000198.1_pt1 | contig 50813 bp, 51 predicted proteins | sample 1599081 | NCBI WGS metagenome assembly OJRC01 (sample SAMN03922519, study PRJEB24848) | human gut metagenome | isolation source: stool sample | host: Homo sapiens | place: Germany | collected 2010-02 | reverse complement strand
GCTCCGGCGCATTCTGCGTATAGTACAGCGTCACCTCGACGGGCGTGCCCATGCCGTCCGGCGTAAAGCTCTCAGGGTCGGCATAGGAGTAGGCATAGCCCTCCACCTGCGTCTGGTAGATGGAGGAATAGGTCTCCATGTTTGCGTCGGCTTCCGCCGTGGTGTCGCCGGTGATCGGCTGACTGGTCTGCGCGTCCACATGATGGACCGTCACCGTCGAGTTCACCGGCTCCGGCGCATTCTGCGTATAGTACAGCGTCACCTCGACGGGCGTGCCCATGCCGTCCGGCGTAAAACTCTCCGGGTCGGCATAGGAGTAGGTGTAGCCCTCCACCTGCGTCTGGTAGATGGAGGAATAGGTCTCCATGTTTGCCTCGGCTTCCGCCGTGGTGTCGCCGGTGATCGGCTGGCCGGTCTGGGCGTCCACATGATGGGCCGTCACCGTCGAGTTCACCACCTGCGGCGCGCTGGGCGTGTAGTACAGCGTCACCTCGACGGGCGTGCCCATGCCGTCCACGGTAAAGGGGTCGGGGCTGGCGTATGAATAGGTGTATCCCTCCACCGCCTGCTGATAGGTGGAAGCGCTGTAGGTTTCGGGGGCCAGATCCTCCCAGGTGTCGCCGGTGATCTGCTGGCCGGTCACTTCGTCGAGATGATGGAACGTCACCGTCGAGTTGACGACCTGCGGCGCGCTCTGCTGCACCTCAAAGACCACGGGATTGGGGCTGGTGGTGCCGTCGGGATTGAGCGTCACAAGCACTTCGCCCGTGCTGACAAGCTCGTAGCCGGCCGGTACCAGCGATGCGTCCGGGGCGAAGCTGCGCCCCTCCGCCGGCACCGTCTCGTCAAAGCCGTAAACCTCGGCGCCCGCAAAGCTGTAGGAGATATGCACCGTACCGCTGGTGGGCCCCGCCGGCTGATACGGCGGCATGGGAATCACGGACAGGTACAGCGGATAGGCGATCTCAAATACGCCATTGCGCCATACCTCGATATTAACGGCCGGAATGCCGTCCACCGCCGTGGAATTGCCGTTCACGGGCGTGCCGGCGGCGGGCGCATAGGTCACCATCGAGGGGTCCTCCATCCCGGTGATGCCGGCGATGGTCACGCCGTTCTGTAGCGCCTCTTCTGGCACGGTGGCCCAATAGACCACCTGCTCGCCATAGAGGCTCGCCATCACGGTGGTGCTCTGCACGCTTCCGTCCGCAGGTGCCGTCCACTGCAGCGTTACGGTGGGCAGCATGCTGATATCCTGCGCCAGAGCGGCCACGGGCAGCACCAGCTGCGCTGCGATGAGCAGCACGCTGGTGGCAAGCGCCAGCACGCGCCTGAAAGCTCCGGGAATATGCTTTGCCATATGGTTATCCTCCTTCGTTGCAACTGAGGCCTGTTTTCCCCTGCCGGGCCGCGGCTGGTCGCCCGCGGCCACTCTCATTGTACGGGGTTTGATTTCGACTGTCAAGGAAAGTGGGGCGGCAGTTTCTGTCGGTGCGGGTCAGTTTTTACAAGTAATACGCTGTTCTTTCCCCGCCCTTTTTGCTCTTTCCACAAGGGGGAAGGCACTCTGGCGGCGAATACACAAGGGAACGATATTTTGGAGGCGACCCGCTATGTGCGATCATCCCGACCTGCGTGAGGTTCCCCTGTCCGAGAAAGAGATGTTTCACGGCGTGCTTATCGACGTAACCCACATGCAGGTGCGCCTGCCCAACGGTCAGACCGCCCTGCGCGAGGTGGTGCGCCACAAGGGCGCGGCGGCCGTGGTGCCCGTGGACGATGAGGGGAACGTGTACCTGGTGCGCCAGCACCGCGTGGTGGTGGATCTGATGACCCTGGAGATCCCCGCCGGCAAGCTGGACTACGTCGGGGAGGACCCCCTCGCCTGCGCGCACCGCGAGCTGGAGGAGGAAACGGGCCTGCGCGCCGGGAAGATGGAAAAGCTCACGCATGTGGTGACCACGCCGGGCTTTTGCACCGAGCAAATCGGCCTGTACCTGGCCACGGAGCTGAGCCAGCATGAGGACCACCCCGATCCGGACGAATTTCTGCACGTGGAGAAGATGCCGCTTTCCGAGGCCGTCAGCCGCGTGATGAGCGGCGAGCTGTGCGACGCCAAGACCGCGCTGGGCCTTTTGATGGCGTGGCAGAAGCTGCACGCCTGACGCTCGCTTTACGCCTCATGAAAAGTAACGATTCATCCGCCGGAAAGGTTCCCGACTTTTTCAGGCTTTTCCAGAATTGGCGAATGAAATAAGGAGGATTTGTATGTCCCGGTCGCGTCGTTCCCCCGCGTTCTGGCTGCTGATGACAGCGCTGCTGCTATTGCTGGCGCTGGGGGTGTACCTGCTCGTCCTGGGCGTGACCCGTCCGCCCTTTGCCCAGCCCGGAAGCCGGGTGATCTGATGTCCGCTGTTTATTGAAAGAAAGGGCTTCCCTGCCATGCAGACATATCTGGAGGTCTTTGGCCGCCTGCCCACCATGCTCACCCGGCGGCTCATCCTGCGCCCCGTGCGCATGAGCGACGCGCAGGACCTGTACGAGTATTCCCGTGATCCGGAAGTGGCGCGCCACGTCCTGTGGGATGCGCACCGCTCCATCCACCAGACGCGCGCCTATATCCGCTACCTTCTGCGCCAGTACCGCAGCTGCGCGCCGGGCACGTTTGTCATCGCCCTGCGCGAAACGGGCAAGGTGATCGGCACCATCGGCTTTATGTGGGTCCAGACCGAAAACCGCTCCGCCGAGGTGGGCTACAGCCTCAGCCGCGCCTACTGGAACCGCGGCTTCATGACCGAAGCGCTGACCTGCGTGCTGGAATTTGGATTCACCCGCCTCAACCTCAACCGCATCGAAGCCCAGCATGAGTGTGACAACCCCGCCAGCGGCCACGTGATGCGAAACGCCGGCATGAAGCACGAGGGCACGCTGCGCCAGCGCATCTACAACAAGGGCCGCTTTGCGGATGTGGACCTGTACGCCATTTTGAAAAGCGACTTTGATCCCGCCAAAAGGGAGGTGCATGCATGAACCGTGCGCGCCTTGGGGCGCTGCTTGGCGTGTTCGCAGGCGTTCTTCTGTGCCTGTCGGCCTGCTCGACGGATTACAGCCGTTCCTACAATCGCGCTCTGGACACCTTCGCCTCCGGCGAATATGCCGAAGCCGCCGAGGCTTTCGAGCGCCTGGGCGATTACGCGCAGGCGCCCGCCTACGCCGCCTATTCCCGCGGGCTGGTGCTCTATGAGCAGGGCCAATACGCCGAGGCGGAGCCATACTTTGCCCAGTCGCTCGACATTCTCTATGGCCGGGAGCGCTACCAGTACTGCCACGCCCACGTCCTGGCCGAGGAGGGCCGTTTTGCCGAGGCTGCCGAGGCGTTTGAAGCCATCGGGGACTTTGAGGACGCACCCCTTCGCAGCCGGTATTGCCTGGGGCGCGACGCCGAGGCAAACGCCCGCTATGACGAGGCGCTCTTTGCCTATGAGGCGGCCATCACCATCGACGACGCCGAGGACCGCCTCTACAACCTGCGCGGGCAGATCTACAACCGCGCCATCGCCCTCAAGCAGGAGGGCGATTACCAGACCGCCATCGACCTGTTCATGCTCCTGGGCGATTACCTCAGCAGCGCGGATCAGGCGGTGGAGTGCAAGACCTACCTGCGGGACGCCGAGTATGACCAGGCCGACGCGCTGGAGGCAAGCGGCGATCTGCAGGGCGCCTATGACCTCTTTTCCTCCCTGTCCGGCTACCGCGACGCGGCGCAGCGCGCCGAAAATCTCGCGGCGCAGCTGGGCATCGAATAATCTCATTTTCTTTCCCGGAGGCTGATTCTTCCATGGCCAAGCTCTACTTTCGCTACGGCGCGATGGGTTCCAGCAAAACCGCCAACGCCATCATGGTGCGCCACAACTACCTGGAGCGCGGGCAGCGGGTTTTGATGCTCAAGCCCCGCCTGGACAACCGTGACGGCGAAACCATGATCGCCAGCCGCAGCGGCCTTCGCTGCCGTTGCCATTTCATTGAGGACCTGGACCGCTTCAACGTGCGGGACTATGACTGCCTGATCGTGGACGAGGCGCAGTTTCTCACCCGCGCGCAGGTGGAGCGTCTGGTGCGGGTGGTGGACATCGACAACGTGCCGGTGATCGCCTACGGCCTCCGGTGTGATTTCCGCAACGAGCTTTTTGAGGGCAGCCAGTGGCTGCTGGCCTGGGCCGACACCATCGAGGAGGTCAAGACCATCTGCTGGTGCGGCAAAAAAGCCGTCTGCAACGCGCGCGTGATAGACGGCAAGGTGGCCCGCGAGGGCGAACAGATTGTGCTGGGCGGCAGCGAAAGCTATGTCAGCCTCTGCCGCCGGCATTGGGCGCAGGGCCGGCTGGGGCCCGGGGAGCCGGAAACGGACGCCTGATAGGGCAGCGGCGCGGCGGGGTCCTCCCGCCACTTTTGCACAGCCGCGGTAAACGCCTCCGGCGGCGGCGCCGTAAAGGACAGACGCTCGCCCGTTCTGGGGTGGGTAAAGGACAGCGTGTAGGCATGCAGCATCAGTCTGGGTGCCTTCACGCCGTTTTTTTGTCCGTAGATGGGATCGCCGGCCACGGGATGGTGCAGGCTTTGCATATGCACGCGGATTTGATGCGTGCGCCCGGTCAGGATATGCACATCCAGCAGCGCCGCGTTTTTCAGGTTTTCCAGGAGCGTCCACTCCGTCACCGCCTCGCGCCCGGCGGGGTCCACGGCCATGCGCTTGCGGTCCTTCGTGCTGCGGGCGATGGGCTTGTCCACCCGTCCGGACGGCTCGCGCATGCGTCCGTCCACCACGGCCAGATAGTGCTTTTCCATCGTGCGCGCGCGCAGCTGGTCGCTCAGGCCCTGATGCGCCAGGTCGTTTTTGGCCACCATGAGAAGGCCGCTGGTATCCTTGTCCAGCCGGTGCACGATGCCAGGCCGCTTCACCCCGCCGATGCCGCTGAGGTCCTCCATGTGGTAGAGCAGCGCGTTGACCAGCGTGCCGCTTTCATTGCCCGCGGCGGGGTGCACCACCATGCCGCACGGCTTGACCACCACGGCCAGATCCGCGTCCTCATAGAGGATCTCAAGCGGAATATCTTCCTTTTCCACGGGCGTTTCCTCCGCGTCGGGCACGGTCAGTTCCAGCGCGTCCCCCGCGCTGACCTTGAAGGCGGGCTTTTGCCGCACCGCGCCGTTGACCCGGCACAATCCCTGCTCAATCCACCGGGCCGCCTGCGACCGGCTGGCGCCGCTGGCCTGCGCGGCCAGCAGATCCAGCCGCGCCTCTTCCGTGGCCACCGCCGTGATCTTTTGCATATCCCTTACGCTTCCTTCCAATCCTGCGGACGAAACAGCAGGCTCCCCGCCAGCAGCGCCACGCCCGCACAGATGGCGATATCCGCCACGTTGCACACAAACCAGGGCAAAAACGGAAAATAGATCATGTCCAGCACCCAGCCGTGCCACAGGCGCTCCAGAAAATTGCCCAGAAAGCCGCCCAGCACCAGCCCGCATGCCGTCTGCGTAAAGGGGGTGAGCCGGTAGCGCCTCAGCAGCAGCCAGCCGCAGAGAATCACCGCCAGCGGCAGCAGCATGCCCGCCGCCCGGTTGCCCGCAAACAGCCCCAGCGCCATGCCGTCGTTGCGGGTCAGCCGCAGCTCCACCAGCCAGCCCAGCGCCACCGTGCGCCCCGCCAGCAGCTCGGATGCCAGCCACTTGGTCCCGGCGTCCAGCGCAAGCGCGGCCAGCAGCACTCCGATCATCCGTTTCATCGGGTCCCCCTTATTCCAGTTGTTTTTGCACCACGCTGACGATCTGTGCCAGCATATCCCCGATCAGCGGCAGGTTGTGGCGCGCCAGATCCTGCAGGATAATCACCAGAATGGCGCCCAGAATGGTAAAGCCCACCGCCATGCCCACCCCGCGCGCCACGCCGCTGAAAAAGCTGGTCCAGAACAGGCGCTTGCGGTCGTCCACATAGCGCACGTAGTCCGCCAGACGCAGCCGCTCCATGGAAGCGATCCACCGGTCGATCTGCCGCACGACCAGATTGGCTTTCTCGGCATCGGTCGCCGCGGCATTTTCCGTAGGCTCCTCCATCTGGGCGCGGTCCTCGCTGTCCGGGGGGCTGACGCAGGGCGCATCCTTGCGCCAGCGCCGCCAAAGCCTCGTGCTCATGTATACCCACCTCCCCGGTAGTTTGTACCGGAGGCGGTGAAACCATCAATGGATTGCGTCTTTTCCGCGAAGCAGGCGCAGCGCGCGTCCGCCCAGGTCCTGAAGGCCCGCGCCGCTGTACACGAGCCAGATGGGCACATGCGACACGCCGTAGCGCGGCAGGGGCGCATAGATGGCCGTGATCAGCGTGGCCACCAGCAGATAGACCGCCGGCGCATAATACCCGCGCCGCGCACGCCCGCCCAGGCGCGGGCACAGAAGCCCCCATGCCGCCAGCGCCAGACAACCCCACCACACAAGGGCCATCAGCCTGTCGGACATCAGGTCCACCGTGCGCAGGTGGGAAACCGTCAGCGCCAGCGGCTTGTAGAGGAGGTGGCTCGCCACAAAGGCAAGCGGATTTTCCGTAAACCACTGCCACAGGCGCTCCTTCCCCATTTCGCCCCGCCGGGCAAAGCGCCGCTCCATGTCGTCCTGATAGCCCTGCTCCCAGGCCTCGCGGTCCGACTGGAGCACGGCTTCCTCATAGGTTCCCTCCGGATAGCCAAAGCCTATGTAGGAGCCCATGAGCTGTATGTCGCCCCGGTTGGCGGTGAAGGGCACAAATTCGCCCGTGAGCAGGCCGTTTCTGACCCACCATGGGATGAACAGCAGCACAAAGGCCGCCAGCGCGGCGCATGCGCGAAGCAGCCACGGGCGCAGGTTTTCGCGGCGGCGCAGGAGCAGCGCGGCGGGCGCGACGAGCGCCAGCAGCCCCAATCCCTTGAAAAAGGCCGCGCCGCACATGCACAGCACCCCGGCCCAGTACCGTCCCCAGCGCCATTCCCGCACGCTGGCCACCAGAAAGTAGATGGCAAACAGGTTCAGGCACATGTAGGGCGTTTCGGTCAGAAAGACGATGTTGACCGACAGCAGCGCCGGCTCCAGCACGCACAGCCCGGCAGCAATCAGCCCCGCCGTGCGCGAGCACAGCAGCTCGCCCAGCAGATAGGCGGCGATGGCCGTCAGAAGTCCGATGCAGGAAAAGACGATGTGCGCAGCCACCAGACCGGCCGGGTCGGCTCCCAGCAGGGCGATCAGCCCGCCCAGCAGAAGCGGCATGCCCGGACCGATGGCCGTGGTTTGCAGGCCGGGGTCCGCATAGGCGATGTAGCCCGTGCGCGCGAAGGTGATGCCGCTGGTCAGATAGCCATTGTCGTCGGAATAGGTGTTCGGGCCCATGGCATAGGGCACAATGGCCGCCACGCGGAGCGCGAGCCCCAGCGCCAGCAGCACGGCGAGCACGAGGGCGGCGCGGCGGGGCGTGAGGCGGCCTTCGTCCGTGATGGTGTTCACCGCGCGCTCACCTCCCAGTCCGCCAGCGTGAGATGTCCTGCTGCCGTCTCCCCGTCAAGGGGCGTCACCAGCACGCGGGCCTGCACCCGGCAGGGTTCTTCCGGCTCTGCACGCACGCTGACGGCACAGACGCGGGCGCGCTCCTTGTCGCTCTCCAGCGGCAGTTCGATGCGGGCGGTGTCGATCACACGCCCGTCCCTCTCAGACAGGCACGTCCATTCCAGCCATACCTGATAGCCCCAGCGCTTGCTCGTCAACGCATTGTGCGCACCGGAGGCATAGACCGTCAGCGTGGCTTCGCGTGTGCCCGGCTCCAGCGGCACGGCGGCGGAAGCGGCGCTTCGCTCGGCGCCCTCCCCCGCCTCCCAGCGCAGGGTCAGCGCATCGGGCAGGGCTTCCAGCGCCAGTCCTTCGCCGGCCTCGAAGCCCATCCCGCTCACATCGAGAAATCGCGTTTCAAACGCCGCAACATTCCCCGGCTGTTCCTTCAGGCACACCCAGGCGGTGACAGCCGCCGAAACCAGCGCCAGGCACCCCAGCAGCAGCGCGGTGAGGCGCCGTTCCCGCTTTTGCATGTCCCGCCCTCCTTTTGGTCAGATGCTCTCATTATACCCCATGCCCGGCGGCGACACAAGGGTGCAAAAAGGCCCCGCCGTTTGAGGCGGGGCCTGTGCAAAGCCCATGGATCAGATGATCTCGATCACGCACATCTCGGCAGCGTCGCCGCGACGGGGTCCGAGCTTGTAGATGCGGGTGTAGCCACCGGCGCACTTCTTTTCCTCGTTGCGCTTTTTGAACTTGGGGCCATATTCGCGGAAGAGCTTCTCCACCACGGGATACTTGACGTCCTTGGTGCGCTCCTTCCAGTCGGCCTTGTCCTCATCCTTGCGCTGCACATCCTTGAGCTCATAGAGGTAGCTCATCATCAGGCGGCGGGCATGCAGCTTGCTGGGGGCGTCGTTGACCACGTTGAGGGTAACGAGCTGGCCCTTGTCGTTATGGGTTTCCTTGGTGACTTCCACGGTGTTATCGCACTCATTGACCGCAAGCGTGATCAGGCGCTCGGCGGCACGGCGCACTTCCTTGGCGCGGGCCTCGGTCGTCTCGATGCGGCCATACCAAATCAGGTTGGTCACCTGATTGCGCAAAAGCGCCTTGCGCTGATCGGCAGTACGGCCCAGTTTCCGTTGTGCCATGGTATGTTATCCTCCTTTTAGGGAATCGGTCGGTTATTCGTCGCTGGGGCGCAGCGAGAGGTTAAGCGCTTCGAGCTTCTGCTCCACTTCCTCCAGGCTCTTGCGGCCGAGGTTGCGCACCTTCATCATATCCTCCTGGTTGCGCTGCACCAGCTCCGCAACGGTGTTGATACCCGCGCGCTTGAGGCAATTGTAGGCACGCACACTCAGGTCCAGCTCCTCGATGGTCATCTCGAGCACTTTTTCCTTCTTGTCGTCTTCCTGATCGGTGAAGGAGATGGTGGTCACCTGATCGGTCAGGCCGACGAACAGGGTCAGATGCTCGGTGAGGATCTTGGCGGCAAGGCTGATGGCCTCGTCAGGCTGAACGCTGCCGTTGGTCCACACCTCCAGGGTCAGCTTGTCATAGTCGGTGATCTGGCCCACGCGGGTATCGGTCACCGTGTAGTTGACCTTGCGGATGGGGGTGAAGATGGAGTCGATCGGAATGACCCCGATGGGCATGTTGGGATACTTGTTCTTTTCCGCGCTCACGTATCCGCGGCCCTTGTCGATGGTCAGCGTCATTTGCAGGTGGGCATCCTCGTTGAGGGTGGCGATATGCATCTCCGGATCGATGAACTCAAGCTCGTCATCAATGGCGATGTCCTTGGCCTTGACCTCGGCGGGGCCCTTCACATCGAGCATGACGGTTTTGGGCTGATCGGAATACAGCTTGGCCGACAAGGTCTTGAGGTTCAGGATGAGCTCGCTCACGTCCTCGGTGACGCCGGGCACGGTGGAGAACTCATGCTGAATGCCCTCGATCTTGATGCTGGTCACGGCCACGCCGGGCAGCGAACTAAGCAGCACACGGCGCAGGGCGTTGCCCAGCGTGTTGCCAAAGCCGCGCTCCAGGGGCTCCACGACGAATTTGCCGTAGGTGCCATCCGGGCTGAGCTCCGCACAGTCGATGCGCGCCTTTTCGATTTCGATCATTCGTTTTACCCTCCTGTTTTAAGCCATTGGGTTGAGGGAGTAACGCCTCATCCTAACGAGAGTAGAACTCGACGATCATGTTTTCCTGCAGGGTCAAATCGACGTCATCGCGCTGCGGCAGGGCGGCGACGGTGGCGGTGAGGTTTTCAAGGTCGGTGGTGAGCCACTTGGGCACGACGCGGCCGGAGCCTTCCTTGGCGGCCTTGAAGATGGCGATGTCCTTCTTGGTGGACTTGACGCCGATCACATCGCCCTGCTTGACGGTGTAGGAGGGGATGTCCACCTTCTTGCCGTTGACGGTCATCAGGCCGTGGCAGACGAGCTGACGGGCCTGAGCGCGGCTGGCGGCAAGGCCGCTGCGGTAGACGACATTATCCAGGCGCAGCTCAAGGAGCTGGAGCAAGTTGTCGCCGGTGATGCCCTTCATGCCAGTGGCACGGGCAAAGGTGCGCTTGAACTGGCCTTCCATCAGGCCATAGGCGCGGCGGGCTTTCTGCTTTTCACGAAGCTGGAGGCCGTACTCGCTCGCCTTACGCTGCCGGGCCTGTCCATGCTGGCCCGGAGGGGTGGGGCGGTTCTGCTGCGCGCACTTGGACGAGAAGCACTTCTCGCCCTTGAGGAAGAGCTTGGTGCCCTCGCGGCGGCACATACGGCACACGGAATCGGTATATCTTGCCATGTTGATTGTACCTCCTCGAAATCCTTACACTCTTCTACGCTTGGGCGGACGGCATCCGTTGTGCGGAATGGGTGTAACGTCTTTGATCATGTTGACTTCCAGACCCGCGGCCTGCAGGCTGCGGATAGCGGCCTCACGCCCGGAACCGGGGCCCTTGACATAGACCTCGACAGTCTTGAGGCCAAACTCCATGGCGGCCTTTGCGGCGGTCTCAGCAGCCATCTGAGCGGCAAAGGGCGTGGACTTCTTGCTTCCACGGAAGCCCAGGCCGCCGGCGCTGGCCCAGCTGAGGGCGTTTCCGTTGGTGTCGGTCAGGGTAACGATGGTATTGTTAAAGGAAGAACGGATATGCGCGGCGCCACGCTCGACGAGCTTCTTTTCACGGCGCTTGCGCGTTACCTTCTTAAGCTTTTGCTTGGGTGCCATGTTTGTTCATCCCTCCGTGCTGAATCAGCATACTTTGCGTCTGGTTAACGAGTGGCCTTCTTCTTGCCCGCGATGGTGCGCTTGGGGCCCTTGCGGGTACGCGCGTTGTTCTTGGTGTTCTGTCCGCGGACGGGCAGGTTGCGGCGGTGGCGCACGCCGCGATAGCAGCCGATCTCCACCAGACGCTTGATGTTGAGGGACACCTCACGGCGAAGGTCGCCCTCCACCTTGACGTGATGCTCGATGTATTCACGAAGCTTGCTCACATCGTTTTCGCTGAGGTCCTTGACGCGGGTATCGGGATTGATCTCGGTTTCGGCGAGGATCTGCTTGGACGTGGCCAGGCCGATGCCGAAGATGTAGGTCAGGCCGATCTCCACACGCTTTTCCCTGGGCAGGTCTACGCCCGCAATACGTGCCATGTGTGGTTACACCTCCATGTAATGTGCTCTCTTGAGCCGAAGGGGCTCTTGAAGTTGGACGCGTCCACGTAGAGAGAGCGAAGCGCATCCCAAGCCCCCGCACGGCCCTGACGGCCGCGCTTTGTCAGTGATGATGTTTCCGCCCGGCCCGTGGTCACGCGCCTTTTGAGCGCATGCAGCCGCCCACGGCTCCCGGCATACTCCAACTTTTGAATTATAGCACAGTTTCGCGCAACTTGTAAACTCTTTTTGTGGGGATTTTTTTCAAGAATTTTGGGAAATTCAGGGGAAGGGGGCGGAGCGGGAAGAAGCCATCCCTGCCGTTTTCAGCTTCTCCCGCTGAATTGCCTGATCTTCATGAAAAAAAACATCCTGCGGTATCAAACCGAAGGATGTTTTTTCATTTGAGGGCTACACAAGACGCAGCACTCATCAATGATGCTTTCCACAATTCTCAGCTGGGATGGTTCCAGCAAGCGTAGCTTGTCCGCCAAAATCAAAAGGTCCTTGTCAATTAGATCCCCGGTAAGAAGATAATCGGCGCTCACTTCAAGCGCGGTAGCTATTTTCAAGAGGTTTTCAGGACGCATTGCCCGTTTGCCTGCCTCGGCATAAGAAATATATTGCGTCGTCAAATTGCTCTTATCCGCAAGCGCTTCCTGTGTCAATCCGAGTTTTTTGCGCCGCTCCATAATGCGTTGACCAATTTCTTTCAAGCGTGGCTCTGCGTCTGACATCCTCTCACCTCCATTCTACTGTTGAATTATATCCACAATCGATGATAAAATTAATCGCTTATTGTTGATATAATTCAACAATACGCGATATGAAGAGAATGGAGTATAAAAAGATGAGAGCCAAAACCGCGTGTTTTACCGGCCACCGAAACATCCCCACTGAACAGTATGACGCATTGAACCAGCGATTGGAACACATCATTGTCCATCTGATTGACAGAGGCTACCGGTTCTTTGGCGCCGGTGGCGCACTGGGATTTGATACAATGGCAGCCCAAGCTGTGCTCACACTGAAAAAGCAATATACATTCATTCGGTTGATACTCGTTTTGCCATGCCATTCCCAGACAAAAAAATGGAATGAACCCGACAGAGCAATCTACGAGCGCATCCAAAAGCAAGCCGAAAAAGTTGTCTACATGTCCGAAGCATATACGCAAGGCTGTATGCACCGACGAAACCGCCATCTGGTAGACCACAGCAGCGTATGCATTTGTTACCTGACCAGTTCGAGCGGAGGTACGGCCTACACGGTCAACTACGCCCGCAAGCAAGGGCTTGAGATTATCAACATCGCATAATGCAGAAAAGCCGCCAGCAGATGGCATCTGCGCTGGCGGCTTCTCATGGATCAAATCAAAGCATTTTGAGCAACTGCGACTCTTACAGGTCCCAGACATACTCGGACGCAAGTCCTCAAATCTGCCCCGGTCGCGGGGAGCCCGCCCCACTATCCGTCATCTCCGGCGGATTTGGGTCCAGGGCGTCAGCCCCGGACGCGGGGAGCCCGCCCCACTACCCGCCACCTCCGGCGGAGTCGGGTCCAGGGCGTCAGCCCCGGCCGCGGGGAGCCCGCCCCGGCACCCACGCCCTCCGGCGGAATTGGGTCCAGGGCGTCAGCCCTGGGGTTAGAGGACCTTGCGCAGGAAGTCCTGCGTCCGGGGATTCTGCGGGTTTTCAAAAATGTCGCGGGGCGTGCCCTCTTCCAGTACGCGGCCCTCGTCCATGAAGAGGACGCGGTCGCCCACCTCGCGGGCAAAGCCCATCTCGTGCGTCACGACCACCATGGTCATGCCCTCGGCGGCGAGCTTCTTCATCACGTCCAGCACCTCGCCCACCATTTCGGGGTCCAGGGCGCTGGTGGGTTCGTCAAAGAGCATCACGTCGGGGTTCATGCAAAGGGCGCGCACAATGGCGATGCGCTGCTGCTGTCCGCCGGAAAGCTGCTTGGGATATACGCCCGCCTTCTCCAGCAGACCCACGCGCGCCAACAGCTGGGTGGCCTTTTCGGTCGCCGCTTCTTTGGACATCTGGCCGGTCTGAATGGGAGCCAGCGTAAGGTTCTGCATCACGGTCAGATGCGGAAACAGGTTGAATTGCTGAAACACCATGCCCATCCGGCGGCGGATCAGGTTGATGTCGCATTTGGGGTCGGTGATGTCGGTGCCTTCAAAGAGAATCTGCCCTTCGGTGGGCCGCTCAAGCAGATTCAGGCAGCGCAGAAAGGTGCTCTTGCCCGAACCGCTGGGGCCGATGATCACGACTTTTTCGCCGGGAGCAATATGCTGGTCGATGCCCTTGAGGACCTCGAGCTGCCCAAAGGATTTTTTGAGTCTCTTAACGGTTATCACCCTGACGCAGCCTCCTTTCCAGCTTGCCCACCATACGGGTGAGGAACATGACCAGAATCAGATAGATGATTGCCACCGCAATCAGCGGCATGAACGGCGAATAGGTGACGCCGCGGATGCGGTTGCCCGCGAAGGTCAGATCGCTGACGGCCACGTAGCCCGCCACGGAGGTCTCCTTCAGCAGGGTTATGAACTCGTTGGCCAGCGTGGGCAGAACGGTTTTGAGGACCTGCGGCGCGATGACGAACCACATGGTCTTGAGGTAATTCAGACCCAGACTGCGGCCCGCCTCCATCTGCCCCTTGTCGATGCTCATGATGCCGGAGCGGAAAATCTCCGACACATACGCGCCGCTGTTGATGCCGAAAGCCAGAGTGGCCACCATCACGCCATTGTCCGATGTGGCGAAGATGATGTAATACATAATCAGAAGCTGGATGACCATGGGCGTGCCGCGGATGATGGTGGTGTAGATCAGGCACAGCCGGTTCAAAAATGCAAAGATCAGGCGCGCCGGACCCTTGCGCATCCCGGTGCCCGCGTTGTCCCACGTGGTGCGCAGAATGGCCACGACCACGCCCAGCACAATGCCGATCAGGCAGGCAAGAAGCGCGATCAGCAGCGTATTGCCCAGGCCGGTCAGCAGCATGCGCCAGCGGTTTTTGTCAATGAAATTCAGAATAAATTCGGCCTTTACGTCGTCAAACCACGCCGCAAGGTCTGTCAGAAGCGTCACGCGCTCAGCCCCCTATCAGTCTTTGGTGCGAAGAAAGGGGGGCGGCGCTGCCGCTCCCCTGCTGCATCCGGTTGGATTATTCGGCCGGGATGTACTTCTCGATGATCGCCGGGATGGTGCCGTCGGCGGTCAGCTCTTCCAGAGCCGCGTTGAACTTCTCAACCAGCTCGGTGTTGTCCTTGGCAAAGCAGGCCGCGTAGTCCTCCACCACATAGGTGCTGTCCAGGATCTTGAGGCCTTCGTTGGCGGCGACATACGCCTTGGCGGGCTCGTTGTCGATGATCACGCAGTCGATCTTGCCGTTGACCAGCGCCATCACGGCCTCGTTGCCGTTGGGGAAAGCGGCGACAGTGCCCTTGCCGGCCTCTTCGATGTCGCTCATGGCGTAAATGTAGCCGGTGGTGGCGTTCTGCGTGCCGACGGTGTAGTTCGCGCCGTCCGCCAGCAGGTCATCCACGCTGGTGATGGGGCTGTCGTCCTTGACGATGATGACCTGAACGCCGGTGGCGTAGGTATTAGAGAAGCTGACCATCTGCTTGCGCTCTTCGGTCACGGTCATGCCGGCCATGACGAAGTCGTACTTGCCGCTGGCCACGCCGGAGATCAGGGAATCAAACTCGGTATCCACGATCTCAAGATCGTAGCCCATCTTCTCGCACACGGCGGCGGCGATTTCGGGATCAATGCCCACAACCTGGTCGCCCTCGACATATTCATAGGGAGGGAAGGACGCGTTGGTCGCCATGGTCAGGGTTTCCTTGCTCTCCGCGCACGCGGCGAAGGCGGTCAAAGTCAATGCAAGCGTCAAAGCCACAGCCAGAATCTTCTTCATGATGGTTGCCTCCATTCATTCGCTCGTTCATCTGGGAACGTGCATAGTATACAACCAGTTATGCATCCTGTCAAGCCCTTTTTGCATAAATATTCAACATTTTTCTGCATATGCGAATGGATGATGCATAACCCTTATATTTCAAGGATTCTGGCACAGTTCCCGGTAGCGCTCCGCACCCATGGCATAGGCGTCGCCCCCCTGGGCATCCAGCGCCACGGTGAGCGGCAGGTCGCGTACCGTCAGCCGCTTGATGCTCTCAGTACCCAGGTCGTCATAGGCGACGACTTCCAGCGCCTCCACGCAGGCGGCCATATAGGCCGCGCACCCGCCGATGGCCGCAAAGTAGACCGCACCCGTCTCCATGATGGCAGCGCGCACCGCCTCTCCCCTCTCGCCCTTGCCGATCATGGCGTTGACGCCATAGCGCAGCAGCCGGGGCGTAAAGGCATCCATGCGCATGCTGGTGGTGGGGCCGATCGCCCCGCAGGCCTTTCCGGGCGGCGTGGGCGTGGGGCCCGCGTAAAAAACCGTCTGTCCGCGCAGGTCCACGGGCAGCTCCTCACCCGCATCCAGCGCAGCGCACAAACGGGCATGCGCCGCGTCACGCGCGGTGTAGATCACCCCCGAAAGCAGCACGCGGTCGCCTGCGTGCAGGCTTCGGATCGCCTCCGCCGTAAGAGGGGCATTCAAACGAATCATGGCCGCATCCTCCCAATCCTCACAGAATCGCGCTGGCATGGCGCGTAACGTGGCAGCCCACGTTGACCGCAACCGGCAGGCCGGCGATATGGGTAGGCGCCGCCTTGATGCGCACGCTGAGCGCCGTGGTTTTCCCTCCGAAGCCCTGAGGCCCGATGCCCAGGGCATTGACGCGCTGCGTCAGTTCCCGTTCCAGCGCATCGTAATAGGGGTCGGGATGCGGCCCCTGGCGCAGCTCCACGAGGGCCTCCTTGGCCAGCTCCGCCACGCGCTCAAAGGTACCGCCCACACCCACGCCCAGCATCATGGGCGGACAGGGGTTGGCGCCCGCAAGGCGCGCCGTTTCCACCACAAAGTCCTTTACGCCCTCCAGGCCCTGGGCAGGGGTGAGCATGCACAGGCGGCTCATATTCTCGCTGCCGAATCCCTTGGGCGCGACCGTGAGCCTAAGCCGGTCGCCCGCAACCAGCCGCACATGCAGCACGGCGGGGGTGTTATCGCCCGTATTTCCCCGGCGGATGGGGTCGCACACCACGGACTTGCGCAGGTAACCGTCGGTGTATCCGCGCCTGACGCCCTCGTTGACCGCATCCTCCAGCAGCCCGCCGCAGATATGCGCATCCTGTCCCAGCTCGGCATAGACCACGGCCATGCCGGTATCCTGGCAGATGGGCATGCGGCGCTCACGCGCCACGTCGGCGTTATGACAAATCAGCTGCAGCGTTTCCCGGGCAGGCGGGAAGGGCTCCGTTTCGCAGGCTCCCTCCAGCAGCTCCCGCACCGGCTCCGGCAGCAGCGTGCAGGCTTGCACACACAGCCGCGCAACCGTCGCGGCAATGTCCTCACAGCGTATCTCCCGGCACTGTCCCATGGGAACGACCTCCTTCTTCGGCGGAATTTCAGTCCAGCGTGACGCGCAGTACCTCGCAGGGATTGCCCCAGCGCGGTAGATGCACCGGGTTGCCCGCTCCTGCGGAGATGACCATCCGCCCGTCCACCACGCCGCAGGTATAGCGGGGAAAAAGCCCCTGCCCCGGCGAAAACACCCCGCGTCCGGCCACGCGGATCTGTCCGCCGTGCGCGTGCCCGGCCACCACCAGGTCCAGCGCGCGGGTGCGCAGATATTTGATGTAATGCTCCGGCTTATGGCAAAGCAGCACCTTGACGCCGTCCAACTTTTCAAACTGATCCATCATGTCGGGCTCGCGCACGATGGAAGGCGGATACCATCCGCCGATCCAGCATTCCCCGAAGCGCACATAGCGGTTGATCAGCACCTCCGCGCCCGTCCGCTCCAGATCGCCCACCAGCAGGCGGAACTGCTTCTGCCGCGTTTCGTGATTGCCCAGTGAAAAAAAAGTGGGCAGCCGGCCGGCCGCTTCCTTCAGGAAGGCGACGCCCCTGGCCGAGGACTGGCGGTACCGGTCGCACACATCGCCGGGCACCAGCAGCGCATCCGCGCCGTCCAGCAGGGGCCACAGGTCGTCGTAGGGCTCATCGTGCAGGTCGCTGACCACAGCGAAATCGACGGGGCGGGTCAGCCGGCCCGTGTGGATGTGATACTTCGTCAGCTTGCGCGTTTGCATGCGTTTACGGTCCTTTCCGGGGGAGGGGTCGCATTGGAAAACACAGCATTCCCGTTCATTGTAGCACAGAAGGCAGGCCCTGCCAAGGGTGCAAAAACGCTCCCGTCCATGGGGCGCGCTTTTCCGCACGCCGAAAGGGGAGCGTCTCGTAAAAGAGCCGTCTCCCCCTTCGGTTTCTGATCGGATTGATCCGAGAAAAATCCATACTGCCCTGCGCTGACGGACAAATCCCCTGCAAAAAGTACGCCTGGGTGCCTTTCTCCCGCCCTGCGCTTTTCCGGGCTTTCGCTGCGGCGTGCGCGGCCGGCTGTGCCTGCGCAGTCCCTGCTGTTTTTTGAAGGCTTATTCCTTCAGCGTTGTGACAACCGATACGCCGTCCGGAATGGCCGTGATGGATGCATTCGGATTGCTCAGGCGTTCGCAGGCCAGCTCAAGCGCTTCCTGCAGGCCGTGTGCCGGCGTCATGTGCAGGGCCCGGATGGTCTCGTCCGGCAGCTCCGAGACATAGATCACGCTGGCTTTTTTCAGAATGCGCAGCAGAATCTGCGCCTGCCACTGGTCCGGCACCGTCTGCGCGGGTTCGCGGCTGAGGAACATCGCCATCGTCTTGTTGATATCCGCCTCATCCGCCAGCTGGTGATAGAACGCATCGCCGCCTACACCGTCGCTGGAGCTCGCCAGCATGATAATGACGCCTCCATCCCGCACCACCGTCTCGGCCGCCGTCATGCCTTTTGGCGACTGGTAGACATTCTGGTCCAGCGGATAGCCGCCGTTGGTCGTAATCACGATATCGGATGCCTTGCCCGACACGCGGCAGATACGGCTGAGGAAATCGCAGCCGCGCGCATGCGCCTCCTCCATATCGCCCGCCACCGCAAAGATGATTTTCTTTTCGGCGTTCAGCACCACATTGAGGATGAAGGCCAGCCCGGCGCGGCGTGCGGCCCACACCATGTCCTCGTGAATGGGATTGCCTTCCAGAATGCCGGTCCGGGCCTTCTCATGCGCAATATGGTGCGAGCAGTGGTTCTCCAGCACGGTGGCGCGGCCGGCAACGCCCGGCAGCACGGCCTTTCTGCCGCCGGAAAAGCCCGCAAAAAAGTGCGGTTCAATAAACCCCTCCGCCACCAGCAAATCCGCCTCCACTGCCAGGCGGTTCACGATGCAGCGGCCCCCGGAGGGAAGCTGCCCAATATCCGTCAGGTTTTCGGCGTCGTCGCAGTCATGAACGACGATCTTCTCCCGCCGGCAAACGTCCTCTCCAAACTTGTCCAGCTGCTCCGCCTCCGTCATGCTGCGGTGGCAGCCCGTCGCCACCAGGATGGTGATGTCCGCCTGCGGGGCGCCCCGGCGGATTTCTTCAAGCAGCAGCGGAAGGGTAATCTTGCTGGGCACGGGACGGGTATGGTCGCTGGTAATAACGACAATGTTTTTCTTTCCCTCCGCCAGCTTGCTCAGCCGTGGCTGCCCGACGGGATTTTCCAGCGCCAGCCGCACAAGCTCCTGCTGGTCGTGTTCGGGCACATAGCTTTCCACACCGGAAAGCAGCACATCATGGAGCCGGTCCTCCTCCAATGCGCAGGTCAGATGGCCCCTGCCGTACGGAAACTGAATTTCTCGCATAAGCTCCTCCTTCGTTTTTTATCATGCAGTCCATCGTGCTCTTTCACAGATCAATATCATTCACAGGCCAATGCCGCGCTGATGAACGGCGTGCGCGGCCGGACGCCATGCTCCCGATACCGTTCCCGCCGGCGGGTGCGCACAACGGCGGAACCGATCCTCCCCGACCAAAATCATCCGCCGGGCGGATGATGCCGGCATCGCTCGCGGAAAATGCTGCCGCATACGGCAGGGACCGCAGGCCCTTGCACCCCACACCCTGTCAGCATCCCGGCTTCCCGGACCACTGACGAAGGGGGCTGATTCCAAGAGGAATCAGCCTCCTTCGAGTATGGCTCATTCCCCGTGGAATGGGCCAGGCTGTCATGCTATTGCAGGAAATGCTTTTGCGTTTCCAGCGCGTTGAGCACATGCTGCGTGGCTGCCTCCTGTGCCCGCAGCGCTTCGTGCGTCTTAAGCGCCTCCAGTATTTCCCGGTGGCAGCGGTTGGTATGCTCCACATCGCCCAGTCCTTCCCACGTGCGGCAAGGGCGGTGAATCGTCTTTTTGAGAATCGCATGCAGGGAATCCACCAGATAGTCGTTGCCGCAGCAGCTGGCGATATGCGTGTGAAAGGCGTTGTTGTTGCGGGTATACTCCTCAATGTCCAGCTCCAGAGTGGCCTGCTCCATTTTAATAACAAATTTTTCCAGTATGGAAAGGTCCTCCAGGCCAATTCGCTGGGCGGCCAGCCGGGCAATCATGCCCTCCAGACAGGCGCGCACATCCTGCATTTCGTGGATGGTTTTCAGGTCGATATCCGCCACCATGGCCCCTTTGTGCTTTTCACGAACGACCAGCCCCATGGTTTCCAGCTGGCGCAGGGCCTCCCGAATGGGGGTGCGGCTGACGTGATAGTAGTCGGATAGCTCCTTCTCCACCAGATGCTCCCGCGGCTTGTATTTTCCCGCCAAAATTGCGCGCCGGATGTAATCAACCAATTCGCCTTCAGAATATTTGCTGTATCGCGCCATATCAGCACATCCTGTCTCTATTGGGTTTGGGAAAAAACAGTCGATATAATCAGTATAGAAGGATTTTTCCAAATGTCAATCCCTTCCGCAATAGGCAGCGAGCCACTGTTCAACCTCTTTTAACCGGCGCAGGCGGTTACGGGGCTTTCCAGAACGGCATAATTCATGCGTTTCCCCCTTGAAGATCGCCATACGGGCCGGCACGCCGTTTTCCCGGATTGCCGTGAACATCATCATGGCCTGGCTCAGATGGCAGCGGGTATCCGCATCGCCATGGATGAAAAGCGTAGGCGTTTTCACCTGGTGGGCATATTTCAGGGGAGAGCGGTCCCACATATACTCGGGATTGATGTACACATTGGATTTCATATGCATTTCACCAAAGCGGATGCCGTTGTCGCCCGTCACATCCTTGGAGGGACAGTTGGAGATGGAACGGTCCGAAATGGCGCAGCAGAAGCGGTCCGTATGCCCGATGATCCAGTTGGTCATGTAACCGCCGTAGGAACCGCCGAACACACACAGCCGGGTGGGATCAATCTGGGGATACGTTTCGAGCACCTTGTCCGTGAAGCGCATCAGATCGTCGTAATCCACGGTGCCCCAGCGGCCGCTCACATCGCCAAAGGCCTCTCCCCGCCCGTCGGACCCGGTGGGGTTGCAGCAGAATACGTAATAGCCCAGATCACAAAGCGTCTGCATCTCATGGTGGAATACATGGCCAAACGCCCCGTTCGGACCGCCGTGGATCACCAGCACGCCGGGACATTTTTTCTCCTGCGGCACCTCGGGCCTGCGCACCAGCCCGTAGACCTCCACGCCCTCCGAATTGGTGAAGTGGATATCTTCGGGCATGGGGGCGCGCACATCGCCGTTGAGGGTGGTCAGCGGCACTTCGCTGCCGCCGTCCAGGCGATACAGTTCGCTAAGGCGCATATCACGCAGGCCGGAAAACACAATCAGGCTTCCGCAGACGTCAAAGCCATCCACCATGCCTTCGCCATGGGTCAGGCGCTCCATGTGCCCCGAAGCTTCCATGCGGTAGAGCTGAGAGCCGTACTCCTCGGTAGCCACGAAATAGAGGCAGCCTCCGCGCGCCAGCACCACGTTGGAGGCCCCGTAACGCACATCGGTTACGACGGAGTTGGCAATGTGCATTCCCGGCGCGGCCAGCACGGTTTCCTCGCCCTGCAGATTTACGCTCACCACCTTGGGCGCGGCATAATAGCTTTCATCCGCGCCGGATGCCACAATCACGGGCAAACCATTGAGCGCGGCCACCTGGCGCACCCGCCACCGGCGGCTGTCCACCGGCAGGAAATTGCGTCCGGCGGCTGCATCGTAGCAGCCCACGGCATCCCAGTCCGAGCGGATGGCGTCCACCACCGCGCCGGAATAGACGATGCGGTTTTGATCCGCATCGCAGGCCACATGGGCCACGTCCATGTTTTCAGGGGAGATGCGCTCGGGTTGGCCGTCTTTTTCCATCAAAAACAGCTGCCTGCGCATCTTGGAGATAAAGCCCCTGCCATTATACCAGAAAGGAAATTCATCCAGCACGGTAAAGTGCCCATCCTCGGCGGCCTTCTCCGCCGTGAGGGGACGCGTGGCGCTCAGCAGCAGGCGTCCGTCCCGAAGGCCGTCCTCCAGGGTGGCCGCAAAGGGCAGGAATCCCCATTGCTCGCAGCCGCCCTGCGCCGTAAGCGCATATATGCCCGTACCGCCTTCCTGCGCAAGCGCCACGGCCAGCGAGCCGTCCCCAAGCCACGCCAGAGAGCCGCAGCCCATGGGCGCCACGTAGTTCAGGGCCGCGCCGGAAGTGGGAGAAATGACCCGCACATAGGAATCATAACCACTTTTGTCCGCCTTGGCCCGATAGGTCAAAAAGGCGCATGCGCCGCCGTCCGGGCTGATCCGGGGAGCGGATACGAAGCGGTAGTCCATCAGATCCATCAACGCGGTTTTCATGCCTGCGCCTCCTTTAAATAGCGGTCCATCCACGCGGTAATCTCCTCAAGGCGCTTGACCCGGTTGGAGGGTTTGCCCGAGCGGGAAAGCTCGTGGTTTTCCCCATGGAACAGGCACATGCGCACCGTGGCCCCGGCGCGGATGGCTCCGGCATACATCGCCATGGCTTCCGGCAGCGTGCAGCGCGTATCCTGATCGGAGTGGATAAACAAAAGCGGCGTTTTGCAGTTGATGGCATATTTGCCGGGCGAATCATCCCAGGCCGCGCGGGCCGAGACAATGGCATTGGGCGGGAAGTTCTCGCTGGTGACCCAATAGCCGGTGTCGCAGTTGTATTCGTGAACGATCCAGTCGCCAATGCTGCGCTGGGTCGCCGCACAGCGGAAACGGTCGGTATGCCCCACGATCCAGTTGGTCATGTAGCCGCCGTAGGAACCGCCGGTCACACCGATCCTTGCGGGATCGATCTGGGGATAGCGGGCCAGCACCAGGTCGGTGAAGTTCATCAGGTCGTCGTAATCCTTGGTGCCGTTGAGACCCATAATGCGGGAATAGGCGTCGCCATGGCCGTCGGAGCCGCGGGGGTTGCAGAAAAACACGAAATAACCCGCCTGCGCCCAAATCTGCATTTCATGATAGTAGACCTCGCCATAGCTGCCCTTGGGGCCGCCATGAATGTCCAGAATCGCAGGATATTTTTTGGAGCTGTCGAATCCCAGGGGCTCCATTACCCAGCCGGAAACGGTGCTTCCTTCATCGTTGGGAAAGAACAGGGGCTGCGGCCGTACCACGGCATGGGAACGGATATACGGGCCGTTCCAGTCCGTAAGCGCGGTTTCGCTTCCATCCGCCAGATTCAGGGAATACACCTCTTCCAGCCCCATATCCCGCATGCCCACGATGACGCACCGGCCGGCGGCCACATCAAAGCAGTCCACCGATCCGTGAACGCGGGTCACCTCGCGGGTTTCGCCCGAAGGGGCAAGCTCGAACAGCGGCGAATCGCCGATCTTTGCGGCGGTAAAGTAGATGCTTCCGTTCATCTCCTTGCAGTGAATGCCGCCGCCATAGCGGCAGTCGCTGCCCACCGTCAGGCCGCCGATATACAGATCGGGATAGGCGTAATCGCGGATATCCCCCGTCGCGAGATCCAGCAGGTAGAAGTGCGGATTTTCCATAATGGTGTTGTAATGGCCCAGGGTGCCCGCAAACACCACCTGCCCTTCCAGCATGGAAACCCAGGTCACGCGGTAATCACCGGGCGTCAGCACCTGCCGGAACGAGCCGTCGGCCAGGTCGTAGACGGAAATGCCTCCCTTGATGATGCGCTTGTCCTCAAAGCATTGTCCCGACAGCACGATTTTCTGCCATTGGGCGCAATAGCTGAACTGCATGGTTTCAAAGGTAGGAGGCGTAATCTGCTTCAGGCCGCCATCACGGATGTCAAAGAGAAACAGGGAGATCCGGGTGCCGGAAACATAGCCCGTGCCGTTGGACTGAACGGGCAGGTCGGTTACGATCACGCAGTCGTCATCCTGACGGTCCTGGGGATGCAGCACCGTCCTGGCGCTGAGCAGATAGATCCCCCCGCCCAGCGCCTCGATGGAGCGCGCCTCCAGCGGCACTGTAAAGGCCGGTACAGACAGTCCGGTGGCAGCGTAGTAGCGGGTGAAGGAGGTTGCTTCCCCGCCGGGAACGCCATAGAGCAGCGTGTCGCCGCTTTCCCAGGCGACCAGGGGCTTTTTGCCCTCAGCGCCCACAGCCGCGCCGTGGCCGTCGGGGCCGGTCACCCACAGCTGGGTTGCGTATCCGTCCTTTTCGGTGTCGCACCGATGGCGCAGATAGGCGGCCCGGCTGCCGTCGGGCGAAAGCGCAACGTCCGACAGGTAGGTAAAATCCAGAAAATCCTTCAGTTCAATGGTATCCATAGTTCCTCCCTTGGATTAGGCCGTCGGCTGGGAAACCTCCTGGCAAAGGTGGCATGCGGTGAAGTGGCCGGGAGCGTTCTGCCTGAGCTGAGGCTTGACGCGGCGGCATTCGTCGGTCGCATGGGGACAGCGGGTGTGGAAGCAGCAGCCGCTGGGCGGATTGAGGGGCGAGGGCACATCGCCGCTAAGAACGGTCGGGTGCATGGGACGGTCCGGGTCCGGTACGGGGATGGCGTTGAGCAACGCCTGGGTGTAGGGATGGCTGGGCCGCTCAAACAGCTCCCGCTTGGTGGCGATTTCCACCACATTGCCCAGGTACATCACGGCGATGCGGTCGCAGAGGTGATACACTACGCTCAGGTTGTGCGAAATAAACACATAGGTGAGGTTATACTTCTTTTGCAGCTCCTGCATCAGGTTGAGAATCTGCGCCTGAATGGAAACGTCCAGCGCGGAAACCGGCTCATCGCATACCACGAGCTTGGGTTCCAAAGCCAGGGAGCGCGCCACGCCGATGCGCTGGCGCTGGCCGCCGGAAAACTCATGCGGATATTTGGTAATCTGGCTTTCGTTGAGGCCCACGTCCTTCATGAGCTTTTTGACTTTGGCGTTGATATCCGCCCGGGTCATGTTGGTATTGACTTTCAAAGGCTCGGCAATCAGCCGGCCAACGGTAAAACGCGGGTCCAGCGAGGAATAGGGGTCCTGGAAAATAATCTGGGATTGGGTGGACTGATCCGCCGTGCGCTTTTTCCCGGAAATCACTTTTCCGTCAAAGCTGATTTCACCGGCATAGGGCTGCAACAGACCCACAATGGTATGGCCCGTGGTGGACTTGCCGCAGCCGGATTCGCCCACGATGCCAAAGGCCTCGCCCTCGTAGACATCGAAGCTGACGCCATCCACCGCTTTTACATAGGCCTTTTTCAGCTTGAAAAAGCCTTTGCGAACCGGGTAGTACACTTTGAGATCCTTCACGCTCAAAAGGACCTTAGCCATTGTTCTTCCCCCCTTCATACAGCCAGCAGCGCACCCAGTGGCCGGGTTCCGCCTCGGTCAGTTCGGGCGCTTCGTTCATGCATTTCCCCATTGCACGGTCGCAGCGGGGGCAGAAACGGCAGCCCTTGGGGTAATCCTTGGCGCTGGGAATCGAGCCTTTGATGCTAAACAGGCTGTCCTTGTCATCGCCAATCACGGGAATGGACTTCAGCAGTCCCAGCGTATAGGGGTGAAGGGTGTTTTTGAACAGCGTGCGCACATCGGCGTATTCAACCGCCTGCCCCGCATACATGACCATCACGTTTTGCGCAATCTGGGCTACAATGCCCAGGTCGTGCGTTATCAGGATGATGGCGGTGTTCATTTCCTTTTTCAGCTCGCCCAGCAGCTTCAAAATCTGCGCCTGAATGGTCACGTCCAGGGCGGTGGTGGGCTCATCGGCAATCAGGATGGCAGGGTTACAGGCAAGCGCCATGGCGATCATCACGCGCTGGCGCATGCCGCCGGACAGCTGGTGGGGATAGTCGTCGATGACCTTTTCGGGCGTGGGGATGCCCACCTTTTTGAGCATTTCAATGCCCTTTTCGCGGGCCTGCTTTTTGTTCAGCCCCTGATGCATCTTGAGCGTTTCGCAGATTTGCTGGCCCACGGTGAATACGGGGTTAAGCGAGGTGAGGGGCTCCTGAAAAATCATGGAGATTTCGTTTCCACGAATTTTGCGCATTTCCTTTTCGGACTTTTTCAGGAGGCTCTCGCCCTTGTAGAGGATATCGCCACCGACAATTTTGCCCGGGGGAGAGGGGAAAATGCGCAATATGGACAGCGAGGTGACGGACTTTCCGCAGCCGGATTCGCCCACGATGGCAAGGGTGCCTCCGTCCTGCAGGGTAAAGCTCAGCCCGTCCACCGCAGGGGTAACGCCCTCTTCGGTGTAGAAGTATGTTTTTAAATCCTTTACTTCCAGCAATGCTTTCTCTGACATGGTCGCCCCTCCTCAGGATACGTTCTTCAGTTTCGGATCAAGGGCATCGCGCAGGCCGTCACCCACCAGGGAAAAGGACATGACCACCAGCGTAATGGCAATGCCCGGGAAAATAGCCTCGGCAGGATTATAGCGCAGCACGTCCCTGGCCTTGGACAGCATGGCGCCCCATTCGGGGTTGGGGGGCTGCACGCCCAGTCCCAGGAAGGACAGCGACGAAGCGGTGAGAATGGCGGTGCCCAGATTCAGCGTAATGTTTACGATGATCTGGGAGATGGCGTTGGGAATGATGTGGGTGCCAATGATGCGCACATTGCTCTCGCCCATCACATGGCAGGCGCTGATATACTGCGAATCACGCAGGCCGATCACCACGCCGCGCACCATGCGCGCAACCGATGGTATGGAGAATACCGCAATAGCCACCGCCGTGTTAAACAGGCCGTTGCCCAGAATGGCCACGATGGTCATCGCCAGCAGCAGGCTGGGGAAGGCCAGCATGATATCAATCAGGCGGGAGAGCAGCGTATCCACCCATTTGCCAAAGTAACCGGCACATACGCCGATAATGATACCGATGAGGGAACCGGAAACCACGCCGCTGAAGCTCAGCGCAAGGGATACGCGCGCGCCGTATACAAGGCGGGTAAAGGTATCGCGGCCCAGGTAATCCGTGCCAAACCAGTGCTCCAGCGAGGGCCCCTTATGAATTTGTGTCACGTCCTGCTCGTACGGGTCCTGCGAGCAGAGGAAGGGGCCCAGCAGGGCGGTAAAGAAGAACAGAAGCAGAATAACGGCGCCCAGCACGGAGGCCTTGCGCTTCATGAACCGGCGAAGAATGGGATGCTTTTTCATGCGGCAGACCTCCGATCAGTTATATTTCACACGGGGATCCACAAATCCGTAGAGCAGATCCACCAACGTATTGACAACGACAAACGTGGTTGCAAACAGCAGCACCGTGCTTTGGATGACCGGATAATCACGGTTGCTGATGCCATCCACCATGAAACGCCCCAATCCGGGGATGGAGAACACCGTTTCCACCAGCGCGGCGCCTGCCAGCAGGCCGCCAAAGCGCAGGCCGATAGCGGTGAGAATCGGAATCAACGCATTTTTCAGCGTGTGCGACATGATAATTTTAAACCGCGATACGCCGCGGGCCTTGGAAGTGCGGATATAATCCTGGTTGATGGTATCCAGCATGGATGAGCGCGTGGTGCGGGCAATCAGGCCCACGGCGTGCAGGCCCAGCGTTAAGATGGGCAGCACGGCATAGGCGGGTCCCTTCATGCCCATGACGGGCAGCCATCGCAGCTGCAGGGCGAACACCAGCATCAGAATCATGGCCAGGAAGAAAGAGGGCGTGGAAACAAAGATCATCGAAAGCACCATCACGATGTTGTCGCCCAGCTTGTTGTGTTTTACCGCAGCGATGATTCCCAGCATCACGCCCAGAAGGGAACCCACCAATGTGCCGCCTACCGCCAGGATCAGCGTGTTTTCATAGCGGTTGGAAATTTCCTCGATGATGGGTTTGTGCGTATACAGGCTGGTGCCAAAATCACCGTGAAGAATATCGACCAGATAATTGAAATACTGCACGGGCAGCGGATCATTCAGGCCATACTGCTCCCGCATATAGTCCAAATATTCGCTGTCCGTACCGGCTCCTTCGCTGATGCCATACAGAAGGGTAATGGGGTCGCCGGGAATCAGACGGACCATGGCGAACACAATAAAGGAGACAACCAATAGGGTTGGGATCAGCTGAAGCAATCTTCTCAAAGTATATTTGAGCATTGTATCTCCTCCAAATCAGGGATGATCGGGACAGGCCGCCATTTCGTCTGAAGGTTCCCTCTTTTGCCCGAAGGCGCGCCTTTCCCGTTTGGGGGAGAGGCGCGCCTTGGACAAAAGCGGCAGAACCGGCTGAAAAGCCTGTTTCAGCCTGCCATATGCGTCAGTCGGCGCGGCAGCGCAGCGTGGTATAGTTGATGGCGTTGCGCATATCCACCTGGAAGCCTTCCACCTTGTCGCTCATGCAATAGATGAGGCGGCGCTGGTTGGTGAACACAGCGGCGGGATCGTCGATGTAGATGATCTGCATGGCTTCCTTGTAGAGCTCTTTACGCTTATCCTCGTCCATCTCGATGGCGGCGGCGTTGAGCAGCTCGTCCACCTTGGCGTTGGAATACCAGCCGTAGTTGTTGTCGTTATCGCCGTTATAGGAGGTTTCCCAGATGCGGCGCAGGCCCTCGTCAGCGTCCAGCGAGCCGGGGCCGTAGCCCATGATGAACATGCCCCACGGGAAGTCCTCACCGGGATAGGTGCGGTTGGCGCGAGCGGCCTTGAAGGCGGCGTTGTCGACCACTTCGATGGTCATGGTGATGCCCAGCAGGGACAGCTGCTGCGCGATCATCTCGGCGGAAGCCAGCGCCTGGCTGTAGCCCTCGTACACCTGGCAGGAGAAGGTGAAGCCGTCGGGATAGCCCGCCTCGGCCAGGAGCTCCTTGGACTTTTCGGGCTCATAGGGGATGACGCCGAAGTCGTAGTAGCCCCACACCACTTCGCTCAGGGGAGCGGTGGCGCAATACTCGCCCATGGGCGCGTAGAGCGCATCAATGATCGCCTGACGGTCAATGCCGTAGCTGATGGCCTGACGGATGCGGGTGTCCTTGATGATGGGGTGCGCGCAGTTGAACTGGAAGCCGTGCAGGCCCTGGTAGGGGTAGAAGTTTACGCAGATGCCGTCGGCGTTGCCGGTTTCATCATCGGCCATGAAACGCTGCACGTCGATGGTGGAGCAGCCGTCGGCGATGTCAACCTCGCCCATTTCCAGAGCGATGGCGCGGGAAGCGGCTTCGGGCATGATTTCGATGATGAAATTCTTGGTGGGAGCTTCGCCCTCGAAATAATCGGGGAAGGACTCGAACACCATGCGCTCGCCCATGTTCCACTCCTTGAGCACATAGGGGCCGGTGCCGTTGCAGCTTTCCGCGGTCAGGCCCAGATCCTTGCCGTACTTTTCAATGTAGTCGGCGTCCAGAATCAGGTTGGCGCGGTGGCACAGGTTGGCCAGCATGGCGGGAGCGGGATTCTCGGTGCACATTTCAACGGTGTAGTCGTCCACAACGGTCACCGTGGTGATGAAGCTCATGGTGGAGGTGTAGCGCACCGGGTTCTCCTCGTCAAGGAGGCGGTCATAGGATGCCTTTACGTCCTTGGCCGTGAATTCCTTGCCGTTGTGGAACTTTACTCCCTTGCGAAGATGGAAGGTCCAGGTCAGGCCGTCCTCGGAAACTTCCCAGCTCTCGGCCAGGTCGCCGACGATCTCGTTGTCGGTGTTGCGCTTTACCAGGCTGGAGTATACGGTACGGAGCACTTTATCATTGGTGTTGTTCATCTGGCCGTCCATGAAGTTCTGTTCGGTCGCAGTGGCCAAGATAACCGTGTCCTTGTACTGCACATCCTCAGCCAGGGCGGCGGGAAGGCAACCAAGAATCAGCGCCATGGTTAGGCACAGGGCCAATATGCGGACAAAGCGGGTTTTCATAATGGCATCCTCCTTGATTTATTTTATATCAGACCGCGTTTGCGGGCGATATCGGTTCCCTTGAGATACCCAAAGGCGGCGGACGGCTTGAAGGAGGCAATGGTCTTCAAGGTCTCGTTGGCCTTTTGCGTATCCCCGATGTAGGTGTAATAGGCGAACAAGCCGAAGGTGAGCGTTTCGTGCTCCAGCTGTACCCGTCCGGGCTGAGCGACGTACGCATTTTTGAGGATGTCCTCGTCGTCAATCATCTCTTCAGGCTTGATCTCGCCCTTATAGAGCCGGATGCGGCGGCGGTAGGCGTAATCCATGCAGTGATGCGGCTCCACCGAGGTATCTATCAGCTTGAGCGTCTCGGCGGCCCTGTCCATATCGCCCATATCCAGGCAGCAGAGGAACATCCAGTCCACCAGCGGATAATGCTCGTTTTCGGGCGTCATGCGGTAGCACTGCATGAAATCTTCCAGGGCGCCCCGGGCATCCCCGGCAAGGTTGCGCGGCACGGCACGGTAGTACCAGTAGGTCCAGATGTCCGGCTCCAGGCGAATGGCCAGCGTAGCATCGGCAATGGCGAGCCAGTACTTGCGCAGGCCGATGTACTTGCGCCCCCGGCCGAAGTGCAGGGGAGCATTGAAAGGATGGAAGGCCAGCCCCCGGGAAAACGTGTCGATACTGGCCTCCGCGCCCTGAGCTACGCCCACGGCCATTCCCAGCTGATACAACAGTTCGGGATTTTCGGGGTCCTGGGCCAGCGCCTCGCGGGACTTTTCCAGATCAGGGGTCATGAGCATCTTGCGGATCATTTCTTTTCTGCGGTCTTCCATGGCAATTGTCCCTTTCTCAGGCTCATTTTGCAATTTGCTCGGCAATCAGGGTTACCTCAACCAGGTAGCCTTCACCAAGACCGACCTCCACGCACACCCGCGCGGGCGCGCAGCCGGGGTTGAGCCATTGGTTCCACACGTCGTTGAACTCGCTTTTGAGCGCCATGTCCGTTACATAGATGGAAGCGAAGATGATGTGGTCCTTGTCGCTTCCATTTTGCGCGAGCAGCTCGTCATAACGGGCCAGCACCGCGCGGGCCTGTTCGGTCATGGTGGGCTGACGGCCTGCCGCCACATGTCCCCCGAAGTAAATCACGCCGTTGTGGACGGTGGCGCGGGACATGGTCTGACCTGGATCAATGCGTTGAATCATGAAGCAATCCGCCTTTCTGCGTGATGGAGCGCACCCTGACACGAGTGGACGGCCCGGGCGCGCCGCCTTTTTAAATCAATCCTTTTGCGCGGGCAGCATCCTCCGCCTTGATTGCGCCAAAGGCGCCCTTGTAGGGATCTTTGAGAATTTCCAACAGCGTTTGATTGGCCTTTTGCTCCTCGCCATGATACATGTAGTAGATGTAGAGGCCAAAGAGAAGCGTGGTGATTTCCAGCTGCATCCGATTGTCCTGATCGACCATGTGCTTGCGGATATCGTCCTCGTCGATAAACGCTTCGGGAGCGATCAGGCCCTTATACAGGCGCACGCGGCGCTTGTAGCCGTAGTGCATCTGCGGAGCGGGCAGGTCGTCGTCAATTTCATCCAGAACGGCTTTGGCGTGCTCCATATCGCCCATTTCCACATAGCAGGTGAAGAGCCAGTCAATCAGGCCATAGCGTTCAAAGGGCTGCGTCTGTTCCATGGCGCGGCGGAAATCATAGATGGCGGCTTCGTAACGGCCGCTGAGGTTGTTGGATACCGCGCGGTAGTACCAGTACGAGTATACCTCAGGGTCCAGGCGAATGGCCATGGTAAAATCAGCGATTGCCCGGTCGTACTTCTTGGGGCCGATGTAGCGGCGGCCCCGGCCAAAATAGAGAATCGGGGCGAAGGGGTTCTCCACCAGCCCCTGGGAATAGGCGTCGATGGCTTCCTCCGACTTGCCGGCAGAGACCAGGGCCATACCGTAGTTGTACCAGTTATCGCTGGTATGCTGCTCGTCCAGAGCCGCCTTGGCTTCCTCCAGCGGGGGATAGGCCAGCAGCCTGGCGCGCATCGCTTCATTCTTGGCCAAAGACATTGTAAACCAACCTCCTTCTATATCTGTAACCCTTGTCAGATCAACCCGCGCTTTTTGGCAAACACAATGCCCTTCTTATAACCGAATGCCTGGGGTACGGCAACTTTCAAAAGCTCGCGCAGCGCGTTGTCGGCCCTCGCCTCGTCCCCGATGTACATGCTGTAGGCAAACAGCCCGTAGTACATGGTGTTCAGCTCCAGATTGATGCGATTGGGCTGCTTGAGGCACTTTTCCTGCATATCGGGGATGTTGACAAAATCATCGGGGGCAATCAGGCCGTTATACAGCAGGAAGCAGCGGTGGTAGCCGTAATCCATCTGCGGAGGCACGATATCCGTGGGAATGAGCTTCAGCGATTCTTCGGCACGCTTGCGGTCGTTCAGCTCCAGCACGTAGGTGGTAAACAGCCAGTGCACCATGGGGCAGCATTCCCAGTCCTCGGCAATGCGGATACAGGTTTTGAAGTCCTCGCAGGCCTCCTCATAGTAGCCTTCCAGGCTGTAGGCGGTCGCGCGGTAGTAATAGAAGGTCCAGAGGGTGTTGTCGAGCCTTGTGGCCAGCGTCAGGTCGGAAATGGCGGGCCAGAAGCGGCCGGCGGCATTTTGCTTGCGTCCACGGGCAAAATACAGGTAGGGGTCGAACGGCGCCAGAGAGATTCCCTTCGAGAAGGCATCCACGGCCGCTTCGTTATCGCCCGCGTTGGACAACGCCATGCCCAGTTCGTACCAGAGATCCGGATCGTCGGGCGCCTTCTCCAGCTTTTGCCGGGTCTGCGCCACGTCGGGCCGCATCATCAGCTTGTAACGCATGAAATCGTTCTTGGATTGAGCCATGATACGAATTCCTCCTTTTGCTACTTGCGCGGTGTATGATGGAACTGTCAGAAAGCGTTACTTCCATACCTGGCCAAATACCCGAAGGAAGTTGCCGCCCAGCAGCTTTGAAACGTCATCCGGCGCAATGCCGCGGGCCAGCATGCGGTCAACCAGGTTTTCCCACTCATCATAATAATTGAAGCCGGCCACATGCTTATGGTTGCCGTCATATTCACCGAAGAAGCCGCGGGTGGTGCGCTCAAAGCCCACGCGCTTGAAATCGTTGGCCAGGGTATTGCGGCTCCAGCGGTCGGTTCCCACACCGGCGTGGTCCATGGAGCCGGTCAGATCCGCCACGTACAGGAAGGCGTCGATGTAATCATCCACCGTGGGGCGGCGGCCGGGCTCACGCTGGTTCATAACCGCGTGCGGGCACAGGCCGATGACGCCTCCGCCCTCCGCCAGGCGCCGGATGTGCTTGTCGGGAATGTTGCGCTTGTGCGTGCACAGCGCGGCAACGCCCGCGTGGGAGTAGATCACCGGGTCCTGCGAAAGCTCCATGGCCTCCCAGGCCGTCGTGTGCCCCACATGGCTCAGGTCGATGACCATGCCAACGCGGTTCATCTCGATAATCGCCTGCTCGCCAAAGCGGGTCAGTCCCTTATCGTTTTTTACATAAGAGCCGCTGCCCACGGAGCATTCCGTATTGTAGGTGATCTGCAATACCCGCAGGCCCAGCTTATAGGCCAGGCTGATCTTGCGCAGGTCGCCATCCAGACAGTCGGAGCCCTGGGTGCTCATGACAAAAGCCAGCTTGCCCTCGGACTGGGCGGCAAGAATATCCGCAACGGATTCTGCAATTTTGAATTTGTGAGGGATCACATCCTGCAAAAGGGTAAAATCATAAATCTGGTTCATCAGTTCGGCAAAGGAGGTGGGAAAGCCGTCGGCCACGATGGAGTGTACCATACAGTTGACACCGCCCGCCAGAACCATATCCACGATGTCGCGGCCTTCGCCGCATTCGGGAGGAGGATCTTTCATCAGGGCATGAAAGAGACCGTCTACCACCAGGGTTTTGGACAAAAGCTCCTTGGCCGTCATAGAAACCTCCAGAATGATAAAATGCCACACGCACAAGATTGCATACACAAGCGTATTACGTATGGTATGTGCAGATTGTAATACACATATAGCATGTTTTCAAGTTTTTTCGTTGTTTTTTGACGGCGGCGAGAAGGTAGATTGCATAAATTGTTGTATTATATCTAAGGACGAACGATGCATTCTCCAAGGAGGGATGCGCCATGGGCGTGCTGGATCGTATGCGGGAGCGAATGGCGGATTTGGAGGAACAGGAACGCCAGAAGCAAAAGAAGGAACAGGCGGAATCCCGCAAACGTTACCGCCCGGAACCAGACAACTGCGCGCTTCCAAGGTGCCGTTGGGAGGCCGGCGGCTTTGCCGCGGTATCATGGGGCCTGTTTGTGGGACTGAGCTTTATCAACAACGCCGGCTTCTGGGCAAAATACGTGGTCTTTCCTTACCTGGCGCTGGCAGTGGCCCTGCTGTTTATGACACGCGGCTGGATCGGCCTTCTGTTTGTCAAACCGGGTGATCTTACGGTGAAGGAGTATCGCCAGTCCGTAGGCAGAATCCGGGAAAGCCTGAAGGCCTTGACATGGCTTTGGGCACTGGTTTTCCTGGCAGAGGGTGTTTTCTTTGCGGCAAACCGTCCGCTTTTATGGCCAAAGGAGCTGGCCTTTCTGCTGGGAGCCGCATTGGCGGCCGCAATGAGCTGTCTTTTTGAACGCCGCTGGGCGAAGACGGCTCTCTATACGCTTTGGGACCCGGAAGACCCGATTCTGTAATTTACAGGCGTATCTCCTGGTTTCATAAAAAAAAATGAAGGATGGTTGATGATCCATGAAACCCATTACCCAACCCGTGGTCAAAAACGGCATTCTGATTGATTCATTGTTTCACGGACTTTTCTCCGACCCGCCTTTTGAGTGCAACGAAAACACGGATATTGTAACCCTGCTGCTTCAGGGGGGCGTAACCGCAATCAGCACCACCATTACCGACGATAATTACCCGGCCTCCTTTGTGGAGTGCTGCCACGAAATCCATAAATATTACCTGCTGGAGGAAACCTGCCCCGACCGGGTCATCATTGCCACAAGCGCCAGGGACATCGAACGCGCCAAGCGGGAAGGCAAGCTTGCCGTGATTATGAGCACGCAGGGCGCCATGGTGTTTGAGCGGGATTTGCGCAACATTTCCCTGCTGAACAAGCTGGGTTTGAAAATCGTGCAGCTCACCTACAATCAACAGTGCTATATCGGGTCCGGCGTATTTGAGCCTGTGGATACCGGCCTGAGCCGCTTTGGTCAGCAGTGCATTTTTGAAATGAACCGCGTGGGCATGCTGATCGACCTGAGCCATGTGGGATACCGCACCTCTATGGAGGCCATCGAAACCTCGAAAGACCCGGTCATCTTCTCCCACTCTTCCTGCAAGGGCGTAGCAAAGCATGTTCGCAATGCCTCCGACGAGCAGATCAAAGCCATGGCGGCCAAGGGCGGCGTGATTGGCCTGTGCCCGCACAGCGTGATGTGCAATGAGGACCAGAGCCAGTGGCCCACGGTGGACCGCTTTATTGACCACATGGTCTATGCCGCGGAACTGGTGGGCGTGGACCACATCGGCATCGGCACCGACCGCTGGAAGCGGCCTACGCTGGATTACCGCATGGGCCGGGTCGAGTTTGAACGCACGGTGCCCCACTGGTTTGGCAAATTCAGCGGAAACTGCAAGCATGTCAACGGATTTAACTACTTTGACGAATGGGACAACCTGGCCACGCACATGCTGGCGCGGCATTTCACCGAGGAAGAGGTGGCCAAAGTGCTGGGCGGCAACATGCTGCGGGTCTTCCGCCAGGTATGGGATAAAGAGGCATAAGCCGTTTTAAGAGAAGGAGGCAGCAGAATGAAGATCGTATTAACCGAAAGCCTGGGCATTCCGCAGGCGTTGCTGGACCAGTACACCGCGCCCCTCACGGCGGCGGGGCATACCTTCACCGCTTATGCAAAGACCACCGATGTTGCGGCTCTGAGCGATGAGATCCGCGATGCGGACGTGGTGATTCTGGCCAACATGCCCATGCCGGGCGCAGCGCTGAGCGCTTGCCGTCATTTGCGGTTTATTGATGTCGCGTTTACCGGCGTGGACCATGTGGACCTGGCGGCGGCCAAGGCGGCCGGGGCCGTGGTGAGCAACGCCAGCGGATATTCCAATCAGGCGGTTGCGGAACTGGCCATCGAAATGATGCTTTCCCTTTTGCGCAACGTGCCGCAGGTAGAGGCGCGCTGCCGCGCGGGCAGCGACAAGACCGGCCTGGTGGGGCGCGAGCTGAAGGGAAAGACCGTCGGCATTGTTGGGCTGGGGAAAATCGGAAGAACGACCGCGCGCCTTTGCCAGACCTTCGGGTGCAGGGTCATCGGTACCAGCCCGTCGCATCAGAGCGGGGAGCTGGACGGAATCGAGTGCATGCCCCTTTCCCGGCTGCTGGCCGATGCGGATATCGTAACGCTTCACTGCCCGCTTAACGCCTCTACCCGCGGCCTGATTTGCGCCCAGACCCTTTCGCAGATGAAGGATGGCGCGCTGCTGCTTAACCTGGCCCGTGGCCCGGTGGTTGATTCGCAGGCCCTGGCGGACGCTTTGCATAGCGGCAAGCTGGGAGGCGCGGGCATTGACGTTTTTGAGACGGAACCCCCGCTGCCGCTGGATCATCCGCTGCTTCATACGCCCAACACGCTGGTGACCCCGCATGTGGCTTTCGCCTCGGAAGAATCCATGGCGCTGCGGGCCCAGATTGTTTTTGACAACCTGAATGCCTTTCTCAAAGGCCAGCCGGTCAACGTCGTTCAACTGTAAGGATAGGGTCAGGAAGCGGGACTTCCCATCATCGGGAAGTCCCGCTTCCTGCAATAGAAAAGAGCAATCAGCGGCAAAGGGCGCCCACAGCGTGCGGAGACGGGCGACGGGGTTTTCCCCCGGCAGGTGCGTTTTTTCCCTTGTGATCCGGGGAAGCGCTTGCAATGCCGTTTCCTTTTGCTCCCTTCGGCCCGCGTTGACTATGCCGGAATCCATCCGCTCGTCCCATATGCTCGGAGGCCCTGACCCTTGCGGGCTCTCCCCCATCACCGGCAAAACAGCAAATCCGGAGGCCGCCAAAGCGGCGGGAAAAGCGCCCATGCCTGGAGCATAGTCCCGGCATGGGCGCTTGTCTGTTCTTTTTTGGGGGTGCCGCTCACCTGGACCTGACTTGCCTGCGGCGGCTTACCATCAGCGCCGTCAGGCCGCAGAGGCTCACGACCATCAGCGCCGCCCACCATCCCGGCTGGCTGCCGTCGCCCGTCCGGGGCGGATCGGGATAGGCGGGAATGGCGATCATGACCGGATCGCTCACCGCGTCCATGGGGTCTTTTACCACGATATACACATACTGCCTGCCTCTGGGAAGCCCGGTCAGCTCAAGGGTGATCTCCTCATTTGCGATGCACGGCTCTCCCTCTCCCGAAGTATCGATCTGCGGATCTTCCAGCCACCGGTCCATCACCAGGTAATAATAGCTGCCGGGCTCATCGCTGGTGAATGTGACCGTTGCCTCGGAGTGGCTTAAGCGCTCTACCTCCGTCACCTCAATGATCGGTTCATAAACCGTCACGCCGTTTGTGAGCACAGCATGATCCATGCCGATAATCAGGGAGGACTGCGTGGTATAGAGCTCGTGGATCGTGACCTTTGCCCCGCCGTTTCGCGTGATCGTGAGCAGGCTGTTGGCCGGCATCACGACCCGGTCAATCACGACGCTGCCCTCAGGCATTCCGCTGAGGTTGAGCGTCGTCTTTCCCTCCACATAGAGCGTTCCGATGGACACGCTCATCTCTGCCACCTTGCCCGTATCGTCAGGCGCCAGGGCGGTGAGGTTGACTGTCGTGTTTTCCTCGGCAAAGAGCGCCCCGATCGATACGCTGACATTTCCCGCCTTCCCCGTGATGGTCAGCACCGGAGTGCAAAGCGTCCCCTCCATTGTAAAGGAGGCATCGCCGCCATGGCCGACCTTGCCCGGCGCGCCGCCGTTTCCGCCCGCGCCGCCGAAATGCTCAGCGCCGCCGCTTCCAGTCGCCATGCCGGTATTATATCCCGGGTCCGGATCGACGTCATAGTCTCCCTGCGTGGTGGGAGGATGGCCCATTTCACCGCCCGCTATGGCTCCCACGTCGTTTGCTCCGCTGGAACCTCCGTGACCGCCAGTCCCGCCACGGCCGCTGTCGCCGCCTGTACCATACCACGCGGATGTATACTTGATCTGCGTTCCGGAAGCGATCGTGACCCCGTCTGCAAAAACATAGTCTGACGTCAGCCTGAGAGAAGCGTTTCCGCCGTTGCCGCCCCGGCTGCCCTTTCCGCCAGTCCCGCCGTTACCGCCATCACCGCTTACATGAAACGGCAAAAAAACCGCATCGCCGCCGTTCCCGCCGCGGCCGCCGTTTCCTCCGTTGCCGCCATCGCCGCCATGGCCGCCGTTGCCCCCTTCACCGCCGTTCCCGCCTGTAACGGTAATGACGCCGAAGCTCTCGTCAGACAACTCCAGCGAAAGCGGCTGCCCGTCCGCGCCGTCCCTTCCGTCCGCGGCCTTCTCCTGATCGGCGCCGCGGGTCCCGACCGCGCCGTTACTGCCGCGTTTCCCGTCGTGGGAAATGGTCGCTTTGCCTCCGTTCCCGCCATTTTCGCCATTTCCGCCATTTTCTGCTTTTTGCGTTTGATCCTGCCCCTTTTCCCCGTCCTCTCCATTTTCCGCAATGACGGTAAGATCGGCTCCTGCCGCAAACGCCGCAACGGGCATTTGCGCAAAAAGCACCGACAGGATCACCAGAACCATCAGGCACTTTCTCATTGCCATCCAAACCTTCCTCCCAGCGTAAAACTGCCCGCCTGGCAGCAGAATGCATCTTTACATATATATCATAATGACATTTTGGCGCCAATGCTTTCGTTTGGATGGATCTCATTGTGCATGCAGGTCATAAGCAGCGCCTCCGGTACGGGCGATTCCATCGGGTGCAACAAACGGGGCCCCCTGCTCTTTGTTCTTAAACAGGGGGCCCTTTTGGGTTACCTTATCTGTAACTGCTTTTTACCCATGGCACATGAGGGCATTCCTCGCCGTCCGTGGGGTCGATATGTTCGTCCATGCGTGGCGCCAGGCCCAGCCGTAACACGCCGGGCTTCATCGCCTCATACGGCTCCCAGACGGGCAGCTCCCCGCCGTTTGGATTACCGGTGGCGATAAAGTTGCTCCAGTAGGCCTGTACCCGCCTGGACAGGAGCTGATCCTCCTCGCCGAGGTTGCGCCAGTTCTCCGCAACGATATCATACAGATACCAGCTCTCCACGCCGTGGTAGGCAAAGGCGGCCGGATCGTCGCCCGGCATGCGGCGGTCAAAATAGTAGAAATAGGCGTTTTTCCGTCCGGGAAGCGCCTGTGCCTCCGCCCAGGTCCGGGCCATCTCAAACATTTCGGGAATGTCCATATCGTCGCGGTTGACGCCGAAGAGGTAATCAATATCGTGCATGCCTCCGCTTTGGATGATGGTCTTGCAGAAGTCCGGAAGCAACGTTCCATCCACCGTGGGCACCCAGAGGTGGCGCTGGTCGCGGTTGATCGTGTAGTTGGACAGCCTGTAGGCGTGAACGATCGCTTCAACGGGCAACGCGCGAAGCTCCGCGGCATCCTCCGTGCCAAGAAGCGAAACAAATTCACGCGCTGCCTCATCCGCTTCCTCGCGCGACAGTTCAATACCGCCGGAGCTTTGCAGGATGGCGCGCTGATAAAGGCCGCCGGTAAGCGGTGAGCAGTTGAGCACTTCCGCGCTCAGGCCGCCTGCAGAGCCGCCCAGCAGGGTGATCCTGTCGGGATCGCCGCCAAAGGCTGCAATGTTGTCCCGCACCCAGCGGATCGCGGCAATCTGGTCGTACATGCCATAGTTGCCACAGTCTCCGTTTTCATCCGCCAGCGCTGGATGCGCCAGAAAACCCAGCACGCCCAGCCGGTAGTTGAAGGAGACCACTACGGCGCCGCGCAGGCACAGGTTTTCCCGCTCCAACTGTCCCTCCGCCCCGGTCCCGGTGCAAAACGCACCTCCGTGAATGGAAACCACCACAGGCAGACGATCGCTTGCGCTTTGGGCGCTCGTCCATACGTTCAGATACAGGCAGTCCTCGCTCTGAGGCAGAGGCGGCAACGGCCGGATGGTTTTCATCGTAAATTCTTTGGCAAAAAAAGATGAGCTGCCCAGCCGGGAAAACTGCCAGCACCGGTTGCCGTATTCCCCGGCATCACGCACGCCTTCCCACGCCTGCGCCGGCTGCGGCTTTCGCCAGCGCAGTTCTCCCACCGGCGCCGCCGCATAGGGAATGCCTTTGAATGCGCGCACCTGGGGATGGTTGCCCGTTTTGCCGCGCAAAAGACCTTGCTGCACCTGTACAATCTCGTCGATCATGTCCTGTCCTCCTGATTATCGGTGATATGATTGGCCGCATAGAAGATATTGCCCACCCGACCGTCCAGCCGGAAGCCCTCCGCATCCACTGCGTAAGCCGCCAGCGATCCGTCCGGCTGGGGCACGCCGGCGCCTCCCTGCAACACATGCGCGCACGCCTGGCTCAGTTCATCAAGGCAGGCCGGGGAAAGTGGGGTCTGGTTATGGCAGGGCAGGATCAGGTCGAAGTCCTTGCGCCTCGCGCCGATCCTCTCCAGGCTCCGGGCATAGCATGCAACGCTGGCCGAATAGTCAAAGAAAAGCTGCACCTGCGCATGGAAGCTGTCTCCGCCAAGGAGTAGCCGCCGCTCACGGTCCACAAAGCAAACGCTTCCACGCGTATGACCCGGCACATGCAGCGCCTGAAGCGCTGTGCCGCCCAGGTCAAACTCCTGCCCGTCGCAAATGGGAAGGAGCCGGATGGGGCGCGGCGGGGCCAGCATCGCCTGGGAAAATACGGCCTGGGTGCCCTTAGCGGCCACGATCTTGCGCAAAAACCACATGCGGCGCTCGGGCTCCGTCTCTGTCTGCATCAGCGGCACGTCCGCAGGATGCAGGAAAACCTCGTCAAAATCATAGTCTCCGCCCGCATGATCCACATGCCCATGGGTATTGAGCACCACCAGCGGCAGGCCGGTCACGCTCTCCACCGCCCTGCGGATGGAACCATAGCCCGCACAGGTATCCACCAGCGCCGCTCTGCGCGTGCCAAGCACCAGATAGGCATATTCCGCGCCCTGGCCCTCGATCCTGTAAACGCCGTCCCACATCAGATGTATCCGAAAGGCTGCCTCCAGCATGGTTTTTCCCCCCTGCGTATACGCGCAAAGTACCGGAAAGGCTTCCGGTACTTTGCGCAGGAAAACATGGTGGTTACTCGGCAGCGGGCACACCCATGATATCCAGATAGGCCTGCCACTGGCGGTTGTATTCCTCGTATACCTGCTGTGCGCCGGCTTCGAGCATCTTTTCCTTAAAGATCCGGATGCCCTCTTCCACGTCGTCAATCTGGCCGTGAACCAGCGGATAGCCGTACTGCTGGTAGGTCAGAGACAGGGCGTTTACATAGTCGCGCACAGGCTCGATGTCCACGGGGAACGCCTCTTTGTAGTTGTACACGGCATAGGGAATAATCTTGTCAAACTCCTCCTGTACGCGGCTGTAGTAGCTGGGATAGAGCTTGAATTCGGGGTTAATCAGGTTGTTGAAGGCCAGGCAGTTCTGCAGGTAGCCGGGGTTCTGCGGATCGTTGAGGGATACATAGCTGCCATCCTCGCCAATCTCGTAATGGACGCCTTCAATGCCGCAGTCGATCAGGCGGCTGAGCTCCTCGTTGGTCAGCAGTTCCTTGACAAACAGAAGGGCGCGCACGGGGTCCTCGCAGGCATAGGGAATGGCAAAGGAGCCCTGGAAGGGAACGTTGGGCATGGAGATCTTGAACATTTCAGCCCAGCTGATATAGCCCCACTCCCAGTCGGGATGAGAGGTTTCGGAGGGGATGATGATGGTGGTGAGCAGGTTTTCATATGCGCCGTTGAAGATGGAGGAGGCATACTTGCCAGCCAGCATCACGGAGGCGTGATCCTCGGTGTTGGAAACGGCGTCGGACTGAACATAGCCGTTTTCCACCCATTTGCGCGCCCAGGTGCAGTAGTCCAGGAAATTTTCGGTATCGGCGCTCACATGCAGGTCGCGGGGATTGTCCAGGTCGCACACAAAGAAGTGGAAATAGGGATGACCAATGCCGGTGTGCTCATGATACATGCTGTTGTAGATGGTGAACATGTCGTTGGCGTGGCTGTACATGGGCAGGATATCCGGCTCGTTGGCCTTGATGGCTTCGCAGTAGGCCTCGATGTCCGCCATGGTCTTGACCTCTTCAATGCCATATTTCTTGGCCAGATCGGCGCGGTAGAGGAAGCCGGCGCTGGCGCAGTTGGTTACCACGCCGGGAATGGCATAGTCATGTCCCTTGATCTTGCTCTGCTCCCACTTTTCGGCGGGAATGAGCGTGCGCAGCTCGGGCACATAGGTATCGATGTAGTCCTCCAGGGCGATAAAGGCGCCATTGTTGGCCTTGTCGGCATAGGAGAACCAGGTGGCCTCAAAGATCAGGTCGCACTTTTCGCCGGTGGCCAGCACCAGATTATACTTGGTGGTCTGGTCGGCGGTGCCGATGGGCTTGATGGTCACCGTGGCGTTGAGCTTTTCCTGGGTGATCTTGTTGATTTCCGCAGTTACCATGTCGAGGTCCTTGGCTCCGTCATAGGCAACATAGATGACCAGCTCATAGGGCTCAGAAAGGTCGTATTCCTCCGCGATGGCAGCTCCGCCCAGCAGGCAGAGGGCCGCAAGCAGCATGGCAAGCAGTTTCTTCATAAACAGTAATTCCTTTCTTTTCATGTGGTAAAGTTCTATTTGTCAATTGTGCTGTTTACCCCGGCGAAGCGCTTCGTCTCACCTCCTCCTTTTTGCGCCGGTATCCATCAGCCTTTTACCGCACCGATCATGATGCCTTTGACGAAATACTTCTGTACAAACGGATAGGCCAGAATGATGGGGCCGGTCGCCACGACCGCCATCGCCATTTTGATGCTTTCGGTGGGCATGGTATTGGTCGTGGTCACAATTTCGCCGCTGTTGGCCAGATTCTGCTGGGCCGTCAGAATGTTGTACAGATACAGCTGGAGCGGGAACTTGTCGGCGTCCGAGAGATACAGCATGCTCTGGTACCAGTCGTTCCAGTACTGCAGCGCCAGAAACAGCCCGATGGTTGCGATGCCGGGGCCCGAGAGCGGCAGGACGATTCTGGTGAAGATCTTCCAGTCGCCTGCCGAGTCGATCTTGGCGGCTTCAATCATTTCATGGGGGATGGATTTCATGAAATTGCGCATCAGCAGCACGTTGAAGGGTGTCAGCAGCGGCATGAGAATCACGGCCCAGAGGCTGTCCTTGAGGTTGAGGTCCATCACCACCAGCATATAGGTGGGAATCATGCCCGCGGAAAACAGGGTGGTGAAATAGATGAAGAACGCAATGTGGTTGCGGTAGCGAAAGTCGTTGCGGTTGAGCACATAGCCTGCCATGGTGATCAGAATCAGCCCCAGAGAGGTGCCCACAAGGGTGATGAAGATGGTCACGCTGTATGCCTGCAAGATATCCGTGGGATTGCGGAAAAGGTAGGTATAGGCATAGGAGGAAAAGACGGAAGGCAGGATGCTGTACCCGTTTTGGATGATGGCCGCGTTATCCGTAAAGGATGCGGAAATAATGATGATGAAGGGAATCAGACACGCCAGCGATATCACCAGCATGATGCCCAGGGACGCTGCGGACATCGCCGGACTGCTTTGAATGGCTTCTTTTTTCATTGCCGAACGCCTCCTTAAAACAGCGCGTTGTCCGGATTGACCTTGCGCACGATGCCGTTGACCAGCATGATGAAGGCAAAGCCAAACAGGGATTGGTACACGCAGGTTGCCGTGCCGATGGAAATGTTGAAGGTGGATTTGAGCGTACGGAAGATATACGTATCCAGAATATCGGTGCTTTCAAACAGCAGGCCGTTGTCGCCCACGAGGTTGTAAAACAGCTGGAACTGTCCGCGGAACATGACGCCCACCGCCATCAGCGTCAGGGTGATAATGGTGGGTTTGAGCATGGGGATGGTGATTTTGGTCACCTTCTGCCAGGCCGTGGCGCCATCGATGCTGGCCGCCTCGTAATAGGTATCGTCGATGCTGGTAATGGCGGCCAGATAAATCACGCTGCCGTAGCCCAGCTGTTTCCACAGATACACCAGCACAATGATAAAGGGCCAGATTTCGGCGGTGGTGTAGGCGTCAAACCCCATCACGCCCATATTGCGCAGGTACACCGTCAGCATGCCGTTGGTGGAGTTGAGCACCGCATAGCTGAACGCCTTGACGATCACGAAGGAGATAAAATACGGAAAGAAAATCATGGTCTGCATAGAACGTTTGGCGCCCATGCGCAGGTTGCTGAGCATGATGGCCACGGCCATCTGCGTAAGGTTGCCAAGAACGATGAAGGCAATATTGTAAAGGAACGTATTGCGGGTGAGGTAGGCCAGCGTGCCGGAACTGAAAAGGTAATCAAAGTTTTTCAACCCTACAAAGTCGTTTTCAAACAGGGGCGTTCCAAACTTGAACTTGGAAAACGCGTAATAGAAGCCCCTCATGGGCAGGTAGCCCAGCACGATGAAATACACAATGGTGGGCAGGATCATCAGATACAGCACGTAATGATCTCTGATTTCGTGTGCGATGCCCGCCAAACCGCGCTTGCGCAGATTGATGGGGTTTGGCACTGCGGCAGTGGTCGCTTTCAACGTTTGTCACCCTTTCCTGATGGAGTTTTCATGAGCCTTGCCGGTCACCCTTTGTCGCTGAAAGCGTAGCACACCGCCGCACCGGGCGTAAACTCAAAAATCCTTGCTTTTGGCCGAAAACCGCTTTTCTTCGCACGACTGCACATATTGTACCTGACTGCTTATTTCGTACAAAAGCAACAGGCGTCACGAGGCTGAAAGCACCGTATTTCCTGAAAAACCAGGCGTACCCCCTCGCAGACGGCAGAGGCGGCAAGGTTCCCTTTTCTTGCTTTTTGCTATATAATAATGCGCATCAATCAGACAACATACGACCTGGGAGGGGGAACGGCAATGAGCCATGGAAAACTCTCCAAGCGCAAAATTGTGACATTCTCCAGAATTCTGCTCATGACCAGCATTATCGTGCTATTGACGGTGTTTCTGGTTTCCGGCTTTGCCAGCGGCATGATCCTGGACAACGCATACAACAGCAGCCAGAGCATCATGCAGCAGATGCAGGTGACTATGAGCTTTCTGATGGAGATCAGCAGCCGTTTTACGCTGGAGATATCAAACGATTCGCTGATTACTCCGCTTTTGTACACCTCGTCTCCGCCCACCTACGGCGTCATGCCCGCACTGATTCGCATGAACAGCTACCTGTTTATGATTGCGCACGCGGAAAGCATCTATATTTTCAATCAAAACAGCCAGACCGTATACCTCAGCACCCAAAGCCCGTCCAATTCGCTGTCCAATCAGGTGATGCCCTTTGAGGGCTTTCCGGATACCGGCGCGCTGGAGCTGTTCCATAATTACCAGCAGTACCCATATTCCTATCCCGTTTTACGAACCTATACGCTCGACGGCGAAACGCGAAACGTATTCACCTTCTTCTCCAGCGACTGGCAGGGCCGCGACGAAGGCCTGACCTACGCGGTCATGATTAACCTGTCGCCCGATTATTTCAGCACCCTGATGGCGTCGCTGCAATCCCTGTGGGATGGCTCCCAGGCGTTCATCTGTTCGCGCGACGGGCAGCTGATTCCCACCCGGAGCCGCACGGACGAATCTGCCGCGCAGCTTCGCCTGGACGGCGATCGCATCTGGGAGCGGGTGGATGCAGGCATGCGCAACGGCTCGTTTGTATCCGAGGAGGACGATCAGTTTGTCATCTATGCGGTGGATGATTCCAGCGAATGGGGCTATGTGCTGTGCATTCCCAACGCAACGCTGCTTTCTTCTCTCAAGGCCATGCAGAATTATACCATACAGATTGCTTTGATTGCGCTTCTGCTGAGCATTTTGCTTTCGATCTGGACGACCATCCGCTTTTCAAAGCCTCTGGATGCGGCCGAAAACCAGCTCCTGGCGCTGAGCATGCAGCTTGACGAGGCCACCAACTCCGTGGCGCGCGACATTGTGCACAGGCTCATTCAGGCCCCGCCGGATGAGGAGCTGCTCAAAAAGCTCCAGTCCCTTCCGCAGGACAAGCGCCCCGTGGTCCTGGAGGGCTGGTATGCCCTTTCTATCATCTCTCTGGATGACTATCAGCAGCAGTATGCCTCGCTGGGCAAGGCGCTTATGTCCCGGCGCCTGCGCGAGACCGCCCAGGCCCTGATCTCTCTCCTGCCCGCGCAGATCACCAGTGCCAGCATCATACATGAATCCAAGCGCATTCTGCTCATGGCCAGCTCAAACGAGCTGGATGCGGAAAGCGGCTTTGCCGAGCAGCTGGAAAATGCGCAGCGCGAGCTGATCCGCCGGGGGCACGGCATATCGGTCATGCTGGGCGCGACCGCCCATTCCCTCGCCGACATCCATGCCAGCTACCTTCACCTCAACATGATGAGCCATCAGCGCATCTTTTACGGCGAACAGAGCTTTGTGCCGCTTTCCAGCATGGCCGAATCGCGTCAGCGCAAATACACCTATCCGCAGGCCAAGAGCAAGCAGATGGTTTCCGAGATCATGAAGGGCAACGCGGAGGGCGCCTATGCGCTCTACAGGGAAATCGTCGAGGAAAGCCGCGCTTACTCCTTCTCTGATTTTAACGCCGCGCTGTCGCACCTGTTCCTTACGCTGTCCATCGTGGCGCAAAAGTCCGCCGGGGAGAATGACGACCTCAAGATCGACAATGCCATCGTCAGCGACCTGCAGCGCTACGATTCCCTGGAGTCCATGAACCGGGAATTCCGCGCCCTGATCGATTCGCTTTGCAACGTGATGCGCGACCGAAAATCCTCCAGCAGGGAACGGCTGATTTCCTCGATTGATCAGATCCTGGAAGCGCAGTACGACGACTCGCTCCTGGGCATTGAAACCATCGCCAGCCGGCTTGATATGAGCGCCAACTACATCGGCCGCATGTACAAGCAGGCCACCACAGTTACCATCACCGACCGTCTGCTGGAAATCCGCATGCAGCATGCGCTTCGGCTGCTGGAGGAAACGGATCTCACCGTATCCGCCATTGCCGCAAGAGTTGGCTTTGCCAGCGATTCCTATTTCTACAAGCTGTTTAAACAGGTCAACCACACCACCCCGGCGGACTACCGCCTGAGAGCCAAACATCACAAGCCCTGAGCCTCCCCGCAGGCCACCGGATGGCTGCCAGGCGCTCCAACCCTTTGTATGTCGCCATTTTTCGCGGGTATGTGACAAAATGTGAACTGCGATTTTTCCATAGATCGCAGTTTTTTTCATGCGGTATTTGACAGCAGAATAGACAAACCTGCCTCATCTTCACTTGTGCGCAACCGGGAATCTGTACTACCCTGAACGCGACAAAAAAAGCGGAGATGCATGCGAAGTGATTCATAAATGGGCAACAGATATCTCTATCATCGGGGCTGCGTATTCGCCCTTTGGCGACGTATGCGCCACCCCCTCCATGCTGGGGCTGACCTTTCGTGAGCTGGCGTCCTGGGCTGTGCTGGAGGCCCTGGAGGATGCAAACGCAGGGCCTGAAAAGGTGGATTCACTGCTGGTTTCTCACTTTACGGATGGCTTTACAAAGAACAGCGGTCATGTTCTGGCCGAGTTTGTGGGTATGCAGGAATCATCCATCAGCGATATCGACACGGCCTGCGTCTCCCCCATCAACGGAATCCGTCTTGCCGCCGGCCTGCTGGCTTCCGGAATGAACGATTTGGTGGTGCTGTGCGCCGTCGAAGTTCCCCGCTCCTCCCTGACCATCACCGCCGAGGGTTACAAGCTGGAGCCTTCCAAGCGCACCCGCACGCAGATCCGGCAGCTTCGCGACGGCCTGGGCGGGCCGTTCGATCAGGCTTATTTCATTCCTCTCGCTCTCGGGCCCGATGCCGGCACGGGCTCCCTGCAAGGCCTGCGCTACGCCCGGCAGTATGGGCTGAGCCCTTCTCAGCTGGACGAGGCGTTGGCGGCGGCCTATGTCAACAGCCGCCGCGCCTCAGCGCTGAACCCGCGGGCGGCCCGGCAAACGCCTCTGGACCAGGAGGCGCGGGAGCACGGCTTTTCCAGCATAGATGCGTACCTGCATTCCGAATGCTTTCCCGTCTACGACTGGCCCTACCGCGAATTTGCCCGCCACGTCCCCTGCGACGGCGCCGCCGCGCTGGTTCTGTGCCGAAGCGAGGACGCCGGGCGCTATACGCGCTGCGGCATCCGCGTGGCCGGACTGGGCGCGGCTTCGGGCGGGAGCAACTTTGGAAAAACGCCCATGGACAGCTTCGAGCCGGATCGCTATGGCGAGCGGATCGCCATCGGTCAGGCGTACCGAATGGCGGGCATCAGCCCCGGTGAAATCGATTACGTGGGCATTCATGACTGCATGCTGCAAAGCCACTTTCAGGTGGCGGAAAACCTTGGCTACCTGCCCCGGGGACAGGGGTGGCGAATGGTAATGGAAGGCCGTACCGCCTACGACGGCGATCATCCCATCAACACGCACGGGGGCGACTGTGCCTTTGGCAACGCCTTTGACGCCACCGCCATGGCGGATATCGTGGAGAGCGTGCGCCAGCTCCGCGGCGAGGCAGGCGCGGTTCAGATTGCCGGTCATCCGCGCGTTGCGGTCAACCATTCCTTTGGCGGAGGCAGCAGCGGCGGCGTAGTGGTTTTGAAAAGGGAGTGGTGAAAGCATGAAAGAGATGCCCGGCTATGTGCAGGCCTTTTACCGCGACCTGGAGGACGGCCGCCTTCCAGGCATGCGCTGCCCGCACTGCGGCCAGATCCGGCTGACGTACGTGCCGGTGTGCGACCGGTGCAAGCGCCAGACGCCGGAACGAATCGAGCTGGACAGGCGCGGCGTACTCACCGTGTTTTCCGTCCGGCAGCCGTGGGACATGGAAAAGCGTTATGCCCGTGATTTGCCCGGCCGCGTGGCGGTAGGCATGGTTGAGCTCAGGGATGGCCCCACGCTGTGGTGTTGCGTGGACGGACTGGATTTGGACCATCCCGAAGCGGAATGGGCAAGGCTTCCGCTGGACGTGGAGATCGTCATCCGCCGCATCGGCGGAAATCCGATTCCCGTCGCCGTTGTTGTAACCAATTCCACAGAATTGAAGGAGGAAAAACCATGAACCGTCTTCCCATCGAACTGGACCCGCAAATTCAGCACAATGTGGCCGGCGAGCTGCCCATTCTCGAGCAAATCAGCAATGAGACGCTGCGCAGCCAGGTCGTGGACGCATGGACGCTCGCGCTTCAGCTCAACGGCTTTGACCGCATCTCGGCCATCCCCGGTTCGGGCATGCCCGGCACCTCGGAGCTCGGCAATCAGCTTCACCACATTCTGGCAGTCGCATACAACAGCTGCAGTCTGTTTGATAATCTCGAACGCATCTACGGCGTGAAGCTGGGCATCGACCGGGAGCTGCTGATTGCCGGGGCCGTTTTGCACGATGTGGGCAAGGCCTATGAGTATTGCCCCGAAAACCTGGAGCGCTGGAAGAACCGCGTTCATCAGACCGGCATGCTCAACGTGCGGCACCCCGCGTACGGCGCTTATATCGCGCTGACCGTGGGCCTGCCGGAGGAAGTCGTGCACGTATGCTCCTGCCACTCGCTGGAGGGTCGCTATGTGCAGCGCAGCGTGTACGCCACCATCGTCCATTACGCGGACGACGGTTCCTGGTTCACCTTATCCAACGCCTTTGACATGAACATTCCACAGCTTTGACACAAAGGAGGACCCTGGTCATGGAGTATACTCTGGAATCGCTTTTCAGCGTAGCGGGCAAATGCATCGTGGTTGCCGGCGGCACATCCGGCATCGGGCTGGAGCTGGCTTCGGCGCTTCGCCAGCTGGGCGCCAACGTGGCTGTTCTGGGCGTGGGCGAGCAGGCCACGCAGGCGGCGCTGGCCCATCTGGAGGGGATATCCGCCCCCGGCAGCGTGATGGCGTTCACCGCCGACGTCACCGACGAATCGCAGGTCCGCGACGTTTTTGCCAGGATTCACGGTGGACTGGGCCGCGTGGACGGCCTGATCAACTCCGCCGGAATCAACCGTATCGAGGCGCTGCACAGCGGCAGCATCGACAACTTCTCCCGCGTCATGGACGTCAATCTCAAGGGAATGGTCATCTGCTGCAAATATGCCGGGCGCTATATGCTGCGGCAGAATTACGGGCGCATCGTCAACATCTCCTCCCTCAGCTCCATCCGGGGCAAGAGCTTCTATACCGCATACGCCTCCAGCAAGGCGGCCGTCAACGGCTTTACCCGTGCGCTGGCGGTGGAATGGGCCAAGAACAACATCACCGTCAATGCCATCGCGCCCGGCATGATCGTTACCGATATCAACCGCAAACAGGTCGAGGCCAACCCTGACAGCTTCCTTAAGCGCATTGAGAGCATTCCGCGCGGCTGTGCCGGAAAGGAGCAATGGCTGGTGGCTCCCGTGGTGATGCTGCTTTCCGACGGCGCGCCGCACCTGACCGGGCAGACCATCTTCTGCGACGGCGGTTCTTCCATTGGCGATACCTTCATTATGGAAAAAGAAAAACAAGGCCCCCTGAAGCTGGACGAGGAGTGACGGACAATGAAAAAGCTGGTTGTAAAGGCTCCCTATCAAATGGAATTTGAGGAGGCGCCCATTCCCCAAATCGAAACCGACACGCAGGCGCTGGTCAAGGTCAAGGCCGTGGGCATCTGCGGTTCGGACATTAAGATCTATCACGGCAAAAACACCTTTGCCACCTACCCGCGCGTGCTGGGCCACGAGGCGGTCGGCGAGGTGGTCAAAATCGGCAAAGGCGTCACCCGTCTCAAGCCGGGGGACCGCGTGGTGCTGGAACCCATCGTGTTCTGCGGCAAGTGCTATGCCTGCCGCCACCAGCGCGGCAACGTATGCCGTCATCTGCAGATTCGCGGCATCAACATCGACGGCGGATATCAGGAATACATCGTTGCGGAGGAAGAAAAGCTGCACGTGTTTCCCACCACCATCGGCTGGCGCGAGGCCGTGATGATGGAGCCCTATACCC
>OJRC01000196.1_pt1 | contig 50907 bp, 43 predicted proteins | sample 1599081 | NCBI WGS metagenome assembly OJRC01 (sample SAMN03922519, study PRJEB24848) | human gut metagenome | isolation source: stool sample | host: Homo sapiens | place: Germany | collected 2010-02 | reverse complement strand
AGCACAGCCCTTGGAGAGGGGCTTTAATAACTACTACTCTATAATACAAGGAGGACACATCATGAGAAAGCACATGAAATTCACCGCTGTTGCACTGGCGCTGCTGCTGTGCCTGGGCCTGCTGTCTGCCTGCTCGGGAACCGGGGAGGACGAGAGTGCGACCACGGAAAACGTTGAGGAGACAGACACGGTAACGAAGACCGAGGAGCCTGTTGTTGACGAGACTGACGAGCCTGAAGAGACCGATGAGAGCGACACGACCGACGACACCACAGATGAGACGACCGATGAGACGACCGATGAGACGGTCGAGGACGAGCTGACCGTTGCCGAGGTGATGGCGATAAACGAGGACGGCAGCTATAGCCTCACGCTGTATACGCTTACCGAGGGCGCCGAGGCTCCGACCGACTACGCCGCCATAGACATGACGCTCTATGAGCCGGGCACTGAGACGACGGAGTATACGCTCCCGGACGACATACTCATCTATACAGTCGAGGACGGCACTCTGACCGAGGCCGACGCCTCCGCCATCGCGGAGGGAGACATGCTGGCCTTCTATACAGACGAGACCGGGGCCGAGTGCATCGCCGTGTATAATCAGACTGCCGAGTAATACCTGCGGCGCCGGGGTGAACGGAAAGGCCGCGGCTGCGGCAAAGACAAAAATAAGAGGCCGGGCAATTGCCTGGCCTCTATTTATTTCGATAGTTATTTGCTATAACGGTATCAGCCCTTGACGCTGGACATTGTCATGCCCTCAATGACCCGCTTCTGGAAGATGACATAGATGACCATGGGCGGTATCATTGCCAGAAGCATGGCCGCCATCTTCACCCTGACGTCGACATAGAAGAACTTCGACAGCAGGTTTGCAATCGTCCGGCTCACAGGGAGTATCTCGTTGCCCGTGACCAGCGCGGGCCACATGTACGCGCCCCAGGAGCGCAGGAACATCAGTACCGTTACCGTGATGAGACCGTTGCGCACCAATGGCAGGTAAATCCTGAAAAATATCTGGAAATGCCCGGCACCGTCTATGCGTGCAGACTCTATTAGCGACACCGGTATCGATTCGCTGAACTGGTTCAGTATAAATACCGACATCGGCGATATCATGATGGGTATCGCCACGCCAAGATAGGTGTCGGTAAGACCCAGCTGGTACACAAACCGGTAGAGAGGCACGACATACAGTATGAACGGCAGCATCATGGCGCCCATGAGCACCGAGAACAGCAGCTTTTTCCCGGGGAATTTGTAAAACGAGAACTCATACGATGCCAGCGAACACATTATCAGCATGCCGACTATCGAAATGAGGGTGTATATCGCTGTGTCTACAGTTGCTTCCATGACGTTGACCGAGGTCAGAGCGGTATATACCTTCGATATGCCGTTGCTGAAGGAATCCGGCAGCATCACCGTAGTAAGGTTTGTAGTCTCTTTTGAAAAGGTCGCACAGAATACCTTCCAGATCGGGAAAATGCAGCCGAAAGCCCAGAGCAGGCCAAGCAGAGAGAAGATGATACCCTCAGCCTTCCCAATGTTTTTACCTTTTCGCATTTCGGCGCCTCCTTAATTCTTTTTTCTGCCCTTGAACTGTATGGCTGTGATGGTCATAATAATGAGCATCAGCATGACGCCCATTGCACAGGCGCGGCCCAGACCGGACGCACTGCCGTTGTATACGTTCCTGACCATCTCCATGACAGGGAAGAGCATGACCTGATCCGGACCGCCCACGGCGTTCATGTCGTCGTAGCCGGAGAGTATCCACGGTATGTCGTAGACCTGTATGGCGCAGATAAAAGCGTAGGTTATGACAAAGAACAGCACTGGCTCGAGCAGGGGGATGGTAATATTCTTCATCTTCTGCAAAGTACTTGCGCCGTCTATCTCGGCGGCCTCGTACAGCTCGGGGGAGATATCCTTCATTCCCGCGAGGATGATGAGGAAGTTGAAGCCTATCATGTTCCATACGTCGATTATGATGACCTCTGCCAGAGCATATCCCGCGGTCTCGGCCCAGGTCACGCCTTCGCCTATGCCGAGCTTTGCGAGCAGGGAGGCGACGATGCCCGTGTCGGTCGTCATGAACCACTGCCAGATGGCAACGCAGAGAAAGACCGGAATGACCGTGGGGATATAGTAGACGCTGCGGTAGAACCTGTAGAGCCTGTCCTTGAGCTGTGTGACTATGAGCGCAAGGATGAGCGATATGCCTATCCCGACAACGACGGTTATCGGGACGTATATGGCCATGTTGACCAGTGACTTCAAAAAGCGCTTTGATGTGGTGCCCTCGCCGGCCAGGAGATATTTGTAGTTCTCAAGAGCCACAAAGTTTATCTCGCTTCGGCTGGACATCGACCAGTCTGTAAAGCTTCTCCATATGCCGGTGATTATCGGCACGACGACAAAGACGATGAGAAGCGCAAAAAACGGCAGCAGTCCTATATAGCTGGGCAGGTGTCTCGAGAGAGACAGCTTGAACCGAGCGAAAAAGGACTTCTTCTCCAAAGTTTCGATATTATCCAAACGAACATCTCCTTTCGCCGCTTAGCACCATAGCAGATGCAGTACTTAAAGCGGCGAAAGGAGATGTTCGCCTGACCGCTGTAAGCACCGTATCTATATGGCATACTCCCCAAAAGATTGAGGAGTATGCCATACTTGAGTGTGCCTTGATTTTTTACGGGATGCTTATGCTCCGGCGTCGGCGTAGAGCGCGTTCAGGTCTTCGACGAACTGAGCCGCGGCCTCCTCAGGCGTCATGGAGCCGTCCGCGACCTTTACAGCAAGGTCGGTGACGGGGGTGATCCAGTAGAAGGAATAGGTGAAGTAGTCGATCCTCAGACGGGTGTACTCCATGCCCTTGGCCTGCACCGCGGCGACGGGGTTGGCCTGGACCTCGGGGTCGTTCATGACGGACTCACGGAGAGTCGGACGGCCGATGACCTCGGTGAACTCCTTCATGACGTCGAAGCTGCCCAGGTACTTGAGCCAGGCCTTGATGGCCTCGTTGCGGCCCTCATCACCGCTGTCGATGCCGTAGAAGCCGTCCCAGCCGAAGAAGCCGCCGTAGACGTTGCTGCCCTCCTCGTAGGGCGGGACGAGCACGACGTCGTAGTTGACGCCGGCCTGCTGCCATGCGGGCTCATCCCAGGGACCGCCCAGGAGGTAAGCCATCTCGCCGCTCTTGAAGGCTTCGACCGCGGCGTCGTCGCTGTAGGCCCAGGTGTTGCCCTGCTCGTTGATCTTGAGGATGTACTCGAAGGTACGGGTGAGAGCGGTCGGCTCAACGGTGGTCTTGCCGTCCACTATCTCGAGCGGGTTGCCGTACTTCTCGAAGTCCGCACCCATGACGGCGCCGGGGCCGTAAACGCCGCCAGCGGACCAGCTGTGGGTAGCGATGAGGCCGGCATCGTTGACCTGCTTGAGGTGCTCAATGAAGGCGTCCATGGTCGGCTCGCCCTCGGCCGGGTCGATGCCGGCAGCCTCAAGAGCGTCGAGGTTGCGCCAGATAAGGGGAACATAGCTCATGAAAGGGATGGCCCAGTAACCGTCGTCAACATTGGTAACAGCCACTGCGTCCTCATAGAAGCCCTCGGCCCATTCCTCGTCGGCGTAGAGGTCGCTCAGGTCAAGAATGTCGACAGCGTCGAGATAGGAGCGGCCGTAGGTGAAGCTGGACATGAGCACGTCGGGCAGGCCGACGCCGGCGGTGACGCCGGTCAGCAGCTCGGAGTCGCCCTTGGCGATGAACTCGATGGACTTGACCTCGGGATGCTGCGACAGGAAGTCGCTGCGCCATTTGTCGAAGAGCTCTCCCTGCTCGTTCATCGTGGCGTCGGAGAACATCCACATTACGAGCTCGTAGCCCTCCCCGTCGTTGGTGCTGCCGTCGTCGCCGTCGTTCCCGCCGTCACCGGCAGGCTCCTGCCCGCAGGCGGCAAGAGAGAAAACCATGACCAGAGCAAGCAGCAAAGCTAACAGTTTTTTCATCTTGTATCCTCCTCTTTTTTGGTATCGATCAAAGGCCCACGCCTGTAGATCACTGTGGTAGATTCTCAGGGCGTCCGATAAACCCGCCCCTGTAGACATAGCGGCTTTCGCCGACCTTGCCGCCCTCGTTCTCCATTATGTGGAACCCAAAGAACCAGTAGGGGAAAATGTAGAGGAAGGGGGTCAGATACTCGTCCGAGAGCTTGGGAAGCTCGACAATGACCTTCGCCAGCCCACGCATCTCATCTGTAACCTCGTCTGTGACGACGAAGGCGCCCAGCTCCGCCTTGCAGCATATATTCAGTATCTCCATTGTCTTGGTGTAATTCTTCCCGGCGGGGGAGGTGACCAGTATGGCCACGTTGTCGTTGACCTCTCTGAAACGGCCGTGCTGGAAGTCCTCGAGTTCTTCGCAGGCGCAGAATTTCCATGCGAACTCACAGGTCTTGAGCGCCGCTTCCTGTGCGGTGCCGAAGTTCGGACCAGCGCCGAGCACGGCGAAGTTGTCGTATCCGCCCTCGGCGAAGGCTTTGGCGACATCATTCATGCGCTCAAAGAGTTCCGGCAGGCAGCTCATGGAGGCGACCATCTCGTCGTAGCAGGCGTTCCAGTAGGCGACGCGCTCGTCGGAGAGAGAGCCGTTGGCGCTGCCGATGAGGACGCAGAGCTTGAAGGCGGCGGCCATGAGGAAGGTGTGGGAAATGGAGGCCGCCTTGGTGCCGGAGCGCTGCTCGATGTGGGAGTCAGTGAGCACGCGCCAGTCGGCGAACTCAGCGCACTTTATATCGCCCTCGCCGGAGACTATCATGGTCGCCGCGCCAGCGTCCCTTGCGCAGCCGAGCGCGAGACGCACGCTCTCAGTCTCGCCGCCGCAGCTGATGCCGACGACGAGGCTCTTTTTCGGCACGAGCATGATGTCCTCCATGTACTGCCTGAACTCATAGGCAACGACGGCGCGGCTGGTGAGCCTGGCTATGTGGGAGCCCCAGGACGCCGCGCAGAGCGCGGTGGCATAGGAGGTTCCGTGGCCGACGAAGAATATGTGCTCAAACCTGGCCAGTTCGCTTCGGTCGAGCTTTTTGAGGCTGCCTTCTATAAGGCTGTCGTTGTACGCCCAGGCGCTCTTGTCCGCGAGGGACAGCATCAGTTCCTTGAGCAGCAGGTTCTTTTCTGCGATTTCGTTTGACATTTCCATTCCTCCTCAAAACTTAACGCAATTTATGCCCGGGCGATCCCGGACGGGTGAGGGGCTCGCCTACACCCAGATAGGCCACAGTCGCGGCGCCTACCAGCGCTCCCTCGTAGCCGAGCACAGTCGGCACTACAGAGAACTCATCATCCCTCCAATATTTCTGCTCAAACAGCGTGCGTTCCAGCGAGTCCCTGTAGAGGTCGTAGGCCAGGGATATGCCGCCTCCTATGACGACCCTCTCAAGGTCGAGCAGGTTGCAGGCCTGAGCAATAAGCGAGCCCAGGTATCGGCCTTCAAGTTCGAAGGTGTCCAGCGCGGCCCTGTCGCCGGCTCTGGCGCGTTCGGCGATGTATGCGCCGTTGACGGGCCTGCCGTCGGCGGGAGCGGTCCCGCCGTGCTCAAGATAGGTCTGCGCCATGCCGCCGGTAGCGGCGTACATCTCCAATGTACCAAGCCGGCCGTGTCCATTGGGTCTGCCGTTGTGCTCGAGGAAGGAGTTGCCGACTTCGCCAGCGCGTCCGAAGGCTCCGTTGTATAGCCTGCCGTCGAGGACAAAGGCCCCGCCGATGCCGGTGCTGGCGGTGATGTACATGAAGTCGTCACAGTCGCGGCAGGAGCCAAACCACATCTCCGCCAGCGCACAGGCCTTTGCATCGTTGTTGAGATAGGCGTCGAGGCCGAATTCCTTTTTGAATATCTCCGCCGCCGGCCACTCACGCATACCGCCCAGCGACATGGAGACGATGACGCCTCTCTCGGTGTCCGCAAACCCGGGGACTACCATGCCAGCGGCGACGATGTCGTATTTTGTGCCGGTCGAGAGTTCCTTTTCTATGGCGGACATGAATTGCTTTCTCACCGAAGCGGCATCGCTGCGGTCGAGCCATTCCTCCCTGTGGCTGTGGAGGACCCTGCCGCTGCTGTCTACGAAGCCGACGATGAATTTGGAGCCGCCGAGGTCCACGGCCAGCGCCGCTCTGGTTTTATCGCTCATTGAAACTCAAATCTCCGAAAAAGTGTGATCATTGGGGAAGCTAAGTCCCATGGCCCTGCCCGCCGAGTGCTTGCTGTGTACTGTCAGGTCATAGCCGAGGCAATCCGCCGTGTGGTAGGCGAGCACCTGCATCGGCACGAGCAGCTCGAGGACGCTTGTGAGTTCGCTGCCGGTGAAGTCGAAAGCGAGCTGCATATCTGGGCAGCTGTTCGCATGGGCTTTGCCTATTGTGACACAGCGCGGCGTGATGCGCCGGCAAAAGCGCGCGAGCTCGAGCATCCGGTCGAGTTCCTCACCCTCCTCGGCACAGAGGAAGAACAGCATGTCCGTGCTCCTGACCGCTGCCAGAGGGCCGTGCATAAACTCCTCCAGCTCATAGCCGAAGGCGGGACGCTTCGTGCATTCGAGGAACTTCAGCGCACATTCCCTGGCCGTGCCGCAGTTAGCGCCGTAGCCAATGAACCAGCAGCTTCCGCTGTCCATTATCTCGTCCTGAAACCTCAGGAACCAGTCGGAGGCGCTTGCCATTGCGCTGTCCATTGACGCAGCCGCTCTCCTGAAGCTTTCGATGCAGCCGTCGTACTCCACGTCACCGAGTCTTCCGAGCGCGTGAGCCGCCTCTATTATGCACAGCAGGAAGATGGCAATGCCCATTATGTGTCCCTTAGTGGACGGGAGCGCTATCTCCTGCCCCGAGGTTTTTTTGATAGCCACATCGCAGATGCGGCCGAGTACGCCGGTGGTGTCAAAGGCGCAGCAGGCAGTGTGTATCCCCAGCCCGGCTGCGTGATGCGCGGCAATGACGGTGCCCTTAGTGCGCCCACTCTCGGCGGGGCAGATGAGCAGTATCTCCTCCGGTCGCCAATCACGCAGGTCGAAGTCCAGATGACGGTTGAAGACAGTTGGCACGATGCAGCTGGCCTCGACCTTCAGTATGCGCTCGCAGAAATAGCGCAATACCTCGCAGGCGTTGGCAGGGGAGCCGGAACCGCTGAAATATACGCGCTTTATGTTGTTTTCAAGGAAAATACGGCAAAAATCCGCAGTAACCGCCTGCCTGTGCTCAAGCAGACCGAGTATGAGACCCGGTTCCTCGGCGATATGGTCGAGCATGACGGAATGCATGTCGCTTTTCATGCTCTCACCGCCTGCCAAGCGGACCCGCAACGGCTTCGGCCTCGTCGAGCAGGGGGTAGCAGGTGATGGTGCCCTCACGCTGTATGCCTATTGAGGAGTACCTGTTGGCCCAGCCGCAGGCGTCTGCAAGGGACATGCCCTTCACCAGAGCTGCTGTCATGGCGGCCAGGAAGCCGTCGCCGGCCCCGCTGGTGTCAATGACATTCTCGACACGCGTGCCGCAGCCAAAAGCTATCGAACTGCCGTTGTAAAGCATGTAGCCCTTCTCGCCAAGCGTCAGTACAACAGCACGGCAGCCGCTCAGTTCGGTAAAGCGTATGAGCGAGTCGCCTGCCTTTTCGTCGGAGTCCAGCGCCCCGTCGTCGGCGAGCAGACGCATCAGCTCGTGCTCATTTAGTATGATTATGTCAACCTTGTTCCAAAAATCCGGTATGGAATCCGGCACAGGGGAGGGGTTGAGCAGGACCTTCAGGCCGCGGCTGTGGGCAGCCAGCACGGCGTCTCTGACGCCTTCCTCGCCCAGCTCATGGCCGGTGACGCAGTATTCCGCGCCGGGGAATTTGTCGAGGGCGGTCTCCATAAGCTCCCTGGGGAACTGCTGTTTGCCGCTGCTCAGGACTATCATGTTGTTGCCGTGGTCGTCTATGAACATTGCGCCGCGGGAGTAGGATGGGTCGAAGTAATCGCTGATCGAGCTGTCGTCAACGCCGGCGGCGGAGAGTATCTCGTGGCCCTGAGCGAGCCAGTCGCCGCGCCGGACGTGGGCGACGAGCGCTGTAGGGATGCCGAGCCTGCCGAGCGCGACGGCAACGTCTGTGCCCTTTGCGCCGTCGATACCCTCGCTGTAACCGATGGAGCGAACGGTCTCGCCGGGGCGCGGCAGCTCATGTACCCTGATGGCGCGGCTCACGTTGTGCGTATAGAGCACGACGACCTTTACATTGCTGTCTGCCATCCTTATCACCAGAAAAGGTCTTTCTGATACGGGTTGTGGGAGATCGTGTGGTCGGCAGTCTTCCTGTCGCAGCAGATGATGCACTCGGGCACGTAGGCGGGGAAGAGGGTGACCGGATACTCGACGGTGGGTTCGCTGAACAGGCAGACGCGGATGACGGTCTGCTTCCAGGAACCGGTGGTGATCATGAATACCGCTCTCTTGGCCTGAAGCATGGACTTCATGCCGATGGTGACCATCATGGGCGGCAGGGCGTCGTAGCAGCCGCCGAAGCTGCGCTCGGCATAGGCGACGGTCGTGTCGTCGTTGGACCATACGACGCGGGTCTTCGACTTGGCGTACTCATCGACGGTTATGCGGAAGTAGCGGCTCCTGGGGTTTTCGCAGGCAGCTACGAGGCCCTTGCAGCCGACGCCGCCGAACACGGTGTCAATGCCGCCCAGCTCGTCGATCTTGTTGTCGATGCGGTCGGGGTCGAAGGGGTCGGGATAGAAGCGGTGGTCCTCGGGGATCCTCAGCTCCTCATCAACCGGCTCATAGAACCACTTTTCCATCTTCCTCTTGACGTTGAAGCGGAAGTTGGTCTCGGGGTAGAGCCTGCCCTCCCAGTCGAGCGGAGCGTCCATCGTGAATACATATACGTTTTTGAGGCTTATGCGCTCGGTGTTGACGCGCTCGATGAATCTGTCAAACTGCTCGTTCGGACCGGTGGCCAGCACCCATCTTGTGGGTTTGCCGGCCAGATTGTTCGCAATGACCTCGTCTGCCATCATGTCGGCTGCCTCGAGAAAAACGTCCTTCTTCTCGTCGTGGATATGTATGTCCATCTTTTTGCCGGGCATGTTCTCCAGCTCGTCTACCGGGATGGAGCACCACTTGGCAAAATCCTGTTTTGTTATGACATACTCCTGCATACAACTACCCCTCCTGAAAAATGTATTTGAAGTATGCAGACAGGATAGCAATATTAGTTGCTTTTGTCAACTAATATTGTGCATTGATTTGCAGAATTTATTAGGATTATAGATTTTAATTGGCGAGAATTATAATAATTAACAAAACTAACAAAAAAACGCCCCCCAGAAGGGGGGCGCCGGAGGTCCATATGTAATCATCAGGACTGGTCTGCAGGGTTGCATTTGTTTGAAAGGACGACAGACTGTATGAACTGCATTGCTCCAACGACTTGTTTCAACTGGTCCTTGGAGAGGTAGCCGAACTGGTATTGGGTGTTGTCGTTGGCGTTTTCTATGGAGAGTTCGAGATCGGCGCGGCCCTTGTCCGTGAGGCGAAGGTGCTTGCAGCGCCTGTCAATGCCGGATTCGTCACGGACGATGCAGCCGAGCTTTTCGAGCCTCGTGAGAGTCCGGCTCAGGTATCCGCGATCGAGATGCATAATATCCGCAATTTCCTTGGCCGCTATGTCTTTGCCTTCCTCAATCTCATACAGGATGCGGCATTCCATGCTTGAAAGCTCAGGATGCACCGAATGAGAATCAAACACACTGATAGTTGACATGTAAAACCTGTTAAATTTGCGTATTTCTTCCGCGATACTTTTCTCCATAGTTCAAAACTCCTGCAATTGCTGTAAACTTTTCTGGCAAAGAACTGCCAAATGCAGGTTTACTATAACAAAATGCACTAAAAATTGCAATAAGAACTTAGCACGGCGGGAGAAAATAGACAATTTGCATAAAAATTCAGCTCAGGCCCATAGCTCAGAGACCATGGTCCAGGCGCACCAGACCAGCAGGAGAGCCATGACTGCGTTCACGACCTTGGAGTAGTTTTTGAAAAATCTCTCAAAGACGGAGCCGCAAAGTGCCCAGAGCAGGGTACAGAGGAAGCCGGCTGTCGCGAGGATGACTGCAAAGAGCGCGATGGTCGGTATGTCCCGGTAGTAGGGCAGCACGAAGGAGCTCATCGTAGTCATGCCGTAGAGGATGCCCTTCACGTTTACGAATTGAAGGACAGTGCCCGCGAACACCGTCGTCGTGGAGGAAAGACCGCGCTTTTTATCCTCGTGCGGCCTGTCGCGCCAGATGGACCACGCCAGCCATAAAATGTATACTGCGCCGAGGACCAGCATGTATGGCTTAATAGATGGTATCAGCTCGTACAGCAGGGTAGAGAACACCGCGCAGAGCGCCACCACTATCAAAAACCCGAGCCATACGCCGACATTGAACGGGAACGATTTCCTGAACCCGTACTTTGCGGCGTTCGACATGGACATAATGTTGTTCGGCCCCGGAGTTATCGCCGTCAATACCACGTAAGAGCAAAATGCAGCCCAGTTCAAGCCACCACCCCCACAGCTTTTATGCAAATTATGATAAACTTACCGGCCAAAGCTGTCAATGCCCCTTGATTCGCGAAATGCCCCGGAAGGCGGTGCCGCGCAGTTTTTATTATTTGTCTTTTGTATCCTGCCGAAATGTGCTATCATGGCTAAAACAGGAGGTGCGCTATGGCAGAGGTTTTTTCGCTCGGCGGTATGCTTTTGGGCGCGTCCAGCGCGGCGACGCAGGTCGAGGGCGGCGACAGGAACAACAACTGGTACGACTGGTACCGGCGCGGGAATATAAAGGACGGCTCCGACCCCTCCGTCGCGACCATGCACTGGGAGCGCTGGCGGGAGGACGCGGAGCTGATGGCAGGCATGGGCCTTCAATGCTGCCGGCTCGGGCTTGAGTGGAGCCGCATAGAGCCGGAGCGCGGCGTCTTCGACGAGAGCGCCGTGCAGCACTATGTTGAGGAGCTCAAATACCTGTCGGAGCGCGGCATAAAGCCCATGGTCACGCTCTGGCACTTCTCAAATCCCCTGTGGTTCGAGCGCTCGGGCGGTTTCCTCGCGCGCGGGGCGAAGCTCGCCTTCCTCGAGTACGTAGAGTACATCGTGCCCAGGCTCGCGCCGTATGTGGACTGCTGGATAACCCTCAACGAGCCAAACGTCTACGCCGTCAACAGCTATATGAGCGGCGACTGGCCGCCGGGGGACAGGTCCATCCCCACGGCTCTGCACGTTATGGCGGCGCTCACGCCCTGCCACATCGAGACCTACAAGCTCATACACCGCCTCGTGCCCGACGCGCGTGTCAGCTTTGCAAACCACCTGCGCGTGTTTGCGCCCGAGGACGTCAAAAGTCCGGCCCACGTCGCGGCGGCGAAAGTTTCCGAATACCTGTTCCAGACTGCGATGACACGCGCCATGATGCGCGGCCCCTCCGGCCGCGGGAGGTACTACGACTATATCGCCATAAACTACTACACCCGCTCGACCTGCTCCGGCCTCGCCGACGGCGTGCGGGCAAACTCCCCGCGCAACGACCTCGGCTGGGAGATTTACCCCGCCGGCCTCGCGGAACTTTGCACGGGTATGTGGAAGGAATACCATGCTCCGGTTTACATAACCGAGAACGGCACCTGCGATTTGGATGACGCCTTTCGCAGCCGCTACATCTACGAGCACGTCAAGGCCGCCGTGGAGTGCCCCGCGCCGGTCGAGCGGTATTACCACTGGTGTTTCTGCGATAATTTCGAGTGGATAGAGGGCAATTCGGCGCGCTTCGGACTTGTACATGTGGATTTCGACACGCAGGAGCGCACGGTAAAGCGCAGCGGGGAGTTTTACGCGAAGATGATACAAAACGGCGGAGTTACGCAGGAGATGTACGATGAATATGTCGCGCAGCAGGTCTATAACGTACGATAGGGGGCTGTTCCATCTGCGGACGGAGCACAGCTCGTATATGTTCAGGGTAACGCCGCAGGGCCAGCTCGAGCACCTGCACTACGGGGCGCGGGTCTTCGACACGGACGCCGAGGCGCTCGCGCTCAAACGCACCATGCCCTACGGCGACTCGATGCCATATCCCGGCGCTGACACGGCGTACTGCCTCGATACCCTGCCCATGGAGTGGTCGGGCGCGGGCAGGGGGGACTACCGCCCCTCGCCCGTGGAGCTGGTGACAGAGGGCGGAGCGTGGACCACTGATTTTATTTATGTAAACCACGAACTGAGAAACGGCTGCGTGCCAATGTCCTGCGGCCTGCCCACGGCATACGGCGGGGACATGACGCTGATCGTCACGCTGCAAGACGCGGCGGCCGGGCTGGAGCTGAGGCTGTACTATACGACCTATCCAGCGGAGGACGTCATCACGCGGCGCGCGGAGCTGCGCTGTCTCAGAGATTATGTAAACTTAAAACAGCTCATGAGCTACAGCCTTGACCTTTGCGAGCGGGGCCTGAGGATGACGACCTTCACTGGCGGCTGGATACGCGAGGCACACGTCTGCGAGCGCGAGGTTGAGGGCCTGCTGCTGAACGAGAGCCGCACAGGTTTTTCGTCGAACCGGGCGAATCCGGGATTCCTGCTCTCGGAGCGGGGCGCGTCAGAGGAACGAGGCCGGGTCTGGGGCTTCAATCTGGTGTACAGCGGCGGGCACAGGAGCGTCGTCTTCTCGGACGCGCACGGCTCGGTGCGCGTCATGGGCGGCATCTGCCCTGAGCGCTTCGACTGGCGGCTCGGGGCGGGCGAGAGCTTTGAGACGCCGGAGGCGGTGTTGTGCTTTTCGTCGGAAGGCTTCGGCGGCCTGAGCCGCGCGATGCATGAGTTCGTGAACCGGCGCATAGTGCGCGGCGTGTGGGCGAACCGGGAGCGGCCGGTGCTGGTGAACGCCTGGGAGGGCTTCATGTTCGACTTTGACGAGCGCCGCCTGCTCTCGCTCGCGCGGCGGGCGAAGGACATAGGCGCGGAGCTTTTCGTCATGGACGACGGCTGGTTCGAGGGGAGGAACGACGACACGGCGGGCCTTGGCGACTACGAGCCTGACGCAAAGAAGCTGCCGGGAGGCGTCGCGGGGCTTGCGAAGGCGGTGAAAAAGCTCGGCCTCGACTTCGGCATCTGGGTGGAGCCGGAGGCGGTGAACCCGCGCAGCCGTCTCTATGCGACGCACCCCGACTGGGCGATAACGGAGCCGGGGCGCTAGCCGATCTATCAGCGCAATGAGCTGCTTCTCGACCTCACGCGGCCGGAGGTGCGCGACTACATAGTCGAGTCTGTGGGCGGGCTGCTGGACTCGGCGGAGATAAGCTATGTGAAATGGGACATGAACCGCCAGTTCGCGGGCGTGAGCGGCGAGTTCATGCACAGGTATATACTGGGCCTCTACGAGGTGCTGCACCGGGTCTTTGATGCAAGGCCGCAGGTGCTGCTCGAGAGCTGTTCCTCGGGCGGGAACAGGTTCGACCTGGGCATGCTCTGTTTCTCACCGCAGATCTGGGCCTCGGACGACACGGACGCGGTGGAGCGGCTGGACATACAGAAGGGTCTGTCGTACCTCTACCCGCTCTCGGCGATGGGCGCGCACGTCTCTGCCTGCCCGAACGCGCAGACGCTGCGCCGGACGCCGATGGGGACGCGCTTTGCGGTCTCGTGTTTCGGCTGCCTCGGCTGGGAGCTGGATTTGCGCGAGCTGACCCCGGCGGAGCTGCGCGAGGCGCGGAGGCAGACGGAGTTTTATAAAAAGCACCGGATGACCCTGCAATACGGGCGTTTTTACCGCTTTGAGCTGCCCGACGGGAGGGAGGGCTTCTCCTGCGTGGCGCGGGACGGTTCGGAGGCGGTGACGGGACATTTCCGGCGGTTCATGCAGGCCGCGCCGGAGTCCCAGAAGCTGCCCTGCGCGGGCCTGGACACCTCAGCGCTGTACGAGGTCGAGAGCCTGCCGCCGCTCATGCGGATATCCGACTTCGGCGCGCTCATAAAGCACGCGCTGCCCGTGAAGCTGCGGCACGACGGGGCGGTCATGAGGACGGCCGACAAGCTGGCGGGACTTCGGCAGAGCGCGGAAAAATACCGCGCCTCGGGCGCGGCGCTGATGGACGGTATAAGGCTGGGCAGCCTGTTTCTGGGCACGGGCTATGACAAGGCACTCAGGCTTCCGGGCGACTTCGGCTCAGAGGTATACCTGATAAGAAGGACGGGGAAGGCAAAATGAGAGCATATGAGAGACTGTTGGGATACGTAAAAGTGAACACGGCGAGCGGCGAGAGCGGCGCGGGCACCTCGCCTTCGACACAGCGGCAGTTCGACCTTGCGCGGCTGCTCGCGGACGAGCTGCGCGCGCTGGGCGTCGCGGATGCGGAGCTGACGGGCAGCTGCTATGTCTACGGCCACCTTGAGGCGACGCCGGGCTGCGAGGGCGCGCCCTGCCTCGGCCTTATCGCGCACATGGACACGGCGCCGGACTTTTCCGGGGAAAACGTGCGCCCGCGCGTCATAGAGAACTACGACGGCGGGGAAGTGGAGCTGGGCGCGGGCCGGACGTTAAGCGCGAAGGATTTCCCGCACCTGCCCTCGCTCAAGGGCCGCACGCTCATCACAACGAGCGGGGATACTCTGCTCGGTGCGGACGACAAGGCCGGGATAGCGGAGATCATCACGCTCATCGAGCAGCTCCAGACGGAGCGGCTCCCGCACGGGCGCATTGCGGTTTGCTTCACGCCGGACGAGGAGATCGGCTACGGCACGGCGGAACTGGACCTCGACCGGCTCGGCGCGGACTACGCCTATACGATAGACGGCGGGCCTGAGGGCGAGATCGTGTACGAGAACTTCAACGCGGTCGCGGCTACGGTGCAGATAACGGGCGTAAACGTGCACCCGGGCAGCGCAAAAAACATCATGGTGAACGCGGCCCAGGTCGCGACGGAGTTTAACGCCTGCCTGCCGTGCTGCGAGACGCCGAGGTATACGGAGGGCTACGAGGGCTTCTACCACCTCACGTCTATCGAAGGCACGGTCGAGCGCGCGGAGCTGCGCTATATCCTCCGCGACCACGACGCGAAGAAGTTGGAGCAGCGGCGAGAGACCATGCAGCACGCGGGGAAGACACTCAATGAGCGCTACGGCGCGGGCACGGTGAGCGTCTCCTTCCGCGAACAGTACCGCAACATGGTGGAGAAGATCGTGCCGGAGCACATGCACCTCGTGGACAGCGCGATAAGGGCCATCGAGGACTCGGGCATTGAACCGCTCAGGCAGCCGATAAGGGGCGGCACGGACGGCGCGCTGCTCTCGTGGGAGGGCCTGCCCTGCCCGAACCTCGGCACCGGCGGCTACGCCTACCACGGCCCGTATGAGCATATCACGGCCGAGGGCATGGACAAATGCGTTGAGATAATACGCAGGATAGTCGAGACCTTTTCTGAGAGGAGAAGATGAGCGTGACAAAGCTGGAAAAGCGGAATAAATATTTCTTCGGCCTCGGCACCGTGGGCCGGGACATGTTCTACGCCTTTGAGTCCAACGCGCTGCTGTACTACCTGTCTAACGTGCTGAGTCTGCCCGTCGGAGTGTTCGCTGCGGCGAGCATGGTGCTGACCGTGCTGCGCGTGCTCGATGCGCTCAACGACCCGATAACGGGACTCATCATCGACAATATCAAGAGCCCCTGGGGCAAATACAAGCCGCCCATGCTCATAGGTGCGGTGACGAGCAGCGTGTTCTTCCTCATACTGTTCGCGGACTTCAGACTGACTAACTACTGGTTCGTCGTAGTGTTCGGGCTTGCGTACATACTCTGGGATATCACCTACGGTGTGAACGATATCGCGTACTGGTCGATGCTGCCATCGCTGACCATGGAGCAGAAAAAGCGCGAGAACATGGGCGCGTTTGCCCGCATTTGCGCCAACGTCGGCATGTTCGCCATCATGGTCGCCTGGGAGCCGGTGACATCGGCCATGGGCAACACGCCGCGCGGCTGGTTCATCGTGGCCGTGGCGGTGACGGTGGCGATGCTGGGCTTCCAGTGCTTCACGCTCCTCGGCGTGAAGGAGGACCGGACGCGCTTCAAGGCCGAGGAGAGCACCAGCCTCAGACAGATGTTCTCCGTGCTCTTTAAAAATGACCAGCTAATGTGGACGACGCTCTCCATGGCGCTCTTTATGGTTGGTTACTGCACGACGACGGGTTTTGCGATGTACTATATGCAGTACGTGTTCGGGGACAAGGGCATGTACGCCATCCTCGCGGCGGTTGTCGGCGTCTCGCAGCTGGCGGCGCTGGCGGTTTTCCCGGCGTTCTCCAAGAAGCACAGCCGCAGACAGCTCTATACCTTCGCGACGGCGCTGCTGACAGCGGGCTATGTGGTGTTCTTCTTCGCGGAGGCGAGCATATACCTCATAGCCGCCGCGGGCGTCATCGTGTTCGTGGGCCAGGCGTTTATACAGCTGCTGATGCTGATGTTTCTCGCGGACACCATCGAGTACGGCCAGTGGAAGCTTGGCAAGCGCAACGACAGCATCACGTTTTCTATCCAGCCGCTCATCAACAAGATAGGCGGCGCGCTCTCGACGGGCATCATCAGCGTGACGCTGGTCATCTGCGGCATCAAGACGGGCGACACGGCGGCGGAGGCCATCGACGCCGCGGGGCAGATGACGCTCAAAATGTCGATGCTCGCCATCCCGCTGGTGATGATAATCGTCGGCTACTTCATATACCGCGCGAAGTACAGGATAGACGAGAAAATGTACGCGCAGATGGTGGATGACCTCAAAGCGCGCGGGGACATAAAGGAATGACGCGGCGGGGAGAGAGTTTTTCCTTGCTGCGCAATGCGAATGACCCATTGGCCCACTCGACAGGAGGGACGACATGAAAAAACTGTTAGTGTTGGTATTTGCGATAGCCCTGTGCCTGGGCGTGCTTTGCGTCGGCGCCTCGGCGGTGGAGTACGATCAAAATGGATTTGGAGGTGATGGTTCATACGAGCCTGCGACGCAGCAGAACGGCGTCTACCAGATCGGCAACGCCGGACAGCTCTACTGGTTCGCGCAGACGGTGAACGAAGGCGACTATGACGCCAACGCCGTGCTGACGGCGAACATCACCATAAACTCGGACGTGCTGGACGAGAACGGCAATTTGATAACCGATAAGGCTTTTACCCAGTGGACGCCCATCTGCGGGGAAGAGATTGGGACCAACGATTATACAAAATACACCGGTACCTTCGACGGCGGCGGTCACACCATCAGCGGACTGTACTACAGCTGCGGCGGCAACTATGCCGGTCTGTTCGGCTTCGTCGGCAGCAATGGCCGGGTGCAGAACGTCAAGGTCGCTGACAGCTATATAAGCAACAGCGGGGAGACCGGCAGAACCGGCGGCGTGTGTGGGTACAACAGCGGCACGATAATGAACTGCAGTTTCAGCGGCATCGTGACCTGCAACAAAAGCCACACTTACGTTGGCGGGGTGTGCGGGTTGAACGCAGGCACTACAGAGAACTGCTACAACGCCGGCAGCGTGACCAGCGTAGGATTCTTTACATGCCTCGGAGGCGTGTGCGGGTATAACTTCAACGGCAGCACAATAAGGAACTGCTACAATACAGGTGCCGTGAACGGTGAAAATACTGGTTACGGCGAATTCTACGCCGGCGGCGTGTGCGGGAATAGCGCTTCTTTTGATCCTCAAAGTACGATAACGAACTGCTACAATACAGGCAGCGTGACCGTCAACGTGACCGGCAGCGGCAATGGCAATACCTACGCCGGCGGCGTGTGCGGGTCGGCTAACCGCACCACGATAACGAACTGCTACAACACCGTCAGCGTGACCGGCAGCAATAACGGCAGCAGCAGCCTCTGCGTCGGCGGCGTGTGCGGGTCGGCTTCCAGCGCCACGATAACGAACTGCTATTGGCTCAGCGGCACAGCCAGTGACATCAACGCAACGGAAAAAACCGCCGAGGAATTCGCCTCCGGCGAGGTGGCCTGGCTGCTGAACAGCTATCAGGAGAACGGCCCGTGGCGGCAGACTTTGGATGAGGACGATTACCCCGTCCTCGACATCACGCACGAAGAGGTCGTGAAGCTCACCGTAGACGGCACAGTCAGCTACCTCAACAAAGGCGACAAGTTCGAGGGCAAGGACGGCAAGGTGTACTACGACAACAAAGGGAAAAGAGTGGAAGTGCCCTGTGAGGTCACCGCCGACACCACGCTCACCAGCAAGACCCTCGTCACCGTCACAGCCGACAGCTTTGACTGCTTCGTCGGCGACGATAAGCCCACGCTGACCTACACGACCAGCCCGGTGGTCGAGGGACTGAACGTGATGCTCAACTGCGACGCGGATATGCTCACCGCGGGCGAGTACGCGATAACGATAAGCGGTCCTGAGACTGATGACAGCTGTGACTTCGACTACGTAAACGGAGTGCTCAAGGTCCGCGACAGCTGCGTCGTCACCGTGGACGGCGAGGTGCACTATGTCCACCCCGGCGAGAGCTTCACTCTCCCGGACGCGCCGAGCAAGGCGGGGTACATCTTCCTCGGCTGGCGCAGCGGCGATACCACGTACAGGGCCGAGGAGGAGGTTGACATAACTTCCAACATGAGCTTCACCGCCGTCTGGGGCAACCTGCCCGACATTGACCCCGAGGAGCCGGAACCGGAGCCTGAGCTGCCCTTCTACGATGTGGCGAAGGGCGACTGGTTCTATGACGCGGTCAAGTACGTCTACTACGCCGACCTGATGAACGGCGTGGAGGAGCACATCTTCGCGCCGAACGACACGCTGACCCGCGCGATGGTCTGGACGATAATCGCCCGCGCCGAGGGCATTGATACCACGGGCGGCGCGACATGGTACGCGAAGGCTCAGGAGTGGGTCGTCGCGAAGGGCATATCCGACGGCGAGAACCCGAGCGCCGCGATCACCCGTCAGGAGCTGGTGACCATGCTCTGGCGGCTCTCCGGCGAGCCGGTGGTCAACTACGCTCTGACGGCTCCAGACGCCGACGCCATAAGCGGCTGGGCATATGAGGCCATGCGCTGGGCTGTGAGCGAGGGCATAATCGAGGGCGACGACCTCGGGAACCTGAATCCCACGGCGAACTCCACCCGCGCCCACGCCGCGGCCTTCATGCAGCGCTTTTGCACTGCGCTATGACTCGGCAATATACGCAAGACCCCCGCACCATGAACGGTGCGGGGGTCGTTTTTTCTGACTTTTACGGTTTATTTGTCTATGTAGACCTTCTCGGCGGTGATCTCGTCGAGCGTGTGCGCGCCGCACATTGTCATGGTGTCGACCAGCTCGGCCTTGAGCTTTGCGAACAGGAGCTTCGCGCCCTCTGCCTCGCCGCCGTACACCGCCGGGACGAAGGGACGCCCGATGAGCACAGCGTCCGCGCCCAGCGCCAGCGCCTTGAACACGTCCACGCCGGTCCTGATGCCGCCGTCCACGAAGATGACGCACTTGCCTCCCACGGCCTTCGCGATATCCGGCAGTACGTCCGCCGACGCCCGCGTCTGGCCCAGCACGCGCCCGCCGTGGTTCGAGACAACGATGCCCGCAGCGCCCGCCTCGACGGCCTTCTGGGCGCCCGCGACGGTCATGACGCCCTTTATTATGAACGGCATTTTGGCGTAGTCGATGACCGCCTTGAGGTCGGCCACCGGCTTGGAGCCCGCGTTCGGGTTCATGGCCTTGAGGAAGGGCAGGCCAGCGCCGTCGATATCCATCGCTGCGGCGAAGATGCCCAACTCGTTGAGGATGTCGAGCTTCTCGAACACGGCCTCGTTGTTCCAGGGCTTGATGGTGGGCACTCCGATGCCGCCGACCTTGGCCATGGCCGCCGCCGCACGCTTCATGATCTCCGGGTCCACGCCGTCACCCGTGAAGGAGGCCGAGCCGCACTCCACAGCGGTGGGAATGAGGATGTCGTTATACGCGAAATCGTCGTAGGCGTCGCTGTAGTGCATCGGCAGAGCGCCGATGGGGGCGGTGAAGACGGGCAGACCGAATTCGTGCCCGAAGAGCTTGAAGCTCGTATCAGGGGCGGCATTCGAGCAGATGGTGTCCATGTTCACGAAAATGCGCTGCCAGGCGTCGTAGTTCCTTGCCGCGCCGTTGCCGGGGCCTTTCGAACCCGGGCCGGGCATGGAGTTGCCGCACGCCTTGCCGTTGCACACGGGACAGGCCTTGCAGTAGGGGCCGATGTTCCCGCGAGCTTTCTCGAGCACTTCCTTGTAATCCATGTCATTTCCTCCAATAATATTTATATTGTTCCAATTACCACAATTAAAAACCCGCCGGACAAATTTGTCAATCCAAACCCGTGCCGTCGAAGGCGGGTATCATGTCCTCTCCGGCGGCCTCCGGTTCCTGCCAGTAGCCGTCCTCTATGCCGGCGTCGAGCAGGTATTCGTAGAGCATGTTCGATTCAGCCTCGGTCACGGCCCTGCCAAGTTCCGGGAAGCGCTCCGCGACGCCCGGCATCGGCGTGTACTGGCCCATCAGCGAGAACAGCACACCGCCCATCGGGAAGTGCTCCGCCACCCAGTCTATGACTCCGCGCGAGTTCTCGAGCTGCCCCGGCAGGATGAGATGCCGTATGAGCACGCCGGACTGCAATATCTCCTCCTCGTCCATGCGGTAGACCCCGACTTGGCGGAACATCTCCAGTATGGCTGCCGAGGCTACCTCCGGGTAATCCGGCGCGTCGGAGTAGCGTTTCGCGGGCTCAGACAGGGAATACTTGAAGTCCGGCATGTAAATCTGCACGAGGCCCTCGAGCAGCCGTAGCGTCTCGACGCTCTCGTAGCCCGAGCTGTTCCACACCACGGGCACGCCGAGCTCAAGGCCCGAGAGCGCCTCGGCTATGGGCCGCACGAAGTGGGAGCCGGTGACGAGGCTTATGTTGTGGACGCCCGTGTCGCGCAGTCGGAGCATAATTTCGCGTAGCTTCGGCACGGTCAGCTCCACGCCGCCGCCCTGCGATATCTCATGGTTCTGGCAGTAGACGCAGCCGAGGGAGCAGCCCGTGAAGAAGATGGTGCCGCTGCCCCGCGTGCCGCTGATGCAGGGCTCTTCGCCGAAGTGGGCTGCGGCCCTCGCCGCGCGGGGCAGATACCCGGAGCGGCAGCGTCCCTGTGTGTCGCCCTCGCGCTCGGCGCCGCAGTTTCGCGGACAGTCACGGCAGGCGCTCAAAACTCCAGCGCCTCCCTCGTGTGGCCGTAAGGTTCGCGCGGCACGCTCAGGGGCTTCGTCTTTCCGCTCTCCATGCCCTTGAGTGCGAGTTTCAGCATTTTCTTGAGCGTGTACTTACTCTCGCCGGCAAAGCGTTCCGCCCTGTCGTAGCTCACGGTCTCGCAGGGATAGCCCAGCCGAGTGATCAGTCCGCGCAGGAACAGGTCGTCGCCGTGGTAGAGAGCGAGCCTGTCGAGCGCCTCAGGCCCCATGAGCCGGAAGTCCGCGTGGTCGTAGATGAGGTCGGAGCCGAAGAAACGCATCATTTTGTAGTAGGCTCTTGCAGTGAAGCGTTTCATGAAGGTGTCGGTCTGGCGGCTGGCCCGGACTCCGCAGACTATGTGCGCCCCGTCGCGGCGCTTCTCGGCCATCTCGTCGATGGCGTCCACGTCGTCCTGCAGGTCGGCGTCTATCGAGACGGAGACCGCGCGCTCCGCTCTGGCGGCCATGAGGCCCTCGGTGAGCGCGGTCTGATGGCCGCGGTTCTGGTCGAGCGACAGCCCGGTGAAGATGGGGTATGCCTCATGCGCCTGCTTTATCATCTCCCAGGTGCGGTCGGCAGAGCCGTCGTCCACAAAGAGGATGCGGCTGTCATCGGACGCGAGGCCGCGCTCCTCCAAAGAGAGGAGCTTTTCGCCCAGGCGCTTCATGGTCTCGGGCAGTACCTCCTCCTCGTTATAACAGGGTACCACTATAAAATATTTCTCCATGATGTCCTCCAAAAGCGGCCGTTCGGCTTACAAAACGGCCCGGTTAGCCACCTCATTATAAGCCATTTCCCTTTCACTTTCAATATCGCACACTTTATATGACGAATTTTACAAAAAATTAATCAAAAAATATGTTTTTACGGCATTATTGGTATTGTAAAATTGTAAGTATGGTAGTAAAATGTCCGTGGCCTGAAATTATGGGTAATGATACAAACGTATGTAACAAGCTGGAGGCGCGGCCTGATGGTCGATATTGTACTGGTAGAACCCGAAATACCGAATAACACCGGGGCGATAGCCCGGACCTGTGCCTGCACGGGCGCGAGGCTGCATCTGGTGAAGCCGCTGGGCTTCGACATATCGGACAGCGCGGTGAAGCGCGCGGGGCTGGACTACTGGTATCTGGTGGACATCCGGGTGTACGACAATATCGAGCAGTACTTCAAGATGAACGGGGATGCAAACCTCTGGCTGACCACGACGAAGGCGCCGAAAAGCTACGTCGACTGCGACTGGAGCGGGGACGTGACGCTGATGTTCGGGAAGGAGACCGCGGGCCTGCCCGAATGGCTCAGAGAGAAATACCGCGATAGATGTGTGCGGATCCCCATGATCTCCGAGGCGAGGAGCCTCAATTTGTCGAACGCCGCCGCCATACTGACCTATGAGGCGCTTCGGCAGCAAGGGTTCAAGGGCTTAAAAGACTACGGTAATATGAAACAGGAGGAATCAGAATGAACTACAACAAGAAGACGGTCAGGGACTTCGATCCCCATGGCAAGAAGGTGCTCCTGCGCTGCGATTTTAATGTGCCCCAGAACAAGGAGACCGGCGAGATCACGAGCGACAAGCGCATAGTCGCCGCTCTGCCGACCATCAAGTACCTGCTCGAGAACGGTGCCGCCGTTATCGCCTGCTCTCACCTTGGCAAGCCCAAGGGCGAGTGGAAGGAGAGCCTGACTCTGGCTCCCGTGGCCAAGAGGCTTTCAGAGCTGCTCGGGATGGAAGTTATTTTTGCAAAGGACATTATCGGCGAGGACGCCAAGGCCAAGGCCGCGGCCCTGCAGCCGGGCCAGCTGCTGCTGCTCGAGAACCTGCGCTTTGACAAGCGTGAGGAGAAGAATGGCGCCGACTTCGCGGAGGAGCTGGCGAAGATGGCGGACGTGTACGTGTCCGATGCCTTCGGTACCGTGCACCGCGCCCACGCCTCCACCGCCGGCGTTGCGGCTTTCCTGCCGGCGTATGCGGGATTCCTGGTGGAGAAAGAGATCTCCGTCATGGGCAAGGCCCTGTCCGACCCCGCGAGGCCCTTCGTGGCCATCCTGGGCGGCGCGAAGGTCAGCGACAAGATCGGCGTAATCAACAACCTGCTCGAGAAGGCCGACACCATCATTGTCGGCGGCGGCATGGCCTACACCTTCAAGATGGCCCAGGGCCACACCATCGGCAAGAGCCTGCTCGAGGCCGACAGGGTCGAGTACGCGAAGGAAATGATGGACAAGGCCGCGGCCAAGGGCGTGAAGCTGCTCCTGCCTGTAGACAGCATCTGCGCTGCCGAGTTCTCGAAGGACGCCGCCCCCGTTGAGGCAGGCGAGGATATCCCCGAGGACCTCATGGGTATGGACATCGGCCCGAAGACCGTAGAGCTGTATTGCGAGGCTGTGAAGGGCGCCGGCACCATCGTGTGGAACGGGCCTATGGGCGTGTTTGAGTTCCCGGCGTTCGCGAACGGCACCTGGAAGATGGCCGAGGCCGTTGCGAATTCCGGCGCCGTGACCATCATTGGCGGCGGCGACAGCGCCTCCGCGGTGGAGAAGAGCGGCCAGGCCGACAAGATCACCCACATCAGCACCGGCGGCGGCGCGTCCCTCGAGTTCCTTGAGGGTCTGGAGCTGCCCGGCGTCGCCTGCCTGCTTGACAAATAAGGAGCGATTCGAATGAACAGAAAGTACCGCAAGACCGTTATAGCCGGCAACTGGAAGATGAACAAGCTCGCCTCCGAGGTGAAGCCCTTTGTGGAGGAGCTGAGGGCGGCAATGCCCAAGACCAAGAGCTGCGAGACCGTACTGTGCGTGCCGTTCCCGCTGATCCCGGCGGTGTCGAAGGCCATACGCGACAGCAGGCTCGCTTTCGGCGCGCAGGACGTGTCCGTGCACGACAAGGGCGCATATACCGGCGAGGTCTCGGCCGCCATGCTGGCCGACCTGGGCGTGAAATACTGCATCGTCGGCCACAGCGAGAGGCGCGAGTACCACGCCGAGACTGACTCTATGGTGAACGCCAAGGCGAAGGCCCTGCTGGCGGCGGGCGTGACTCCGATCATCTGCGTGGGCGAGAGCCTCGAGCAGCGTGAGCGTGAGCTGACGATGGAGTACGTTGACTATCAGGTCAAGGCCGCTCTGGCGGGCCTCGAGGCCAAGGACGTGAAGCGCTGCATCATCGCCTACGAGCCTATCTGGGCCATCGGCACGGGCCGCACCGCGACCGCGGAGCAGGCCGAGGAGGTCTGCCGCGAGATCCGCACCGTCATCAGGGGCATGTTCGACGCGCGCACCGCGAGGGCCGTGAGCATCCTCTACGGCGGAAGCATGAACGCCAAGAACTGCGACGAGCTGCTGGCTCAGCCTGATATCGACGGCGGCCTCATCGGCGGCGCCTCGCTCAAGCCTCAGGACTTCGCGAGGATAATAGCCGGTACCGCGCTGGAGGAGCCATGGATAAGATAAGACCCACCGCACTGGTCATACTCGACGGCTACGGCATCGGAATCCCCGGCGAGGGCAACGCCATCTGGGAGGCGAAGACGCCGGTGATGGACAAGCTCCTGAGCTGCTGCCCGCATACCCAGCTGTCGGCCTCCGGGCTGGACGTGGGCCTGCCGGAGGGGCAGATGGGCAACTCCGAGGTCGGCCACACCAATATCGGCGCGGGCCGCGTGGTGTATCAGGACCTGCCGAAGATAACGAACGCCGTGAACGACGGCAGCTTCTTTGAGAACAGCGCCTATATCAAGGCGATGGACGACGCGCTTGCGAATAAGGGCGCGCTCCACGTGCTGGGCCTGCTCTCGGATGGCGGCGTCCACAGCCATATTAAACACATCTTCGCCATACTCGAGATGGCAAAGCGCCGTGGCTTGCCGCGCGTGTACGTCCACTGCTTCCTCGACGGGCGCGACGTCGGTCCCAAGACCGGCGCGGGCTACGTGAAGATGCTCCAGGACGAGTGCGAGAAGCTCGGAAACTGCAAGATCGCGACGATACAGGGCCGCTTCTGGGGCATGGACCGCGATAAGCGCTGGGAGCGCCTGCAGAAGGGCTATGACGCCATCGTGCGCGGCATCGGCGTGCCCGCAAAGGGCGCGGTCGAGGCCGTCGAGGCGAGCTACGCCAAGGACGTGACGGACGAGTTCGTCGAGCCTGTCGTCATCGACAAGGCCGGGACGATACGCTCCGGCGACAGCGTGATCTTCATGAACTTCCGCCCCGACCGCGCGCGTGAGATGACCTGGGCGCTCACCGGAAATCTGCCCGAGGGCGCGGAAATGAGCTGCGAGAAGCTCGCGCTCTCCTACGTCTGCACGGCGCAGTACGACGCGGCGCTGACGCTGCCCATCGCCTTCCCGCCCGAGCACCTCGAGGGCACGATAGGCGAGTACGTGAGCAGCCTCGGCATAAAGCAGTACCGCGTGGCGGAGACCGAGAAATACGCGCACGTGACATTCTTCCTCAACGGCGGCGTCGAGAAGCAGTACGAGGGCGAGGAGCGCACGCTCGTGCCGTCGCCGAAGGAATTCCCGACCTACGACCTCATCCCGCAGATGAGTGCCGTGGAGGTCAAGGACAAGCTCGTGGCGCGGATGGACGAGGGCGGCTGCGGCCTCTACGTCTGCAATTTTGCAAACTGCGACATGGTCGGCCACACCGGCGTGACCTCTGCGGCCATTACCGCGGTTGAGACCGTGGACAAGTGCCTCGGCGAGGTCGTGGAGTGCGCCAAGCGCAACGGCATCGTGCTCGCGGTGACCGCGGACCACGGCAACGCTGACCGTATGGTTGAGCCTGACGGCAGCCCGAACACGGCGCATACGACTAACCCCGTGCCCTTCGTCATCGTGGGCACCGAGGACATGAAGCTCAGGGAAGGCGGCAGGCTGGCGGACATCGCGCCGACGCTGCTTGAGCTGATGGGCCTGCCCGCGCCGAAGGAAATGACCGGCGTATCCCTCATTGAAAAGTGATTCCAATAAAACATTTGAAGGAGAATTACAATGAAAGAGTACTTCGAGATCGTTGACGTGACCGCGCGCGAGATACTTGACTCCCGCGGCAACCCGACCGTTGAGGTCGAGGTCACCCTGGACGACGGCACTGTGGGCCGTGCTGCTGTTCCCTCCGGCGCCTCCACCGGCGTCTACGAGGCCTGCGAGCTCCGCGACGGCGACAAGAGCCGCTACCTGGGCAAGGGCGTGAGCCGCGCCGTTGAGAACGTCAACACCGAGATCGCCGAGGCCATGCTGGGCCTGAACGCCCTCGACCAGACCTCGATAGACAAGCTGCTCATAGAGCTGGACGGCACCCCGAACAAGACTCGCCTCGGCGCGAACGCCATGCTCGGCGTGTCCCTGGCCTGCGCCCGTGCCGCTGCCAACGCCCTGAACCTGCCCCTGTACAACTACATCGGCGGCGTCAACGCCAAGACCCTGCCCGTGCCGATGATGAACATTCTCAACGGCGGCGCCCACGCCACCAACAATGTCGACATCCAGGAGTTCATGATCATGCCTGTCGGCGCTCCGAGCTGGAAGGAAGCCCTGCGCATGTGCGCCGAGGTGTTCCACACCCTCAAGACCGTCCTCAAGGAGAACGGCACCCCCGCCGCCGGCGTGGGCGACGAGGGCGGCTACGCTCCCAACCTCAAGCGTGACGAGGACGCCTTCAAGTGCATTGTCGCCGCCATCGAGAAGGCCGGCTACAAGCCCGGCGAGGACTTCATGCTCGCCATCGACGCCGCCGTGTCGGATTGGTACAACCACGAGGACGGCACCTACACCCTGCCGAAGGCCAAGAAGACCATGACCCGCAGCCAGATGGTCAACATGTGGAAGAAGTTCGCGGACAACTACCCCATCATCTCCATGGAGGACTGCATGGGCGAGGACGACTGGGAAGGCTGGGCCATGCTGACCAAGGCTCTCGGCGACCGCGTGCAGCTCGTCGGCGACGACCTGTTCGTCACCAACGTTGAGCGCGTGAAGATGGGCCTCGAGAAGCACGTTGCCAACGCCGTCCTGATCAAGGTCAACCAGATCGGCACCCTGACCGAGACCCTGGACACCATGCAGCTCGCCAACCGCGCCGGCTACACCACCATCGTGTCCCACCGCTCCGGCGAGACCGAGGACACCACCATCGCCGACCTCGTCGTGGGCCTGAACGCGGGCCAGATCAAGACCGGTGCCCCCAGCCGTACCGACCGCGTCTGCAAGTACAACCAGCTGCTGCGCATCGAGGAGGAGCTCTTCGACGTCGCCCAGTACGCCGGCAAGGACGCCTTCTTCAACCTCAAGAAGTAAGCGAATAATGACACCAGCACCCCCGCCGTGAGGCGGGGGTGTTTTTTGCCTGCAGGGCTCCAGGATATAGTGTAAAATAAAAGGCAATCAAACGGCGTACGCCGTTTTCGCATTGGCCAGACTACTAAGGAGGTTTGACCGAAATGCGAAAACGATTTTTAAGTTTGTTTTGTGTCCTGGCGCTCTGCCTGGGCATGCTGTCCGTCACGGCGCTGGCGGTGGGGGAGCACACCGACCATAGCAGCTGGATTGCGCTGGACGGGGACACCACTGCACTGGCCAACGGCAACTACTTCCTGTCCGGTGACGTGGAGCACAACGGCGCCATCACCGTCAGCGGCACCGTCACCCTCTGCCTCAACGGCCATGTACTGGACCTGAATGAGCAGTACATCAAGGTCAACAGCGGCGCATCCCTTACCCTGTGCGATTGTACCAGCGGCACAACCAGCGGCTACCTCGGCAGGGACGGCCTCTGGCATCCGGGCTCGCCCACTGATGAGGGCGCAACAACCTGTAACCTCACCGGCGGCGTTATTACCGGCGGTAATGGCCAAACGGTGAGCGAAGAGGGCTACCTCTACAACTGAGGCGGCGGGGTGTATGTGAATAACGGAACCTTCGAACTGTCCGGCAACCCCACTATAACGGGCAACACCAAGGCAGACGAGACCACCGTCAACAATGTGGATCTGTACCAGCTTTACGCTAAACCAGTCATCACCATCGGCGAGGACGGGCTGTCACCAGTCGCTTCCATCGGTGTGACCACGGAAACCACCGGCACCTTCACCAGTGGGTGGAGCACCCATATGCAAGGTAAAGACCCAGCGGACTATTTCTTCTCGGATAGGACAGGCTATCATGTGGCTCTGGGGGACGGGGAAGCCTCAATGACTGCCAACAGCTACACCGTGAAATTTTACCCCAACGGCGGCGAAGGCAGCATGGATCCCCAGCCCTTCACCTACGACGCCTCCCAAAACCTCAGACCCAACAGCTTCACCCGCACCGGCTACACCTTCGCCGGGTGGAGCACGTCGGAGGGCGGCAGTGTTGTCTATTCCAATGGCCAGAGCGTGAGCAACCTCACCGCCGACCAGAACGGTAACGTCACCCTCTACGCCCAGTGGACAGTCAACACCTATAATGTCACGCTCCATCTGAACGGCGGCAAATTTGTTGAAGATTATCAGGGCGTCACAAGCTATACCTATGGCACGACGACGCTGCTCCCAGATGCGGAACAGATGACGCGCTCCGGCTACCGCTTTGATGGCTGGTACGCTGACGAGAAGTTCCAGGACGGGCCTTATACGGAGATATCCGACACAGATGTAGGCAACAAGGAATTCTATGCGCGGTGGACAATGTACAATATCCCCGAGACTCATGAGATAACCGTCGTCGACCCGGCGAACGGCACTATCCGCGTCAACCCGTCGGACGGCAGCGCGGGAACGCTCATCACCGTCGCCGCGACGCCGGATGAGGGCTACGAGCTGGCCTACATCACCGTCGACGGCGAGAAGATAAGCGGCAACACCTTCCGCATGCCCGACAAGGCCGTCACTGCCAGCGCGGTGTTTGTGCCCGTGAGCTTCCCGTTCGTGGACGTGCGCACCGGCGACTGGTTCTATGATTACGTTGCGTATGTGTACTCGAACGGCCTGATGGACGGCACGTCTGCGACGACCTTTGAGCCGAATGCCAACATGACGCGTGCGATGGTCTGGACGATAATCGCCCGCGCCGAGGGCATTGATACCACGGGCGGCGCGACATGGTACGCGAAGGCTCAGGAGTGGGTCGTCGCGAAGGGCATATCCGACGGCGAGAACCCGAGCGCCGCGATCACCCGTCAGGAGCTGGTGACCATGCTCTGGCGGCTCTCCGGCGAGCCGGTGGTCAACTACGCTCTGACGGCTCCAGACGCCGACGCCATAAGCGGCTGGGCATATGAGGCCATGCGCTGGGCTGTGAGCGAGGGCATCATCGAGGGTGACGAGAACGGACTCATCCATCCCACCGCGACCTGCACCCGCGCCGAGGCCGCGGCGATACTGATGCGGCTCGGATAAAATTCTTTGTATAAGACCCTGCCGCCTTGTCAATAATAGCCTCCGAAGACACCATTTTCTTCAGGAGGTCATGAAATGGAGGATAAGAAGAAGGACTCCGGCCAGAGCCGGTTGGAGAGCTTTTTTAGCGGAAAGGGCTTCTACATAGTCCTTTTCCTGTGCGTCGGAGTGATAGGAGTTTCGGCGTGGACGCTGCTGTCGTCGGGGAAAGGGACTGTGGAGAAGCAGAACGTTGTCACCGTGACCGCGAGGCCCGCGGCGACACCCGCGCCGACCGAGAGCACGGAGACGATCTGGGACGTGCCCGAGGACGCGCAGGAGGTCATAGCGGAGCCGGTCGCCCCGGAGGTGCAGGCTCAGGAGCCGGTCGTTCAGGAACAGCCTGAGCAGGTCGTGGAACAGGCTGAGACCGACACCGCGCCGACCAGCTGGGTCTGGCCGGTATACGGCGCGGTAGAGCAGCCCTACGCCATGACGGAGCTGGTATATGACAAGACCATGGCCGACTGGCGCACGCACGACGGCATCGACATCGAGTCCTCACTGGGCACGCAGGTGCTCGCGGCGGCGGACGGCGTGGTGAGCGAGATATACACTGACGACCTGCTGGGCACGACGGTGGTGCTTGAGCATGGCGGCGGGCTGGAGACGGTATACTCGAACCTGGCCGAGCTGCCGACGGTGAGCGTGGGCCAGAGCGTGTCCGTGGGCGACACGATAGGCTCGGTCGGTACAACGGCGATAGGCGAGGCCGGTCTCGTGTACCACCTGCACTTCGCGATGCGGGCAAACGGGCAGAGTGTAGACCCAACAGAATATTTGCCGCAATTTTGAGAAAAAAGAGTTGACAATTTCGCAGGCATGAGTTAAAATAACGCTTGCTTGCGAAATGGACGATTAGCTCAGCTGGTATGAGCATCCGCTTGACGTGCGGAGGGTCACAGGTTCGAGTCCTGTATCGTCCACCAGACCGACTGCTTAGGCAGTCGGTTTTTTATTTCCCGGGACGCTGGAGCGTCGGAATATAATAAGTGCCCGCCGCCGATACCTGAACGTGTCGGCGGCGGGCATAATTTTAGCGGATGATCACTCCAGCTCGAAAGCGCCGGTGTAGAGCTGGAAGTACTGACCCTTCATTTCGAGCAGCTGCTCATGGGTGCCGCGCTCGATTATACGGCCATGCTCGAGGACGATTATGACGTCCGAGTTTTTAACGGTCGAGAGCCGGTGGGCTATGACAAAGACCGTACGGCCCTGCATGAGCGCGTCCATGCCGCGCTGGACGATGGCCTCGGTGCGCGTGTCGATGGAGCTCGTGGCCTCGTCGAGTATCATGACCGGCGGGTCGGCCACGGCGGCACGGGCTATCGAAATGAGCTGCCTCTGGCCCTGCGAGAGGTTCGCGCCGTTGCCGGAGAGCACCGTGTTATAGCCCTCGGGCAGCCTTGTGATGAAGTCGTCCGCGCCAGCGAGTTTTGCAGCAGCGATGCAGTCCTCATCCGTGGCATCCAGCTTGCCGTAGCGGATGTTCTCCATGACCGTGCCGGTGAACAGATTCGTATCCTGCAGCACGATGCCCAGAGCGCGCCTCAGATCGCTTTTCCTGATCTTCGTGATATTTATCCCGTCGTAGCGTATCTTGCCGTCAGCGATATCGTAGAAGCGGTTGAGCAGATTCGTGATGGTGGTCTTGCCCGCGCCGGTCGCGCCGACGAAGGCGACCTTCTGGCCCGGCTTGGCGTAGAGCGAGATATCGTGCAGGACGGGCTTGCCCGGCTCGTACTCGAAGTCCACGTCAAAGAGCCTGACGTCGCCGCGCAGGGGCACATAGGTGACCGTGCCGTCGGCCCTGTGCGGGTGCTTCCAGGCCCAAAGCCCCGTGCGCTCCTCGCACTCGACGTACTCGCCGTTTATCTCTTTCGCGTTAACGAGCGTGACGTAGCCGCTGTCCGACTCTGCCGGCTCGTCGAGCAGCGCGAAGATGCGCTTCGTGCCGGCGATGCCCATGACCACCGAGTTGACCTGATGCGAGACCTGGCCGATATTGCCCGCGAAGGACTTGGTCATGTTCAGGAAGGGCACGACGATGCTGATGCTGAAGGCCATGCCGGAGATGCTCAGGTTTTTCGCGCCGCCGATGAGCAGCAGTCCGCCTGCGACCGCGACGACGACATAGAGCACGTTGCCGATGTTGTTCAGGATTGGACCGAGGGTGTTGGCGTATTTATTTGCCTTCTCGGATTCGCGGAACAGCTCGTCGTTTATCCTGTCGAAGTCGGCCTGGCTCTCCTCCTCGTGGCAGAAGACCTTGACGACCTTCATGCCGCTCATCATCTCCTCGGCGAAGCCCTCGACCCTGCCGAGAGCGGCCTGCTGCCTGAAGAAGAAGCTGGCGGATTTGCCGCCGATGCGGCCGGTGAGGTAGAGCATCAGCGCCACGCCGGCGAGCACCACGAGGGTCAGCCAGAGGCTGAAGTAGAGCATGATGCAGAAGACCGTCGTGACCATGATGGCGGAGGACAGCAGCTGCGGGAAGCTCTGTGATATCATCTGGCGCAGGGTGTCGATATCGTTGGTGTAGTGGCTCATGATGTCGCCGTGGCTGTTGGAGTCGAAGTACTTGATGGGCAGGCACTGCATCTTGTCGAACATCCTGCACCTGAGTTTTTTGAGCGTGCCTTGGGTGATGATGGCCATGAGCTGGTTGAAGGCCGCGCCCGCGATGAGCGATACGCCGTAGAAACAGGCAAGTGTCGCGACGAGCTTCAGTATCGGCCCGCTGGCCGAGGCCCAGTCGCCGGACTGCCAGCTGCTCTCGATGACCTCGATGATGTTCTGCATGAACAGCGAGGGTATGGAGCTGACCACGGCGTTTATGACGATGCACACGATGGCCAGCGGCAGCATGACGGGGTAGAATTCGCGCATGGTGCGCAGCAGACGCCCGACGACGGCGCCGCCATTTTCTGTCTTCCTCTTTCTCATTAGTCCGCACCTGCCTTGTTCTGCGAGGTGTATATCTCGCGATAGACCTCGTTCGAGGCCATTAGCTCCGCATGGGAGCCGACGGCCATGATGCTGCCGCCGTCCATGACTATTATCCTGTCAGCGTCCTCGACGGAGGCCGTGCGCTGGGCTATGATGAGCTTCGTTGTCTCGGGCATGAATTCGCGCAGGCCCTTGCGTATGCCGGCGTCGGTCCTGGTATCGACGGCGGAGGTCGAGTCGTCGAGTATGAGTATCTTCGGTTTCTTGAGCAGCGCACGGGCTATGCAGAGCCTCTGCTTCTGGCCGCCGGAGACATTCGTGCCGCCCTGCTCTATCCAGGTGTCGTAGCCGTCAGGAAACTGGCTTATGAAATCGTCCGCCTGCGCCAGCTTGCACACGTGCACCAGCTCCTCATCCGTGGCCTCCTTATTGCCCCAGCGCAGGTTGTCCTTGATGGTGCCGGAGAACAGCTGGTTCTTCTGCAGCACGACGGCCACCTGCCCGCGCAGCGTCTCAATATCGTACTCGCGCACGTCGCGGCCGCCGACCTTCACGCTGCCCTCGGTCACGTCGTAGAGCCTGGAGATGAGGTTCACGAGCGTGGACTTCGACGAGCCAGTGCCGCCTATGATGCCTATAGTTTCGCCGGACCTTATGTGCAGGTCAATGTTCGAGAGCGCCATGCGCTCGGCCTTTGCGGAGTAGCGGAAGCTCACACCGTCGAAGTCGATAGAACCGTCCGTAACCTCGTATACAGGATTTTCGGGGTTGGTAAGCGTGCTCTTTTCGCTGAGCACCTCTATAATACGCTTCGTGGACTCGCCGGCCATGGTTATCATGACGAAGACCATGGAAAGCATCATGAGGCTGGAGAGCATCATGAAGCTGTAGGTTAGCAGCGCCGAGAGCTGGCCCACGTCGAAGTCGAGACCCATAGAGGTTACGATGGTGTACGAGCCGAAGGATAGCACGAAGACCATGACCGAGTAAATGCAGAACTGCATGAGCGAACCGTTGAGGGCAAGGATGCGCTCGGCCCTTGTGAAGTCCGCGCAGACGTCCTCGGCCGCGGTGCCGAATTTCTTCGACTCGTAGTCCTCGCGCACGAAGGCCTTGACCACACGCATAGCCTTGACATTCTCCTGTATGGATTCGTTGAGCTTGTCGTACTTCTTGAAAACCCGACGGAACAGGGGTATCGTCTTAGAGATGATGATAGCCAGTCCGGCGGCGAGCACGGGCAGCACAAAGAGGAAAATCCAGGCCATTTTCCCGCCCATCATGAAGGCCATGACGAAGGCGAAGACCAGCATGAGCGGAGAGCGTATCGCCAGACGTATTATCATCATGAAGGCGAACTGCACGTTCGTGACGTCAGTCGTCATCCTCGTGACCAGCGACGAGGTCAGAAAGTGGTCGATATTCTCAAACGAGAAGCCCTGAACGGAGTGGAAGATGTCGTGCCGGAGGTTTCGCGCGAGACCGCAGGAGGCGGTCGAACAGGTCAGACCCGCCAGAGCTCCAAACAGCAGCGACAGCGCCGCCATGAGCACCAGCAGCCCGCCGTAGCGCAGTATCACATCCATGCCGCAGCCCGCCTTGATCTCGTTGACGAGGTTGGCGGTTATGAAGGGTATGATGCATTCCATTACAACTTCGAGCGAAACAAGTATGGGCGTCAGTATCGTGACACTCCGGTACTCGCGCAGGCTCATACGAAAAAGCTTTACCATTTAAATTCCTCTCATTCACTTAAAAGCGAGCATGACTTGCCGCCGGAATGACATGCGGCAAGTATGCTCACTAAAAACACAGTATTCGATTGTCAGAAGGGAAGGCCCTTCATGCCTGTCAGCTTGGCCATGCTGCCGGAAGAAGCGGCGTCCACCTTTCTGAGCGCCTCGTTCACCGCGGCGATTATCATGTCCTGAAGCATCTCGACGTCCTCAGGGTCGACCGCCTCGGGATCAATTGTGAGGCCCGTCAGCTCATGTTTGCCGCTGACGACGGCCTTCACGGCCCCGCCTCCGGCCGTGGCTTCGAAGCTCGCAGCCTCGAGCTCCTCCTGCATCCTGCGCAGCTCCTCCTGCATCTTCTGGGCCTGCTTCATCATGTTGGCCTGGCTCATGCCGCCCATGCCTCCGTAGCCGCCGCGGAAACCGCCTTTTGCCATGGTATCATCCAACCTTTCAGACAAATTTTACAAATGGATTCCCGCGCAGCTCCTCGACACTGCGCGTGGGCTGCCTGCCGCCGCCCATGATCGTGACCTCTATGTCCAGCGGACGCCCCGCCAGCCTCGAGGCCGCGGCCCTTATCGAGCCGAGTACCTCCGGGGTGTTCAGCTTCGTGGTAATGAAGCTGTTGAGAAGTATGAGGTGCAGGGAGCTTTCCCTGAATTCCACATTGAGTTGGCTGGTGTCGCCCAGCGCCCTCAATATGCCGGACTTAAGCTCGCCGGAGAGCGCCTGAGTGATCTCCGCCCAGCTCGGCATTCCCACGGGCGCGGGCTTCACTTCAGGCTCAGGCACGGGAGCGTTGTCGGGCCTGTCCGGGAGCGGAGGCTCCGGTTCGTAGTATACGCCGACAGGATCAGGCACGGGCGCAGGCTCGTCCCTGATGTATCCGCCGTCGTCCGCCGGAGGTGGCTCCTCAGACACAGGCGGCTCGTCGCGATAAGGCTCCGGTTCGGACTCAAAGACCGTTACCGGCTCCGGCTCTGTTTCCGGTACGGAAACGGGCGCTGCGAGCGGCGTAAACTCCGCCGCCGGTGCTCTTGGAGGCGGTGTGCCGGCCTCAAGACGGGATATGCGCGCCATGAGGTCGGTCATCCCGGCGCCCAGCGCCGGGTCGCAGAGCGAGACGAGGCACAGCTCCACGCAGGTACGGGGTGAAGGGCTGTCCCTGAGCGCCGCTATCGCATCCTGTGCCCGCTGCATGTCGCGCAGCAGTTCTTCCTTTGTAAAGAGACGAGCGAAGCCTTCTATGGTCTTCGCATCGTAGGCTCCGGACATCAGAGCCACTCCGCCCCTGGGCGCAAGCTCCTGCAGGAGCACGTCACGCATAAGCGCGCAGAGGTCGGAGAGCAGGGAAGCGGGGTCCTTGCCGTCCTTCCAGAGCACGGAGAAATATTCTAGCGCAGAGGCGGCGTCGCGCTTCGATATGGCGGTGAGCAGCTCGCCTATCCGGCGGTTCCCGGCGAGGCCGGTGGCCTCGAGCACGGCGTTTTCATCTATGACCTCACAGCTCGAGCACTGGTCGAGCAGGGAGATGGCGTCGCGCATGCCGCCGTCGGCGAGCCGCGCGAGCAGCCTGGACGCGCCCTTCGTGAGCTTGAAGCCCTCCTGAGAGGCGATGTAGTCGAGGCGCTTTGAGATGACCTCGGCGTCCAGCCTGCGGAAGCTGTATCGCTGACAGCGGGAAAGGATGGTGGCGGGCACCTTGCGCAGCTCGGTCGTAGCGAGGATGAACATGAGGTGCTCGGGGGGTTCTTCGAGTATCTTGAGCAGCGCGTTGAAGGCGGCGATGCTGAGCATGTGAACCTCATCGACGATGTAGACGCGCTTTTTGACGCTGGCAGGTGAGAAGATGGCCTCGTCGCGCAGGGCGCGGATGTTGTCGACACCGTTGTTGGAGGCGGCGTCAATTTCGACCACGTCCATGACGGAGCCGTCGTCTATGCCGCGGCAGGCGGCGCACTGGCAGCAGGGATTGCCGTTTACGGGGTGCTCGCAGTTGACAGCCTTGGCGAGTATCTTGGCGCAACTGGTCTTGCCGGTGCCGCGTGTGCCGATAAAGAGGTAGGCATGCGAGAGCCTGCCCGAGGCGACTTGGGCCTTGAGGGTTTCAGTAATATGTTCCTGGCCGCAGACCTCATCGAGGGTGCGCGGCCGGTATTTGCGATATAGGGCCTGATAGATGGCATCCACGACCTTTTAAGAAAATAGTACGGCACTTTGCAAGACTGCACACCTTTGCCTGAACGCGCGACACACCCGTTACACTTTGCAGCCGACTCGGTCCCGGCGGACCCACGGCACACGAGCTTACCCGCTTAATGCTGCTCGGTTCCCCGCCTGACATGGTTCACGGGGGCTCGTTGCGCGGGGCCGGGGCTTTCAACGCCGCTTACAAAGGTCAGACGGCACATAACGCGTCCTCACTCAGGAATCCATCCCTGCTATAGCGGATTGCAGGTCACAGGGCACCGCTAGCTCCCCGACTGGTGCAGCCTTGCAAAGGGCCGCGGGAGTATTGTACTACAAAAAACAATTTTAATCAATATTGATTTTTACTCTTTACAAATCCGAAATATGTGCTATAATGTTCAAGCGTTCGGGCCTGTAGCTCAGCTGGGAGAGCAAGCGGGCCAGTTCCAGCGATTTTACGCAGCTCACGCGGTGCCATCGCGTTTGCATAACAAAATACCAATATTTGGGCCTGTAGCTCAGCTGGGAGAGCGTTCGGTTCGCATCCGAGAGGTCGAGAGTTCGAGTCTCTTCAGGTCCACCAAATGGCGAGAAAGTTCTAAAAATGAGGACTTTCTCGCCTTTTTTTGTTAGACCCTGTATCTCATGCGCCTGCATTTTCCTGAAGAGAGTAAAATGGAAGCGGCTGGGTGTTAAATTCGTCAAAGCTGAACTTGAAGTTTATCTCCATCCTGTAGTCCCTGCCGACATACACGGAGTCGATGAGCTGGGAGAGTATCATCTTCCGCGCCTCAAAGCTGCTTTTGGAGTAGAGGTCGGCCCAGCTCAGGAGCTGGTCGTACTCGGCCTGTAAGCTCTGAGATGAGGCGACAAGGCCGTCGAGGGACGCCTGCGCTTCCTCCTTACGGACCTGCGCGGCTCTGAGCTTGTCGGCGGCGTCGGACATGAGCGAGTTGAGCAGATGGGCGTTGAGCGGGCTTTCTCCGCGGATGACCTTGATTGTCTCGGCGCGGTAGTCGTCCAGCTCCTTGACAATGCCGTCTATCTCGTCCTCTGCCTGCTCCAACCGTATACGGGCCAGCTCGATCTCACGCTCACGCTGCCTGCCGATGACCTCGGCCTCCGGCGCTGCGGCTATCTCGGCAAGTTTCATCCGCACGACCTGTTCGACCATGGAATCCACCTTGGGTACAGAGTAGCCGGACTGCCCGTCGCATTCACCGGGGTGCCGGACGTTGTAGTGGCACTGATAGCGGATGTACTTGGCCATCGGAATGTTCCGGTTCTTTTTACGCCCACTGGTCGTGAGCGTAAGTCTGTTGCCGCAGTGTGCGCAAAAGATGTTGCCGACGAGCAGGGAACTGCCATTACAGTTGCGAGGGACGGAGCTGCGAGGCATTGTGCGCTCGCGCATTATCTGCTGGGCGCGGTCAAAGGTGGCGTCGTCGATGATGCGCAGCTCTTCCAGATACGCTGACCGGCTGTCGCCGTTCTTGATGATACCGGTATACATCACATTCTTGATGATGCGGTTGAGCGTGGTGTTAGGGAAGCCCTTACCGTCGCGGCTGTGTATGCCGGACTCATGGAGGTATTTGCAGAGCCTCTGCGCTCCGTAGCCCTCATCCACATACTTGCGGAATATGAGCCGCACTATCTCGGCCTCATCCTCGTCGATGGCCAGGTCGCAGACCTCGCGGTTGCGCTTGTTGACGCGCCCGCGCTTTTCAAGGCGGTAGCCGTAAGGCACGGTGCCGCCGGTGTAGAGACCCGCTTCCGTCATCTGACCGAGGCGGGTCTTTACACGTATTGAGGTCTTGATGCTCTCGCCGGAGGCCTGCCAGTAGCGGATGTAGTTCATCAGCTTGTCAACGTGATTGTCGAACCTCTGCTGACCCTCGGTGGCGCTCCAGACCTCGATGCCGTTTCGGACGAACCACTCCACAACAAATGGCGTCTCGTCGTCGCGGCGTCCGAGGCGGTCAAACATGAAAACCAGCAGGATGTCGAATTTGCCATCCACGGCGTCGTGCTGTATCTCCTGGATAGCGTCACGATCTTTGGCTGAGACCTTGAATCCGGAGACGCCTTTTTCGGAGAGTTCACGCACAATGCTCCAGCCTTGAGCCGCAGCAAATTCGCGGCAGCGCTGTTTCTGCATGGGTATGTCGTCCTTTTCAACCTGACCGAGAGTGGAGACGCGGTAGAGGCAATAGACGCGCTTGATTGAAAAGTAAGTATCGTAGTTGTTCATCATACACACCTCATTTTGATGTGTCTGATCTTTGCTGCCTGTCCGCGATATGTGATTTTCAAGGTGCTCTGTCTGCATTATCTCACACTCTGCCCACGGCGGCAAGGTTGTCTCGTTTGTAAGAATTGAGCAGGATGCCCCTGATATTTGCGATGACGGCGTCCTTATCAGGACAGTCTTTGTATTTTACTCGTACTATGCAGCCATCAAGTATGCAAATCTGCTCGCCGGCAGTATTAATGGGAGCAGAAAGCGAATTTGTATTTCTCATATTTTTCGCTCCTTCTTATAATTTCTTGCCCGCCGTATTTGCCACGCCCCCCGGCGGTATGGGGATACAGCGAGCCGCCTCTGGCGAGGCCGTCATAGCTCCACAGTGCCGATTGCCGTACACCGCAGGGCTGCCCCCAAGTCCTCGGGAGCGCGTGAGCAAGTACCTTTATCACCCGCGCTTTCATTGCGAAGCGGCTTGCCAAAGCCGTTTTTGGGGCCGCGTTCATCGCTCAAGCTCACGCCGTCATCGCGCCGCGCCCCACGTCGCTGACCGTCTCCAGTCACGCAGGTTCTGTGCTCGCTGTACCGTGTATTCAGTTGTAAAAGACTCTCAAGAAGTATTGCTTCTCACTATACAGGCAGTGGGAAAGACGATTTGGCAACGCTTAACTCAAATTTTTTCTAATTCGTGCAATATGACGACTGATATTCTGATGTGAGCACGAAAAAACTTTGGCTGCCTCCCTATAAGACTTGCCGTCAATCACAATTTGCGTAAGCAGCTCCAAGTCTGCGTCTGAAAGCCCATGCAGCCGCTCGACTAACTGCGGGTCGCTTATCTCATCGAGCCAGCTATAGCGCTCTGCGGGCGGTTCAAATGCCTGAACATAGCAAGAGCCGCAGGCCGTCTCCAACGGACGCCTGCGGCTCTCATACGCTCTGTCGCGGTTGAATTGTTCGAGGTCGAAGCGACGCATCTCCTCGATGTCGTCCTCGCTCATGCCCTCTTTCCTATACCAAAGTTCCTTGCGCTTCCACTCGGCGTCAAACCTTCGCTTCTCTCTGGCGTAGTTGTATGACATTAAAATGACCTCCTGCTTTGATTTGGATGGGATCAAAACAGGAGGTCAGGGGTATTTGGCTATGTAGCACTGCCAGCATCTGGGGTGCATTGCTGCTCATAAGCCTATAGTCTAAGTAGAGCAGTAATATAGAGAAAGAGGGTGCGGATTGATTAGTACTCTTGGATCACTGAGTACTCTGTGGGGCTTTCCACATAATTGCCATTGGAATCATATGTAGTAGCTGTTACCCTTAAACGATAGGAATGACCAGGGAGTACGTACCATGGCTCGTCCAAAGATATCCTAGACTCACCGCTTGTCTCCCATGTTTTTATTATTTCTAAACCGCCGGAAATTCGTTGCAGTTCAACTTTCAAGTCAACTGTGTAGCCATTTGGTACAGTAACGACGGCGTAGCAATCGGCTCTTCCAGAAGACGAAATAGTAAAAGTAGTCTGAATTGAACTGATGATTACATATTCCGGCTTTATGATAACCGGCTCGTCACTAGACACTATATTGTCAGCAAAGGCAATATTTGCTGATATAAGCATACAAATAGCCAGAATTGCGGAGAAAAACTTTTTCATTTTTGACCCCCCATATTTACATTAATTAATTCATCTATTATAAGCTCAGCAGAGTCATATGATATTCCATCGAAATTTAGTATAATGAATTTTCCATTAGCTTGGTCTGCAATGCCGGCGGTTATATAGCCTCCATCAAAAAAGACAATTATCCCGCTAAAATCATCGCGTTTTATTTCGTTTATCTGCAAAGCGTTCTCAGTATTGATGTCCAGCACACTGTCAGCTCCGTTTCGGACATCAATTGATATCAATCCGCCATCCTGACTTGAAAATGACGCCCATGACGAAAGCCTGTCGCTGCCCATATCAGCGACTTGGTATTTGTCGGTTATCAACTCAGGAAGAATAACACTATTAAGCTCAATAGTACCATCACTTATGAGCCCATTGCTATCTCCGTTTTCAGAACTCTCTGCGTTAGCGTTTTCGAAGATCATCTCGGCTGAAACGTCTGAAATCTGAACCAATAGATTCAGCGTTGAGGCTCTGACATTTGGAAACGCTGCATATGCCGAAGTAAACAAAACCAAGACCACAAGGACGACAACGGCAACCTTGCTCAAAACGCCGTATGCTTTTCTGCCAAGCTGTCCGCTCCTGCGCCTGCGGCAGGCTTTCTTAATTGATGCCATGCATCGCTTGTCCAGCTCCGGAGGAACGGAGAAACCAGGACCGTTTTTCAACTGCTCGTTTTCCTTTTCAATCTGCTCTCCTTCGCGCTCTATCACCCCTTCCATGAGCAGCTCAAAGAGGGCGTTTTCATAGTTTTCAACGAGCTGTTCATGCCGGGTCAAAGCAAAAGCCTCCTTCCTTAATCATTTCAAGCGCTTTGCGCCTGGCGCGGGTCAATTTCATTCGAATGCTGTCGGGGCTGCAGCCGAACTCTTCGGCCAGCTCCGCGTCGCTCATGCGGAGTATGTACTTGCCCGCCAGCAGCTCTCGCGTATCATCAGGCAGGGTATCCCATACCTTTAAAAAATCCCTCTTCTTTTCGTCCATTATAACCACCTCTTCCGGCAGTGGTGCATTATCAGTGACGCAAGCGGCTTCATAGCTTTCGTCCATACTTACCAGCCTACCGCTCTCCCTGGCCTTTTTGCGTATGAAACTAATAGATGTATTTCTAACAGTATAGACGATATATGTTCTCAAAGTGCAACCATTAAACGTCCGGAGCAGGTCCTCTTTTTCAATCAGCTTTACAAAGGAGTCATGGATCAGATCCTCAACGATGTTGAAGTCGTCGGTAAATTTTGAAGCCTCCCTGAACAAAACCGGCTTATAGCGCATATAGAGTTCGGTAAAAAATTGCAGGCTGTCCTCACCATCACACATTGCCATTAGGCAAAGCATTATTTCCTACCACCCCGAGTCATTATGTTCTAATTCTAGTAGTTTGTAATATACTATACTTCCTATACTTCTTAAATAAAAGACGAACTATCAGCCAAAATGCAACATCAGCATGCAGCTCTTTTTGTTATTCAACAGGCAAAGCAAACATTATTAATGCTGAAAAATCCATCTACGCTGTATTATATCAGATATAATTGCGGATGTGCACGATTGATACTGGATAATCTAAGTAACAATCATGATTTGAGATATAATTTGTTCAAATTCTTCAGACAGGTGGTCAGGGGATGCCAAGCTTTGGTGAAATATTGTGCGAACTAAGGGAAGACAGGAGGCTCACGCAAACGCAGCTTGCAAGAGAGCTCCATATGGCGCCTACGACGATCTCGTCATATGAGACAGGCAAGATTCAGCCGCCCCCTGATAAGCTCATATCCCTGGCAGATTATTTTCAAGTCACAACAGACTATCTGCTAGGACGGACTAAGTATGATATAGACCCGGCTGTATTCCATGTAACCATATGCGGCAAGAAGACGCTGGGCGATCTCGTTAACGATGTCATGGCGCTTTCAAACAAGCAGAAAGAAGCGGCAATGATTATAATTGGAGACATGAAGTTTCGAGCCGACTATAATGCCAGGGCTAAATACGACGAAGCGGACTAAGCCTGGCATAGCGGATATATTATAAGAGTGCAACAAGCCACAGTGCTTTTTAACTGCGACTTGTTGCACTTTTTGTGTGTGAAGCGTCAATACAGTTAAGAGCGAAAAGTATAAGGCAGCGCTTTAATGCGTCTCTCTTGTATTAGGACGGCAATTTAGCCGTCCTAATACCAATAAACTTATGGTAGAGGAACAGTATTATGAAACGCTTATATGTAATTTTGTTCGCAAGCTTGATCACCTTGGCTGTGCTGTCAGCCTGCGGCGTTGAGCAGACACCGGCCACGGCGACGGATGCGCCCGCGCCGTTCTCGGAAGCGCCTGAGACTGAGGAATTTGCAACGACGATACCGGTCGTGGGAGAGGACTATACGCTCAGCAGTGTTGAGATCTCCGGCGCGTATACCTATATCTCCCACGGGCCCATCATGAAGTGCCTTGACGAGCAGGCGATGAATCAGGGCACGCACTACGCCGCGTACACGGTCGAGAACGGCGAACTTGTAGAGCTGGAGAGGCATACGTTTTCGCAGGTCTATGAGCTGGATGGAATTACATACCCCATGGATTTTGAATGGTGCATGAATGATGGGCTGCTCGAGATCCCCTACTGCGGTGAGAATTGCAGGCCATACGCCTGGTACACATACAGAGCCGCTCCCGAGCGCGTGTTCGTGATGGTGAGCCATGACGATACGACCTTTGCTTACCCGCTCATTATCAATCTTCTGACCGGTGAGATGGAAGACGTGCTGTCGGACGTCGAGCTCGAAAACATGTCAAATGTGGACGTTTCCCCGGACGGAAGCAGGCTGCTTATCGTATGCCGGAGTGAGGAGAATTACGAAGACACAACGGTGTGGCTGTATGATATCGCCGCAAAAGCCCTCAGCGATATTACGGACATATCGCCAAGCAGCATGGGCGGGTTCTTTGCCGGCGAGAGCGTTATCTGCGCCTATGACCCTGAAGGCGTGATCAGGCGCTGCGACCTGGATGCAGAGGAGCTCGACGAGGTTTACAACGTGAAGACGTCGGATGAAGGCGCCGAGATATTGTATGACATGACGGCGAGCCGTTATATCCTGCTCTACAGCGCGGGCGAGCTGTCAGCGGTGGATGTTGCAGGCGGCGGCGTCATGGATGTCGGAGCGGTCCCGGCCAAGCCGGGCTTGGTCCAATACAGCCCGGACGGGACAAGGGCGCTGCTCATGTTCTCCGACGGCGATACGGTGAGCGGCCTCTACGTCGTGGACTTTACGGCTCAGACCCTGGCTGACTACCTCGTCCCCGTGGACTTTGCCGTATCCGAGTACGAGCACGCCTCCCCGGAGATAAGCTGGTTCGACAACGACACCTTCGCCCTCGACAACGGCGCAAACGGCGTGGACGACACGCTGTGCGTGTGGGCGTATGAGCTGGACGGGTAGGCCCAGGCCGGGTCGGAGCCGGGCGCGGCGAGCATAGACATCGCGGACTACGGTTTTACCGACGATGAACTCAACGGGCGGGTAAGCCTTGATTATAGCTCGGTGCCAATTGACGCGCTCATGGCGTTTTACCTCAATTCCGACGGCGCAATGTCGGAGAGAGCGCAGTATGAGCTGCACGCGCATTTTCTCGCTGAGCCGCTCACAGTGGTCAAGGGCATCGCAGCCATAGGCGACCAGCTTGCCCCTCATTTCCCGGATATGACAGCAGCACAGCAGCTGTGCAGGGACATTGCCAGTTATAATGTATCATGACATCCAGCTCCGGAGCCATTGCACAATTTGACGAGACTTTGGAGCAGGCAAGTAATGAAGCTGCTACAGATGAAGAAAAGATGTGGTCGATTGCATAAGAGATGAGCACGATGAACTGCTGGATGAGCATCCAATAATGCAAGAATGAATTGAAGTAGTATAATCAAAAAGAGTCTATCATTTATCTTGGCATGCATGATAGTAACATCTATGACTATTTTGCGTCTAATAGACAGAAAGACGCGAAGCCTAGAAAGAATGGAGCGGCAACCACGACTTTATGCGCAGCAGGCAATGATTTGCCTGCTGCGCTGTTTGATCTCTGTGGTAATTATGTTTGCTACCCTTGCCAAGAATGTAAACCGCCAGCGAGGGTGCAAATTACAAATTGCAGAGCCTGCATTAATAAGCCCCAAACTTTCACAACTTGGTTTTCATTTGAACAAGGCCTGCTATTCGCTCTCCGCCAGGTAGATCTCCACCCGGTTTTGAATGAGCTGCTCCACCTCGGCGGCAGCTTTTGCTCCTGCGAAGAATGCGCCTGACTCCTCGCTCACTATGCCATACACTGTTGCATCGTTGGAGCAAACATGTCCTATGGATTCTATCAGCTCGCGCTGGAGGCCAAGCGTACCTTCGGTGTCCATGGCCATTTTCAGCTCACGGCCGTCGGGCAGGTAACTCGTTATCTGGTTGACCTCGACGGCGGCGGCGTAATCGCGTTCACTCTGCTCGAGCCGCTCATACGCAGATATGCTCATGGGATAGCCGTCTCGCACCGTGTTCAGATTGCCCTCCGGCCAGAGCTGCGAGCTTATGAACTCCCAGGCCGCCTCCTTGTTCTCACAGCTGGATGATATGCCCAGAGAGACAACCGGTTCCGCTACGCACAGCTCTCCGCCGAAAAAAGGCAGGGCGGCTATGTCTGCGCCGTAGTAGAGCTCGAGGGAGAAAAGATCGCTGGTGTTGCGGAGCACGGAAAAGGCAAGCGCCTGTCTGCCATCGGCGATATCGGCTCGCCAGCCGGACAGCTCGTCTTCGCTCTCCGGAAGTTTTGCGGCAAAGGAGAGCAGCTGACCAAAGCTTTCACCTGTGAAATCGGACTTGCGGTTCTCATAGTCTATAAATTCGCCGAGTTCGAGCGAGTATTTTAGGAAATCCGCCCTTGTGAGCTGCGTACCGAACACTGTGCTGTAGCCGAGCTCCGGCGTCAGCAGCTCCGCCTCCGCAGTATCATAATTCAGCGTCCCCAGCTGGGAGACGACGTCGGCACGTCCAAATACAGCCACCGGGTAGAAGCCCGTGGGTATGCTGTACAGCGCTCCGTCGTGCTCCAGCGCCTCAAGGATGTTTGGCCAGAGATCGTCTCTGCCCGGACCGCCGTCCGTGTCCATGAGGGGATAGAGGTCCGTCAGCAGCCCGGAATCTGCATACTGCTCCGCCGGAAGCTGGGAGAGGTCTATGATGTCAGGCACCGTCCCGGCAATTATCTCTGTCGCGAGAGCGGTCACACCGCCGGACTGGGAGTAGTCCAGCATTGTTATCCTGATGTCGCTGTGCCGGCGGTTGAACTCTGCCACATCGTCCTTTACCGCGTCGGCGTCCAGCGTTGCAAATGTGAGCTGGGTGATCTCTCCGGATGCTGTCTTAGCAAGGCGCATCCAGGTCTGACCGTCGACGGGCAAAATGAACTCCTCACCGCCGAGGGCGACGAGACCGTTCCAGCTGTCGAGTCCCAGCTCGAGACCGTCGGCTATCCCGGTGAGGCCGTTGCTTTCAAAGTCGTAGCCGAGCAGCGCTGTGCCGCCAACCTCGCAGAGATACAGGTCAAAGTCCGCGCCATTGGATACGTCGAGATAACTGCCGTTGAGCGTCTGTTGCTCTCCCCAGCCGGAGCCCTCAAGTCGGCGGATGCGGGTTCCGGCATAGGTGCTGCCGGTGGCGCTGTTTCTCACGTCGGAGGAGTCGAGGAGTGCCGCTCCACCGTCGGCGAGGTTGGCAAGCGACGCATCCTGCGAGATACCGTCGAGCGAAGCGAGCACAGCTCCGCCTTTTCCGTCGAGAGCGAGCAGCCGCATATCCGCACCGGCGTAGAGAACATACAGCGTCCCGTCGCTGCCGCAGGCAAGCTCGTATGGATAACAGCCCGCGGTAATGTAAGACCCGTCGATGGAAAACCGCGCAAGTTCCGTGCCATCTCCGTCAAAGTGCAATAATTCAGGACTGCCGTCGTCGAGCGAGGCATAGCTGAGAGCCCAGAGCCCGCCGTCTTGGTCGGCGCAGCAAGTCCTCAGCCAGGAGCCGTTAAAGTCTGAAAGCATTCTCAGGCCGTTTCCGTCGAGCTCGGAGACGCTCAGAGTGGTCTTCGGATCGTCGATGCCGGCGGAGTAGTCCTCATATATGTAGAAGAGGAGGTCTCCTGAACGCAGAACATTGCAACCCTCTGCACCTGAGCCGAAATCGCTCAGCGCATACCTGAGCTCTCCCGGCTCCGGGCTGTCTGCCGCAACGGGATCAGGTGCGGATGTTATTGAATAACCCGGCTCTTCAACGGCACCGCAAGCGGACAGCAGCAGGCACAAGGTTAATAAAATGATACAATGCTTCTTTGCCATAGGAGACCTCCTCAAAACGTTAGGGATGATAATGGATGACTACTTTATGTTCGGCTTTCTGTTTGGTACACACATTAGTACAAACGCAATACCAGGTCCTCCAGAACATAAAAATCATACATGGCTTCCCAAGTGTTAGGGCCAACATCTCCGTCTGACGTAAGGCCCTCTGCCGCCTGAAATGCCCTCACTGCCGAATCCGTCTGCTGCCCATACTGCCCGTCAATGTCACCAGGGTGACAGTTGACGTTAGGATGGGCAGCACGGTAGTAAAACAGTATGTTCTGAACAATTCTGACATAATCTTCAGGATTGTTAGGATTATCTATACTAAGGATTACCGAGGCGTTAACGGTCACCGTTCCTGCGTCGATTGTTCTAAACGCATATGTTGCTGCACGAGTTTGAACAACGTCTGTGCCATCGTTGGATGCCATAGCCGGCAATGCCAGCAGACTAACTACCATGATGAGTGCCAATGTGAACGAAAGCTTTTTCATAGTTGCCCCTCCTTGTCGATGTAAATGTTTTTGATTTATCGTGTAAACAGAGAACAAATATACTAAACCATTGGAATCACTCCCCATCATTAAGCCTGACAGTGTTTTTGAGATGTGTAGTAATCACATGTATGTACAAACTCCTTAGCGCTCGTTTAATTCCTTACAATTATGTAGACGTTCCAAGCCAGCTAAGTGCAACAAGCCACAACGGTTTCGCTGCGGTTTGTTGGACTCTTTTGAGTTTGACGTCAAAACAGGAAAGTATTCGACGGAAAGGCCGGCGAGGCGCCGACGATAGGCTTTTCCATGCTGAGCTCGGAGCTCCGGCAGAGCGCCGATAAAGAGATCCAGATGGCGAAGGAGAGCTATTATATTCAATACCATCCCCATGCCGAGTGGGCTGAACACCTTCATATAGGAGCTTGAGAATGTAAAGGCCGACCGCTTTGTCCCGCAACTCTGGCTTAGTCTCCGAGGAGTCCGACGCCTTTTTTCGCGGGTGCGAGAACGGCCGAAGACACCGCCGCCGCCATCCAGTCAAGTGCGGAGATCTATGTGGCGCAGCAGGGCGCTTAGCGCGGCGACAATTGATAAAGGGCATGGACTGCTTTAAGCTCTCCATGCCCTTTTTCTTTTCATTTTCTGGTCATGCAACGGGTGGCGTGTAATACATTGCAGGCTTCGCGACAAAATGTCATATAGATCAGCTAATTGGAGGGTTACCATGGGAATACCGTTATTTAACTACGGAGAAGATGTCTTCATTCGCGGAGTTTTTGCGATAAGGGAAGCAAGGTGGCTACATATGGTGCCTACGACGAAGCGGACTAAACCTGGCAGAGCAAATATATTAGCAAAATGCAACAAGCCACAGTGCTTTTTAACTGCCGCTTGTTGCACTTTTTATATATAAAGCGTCAATACAGTTAAGAACGTAAAGCGCAAGTCAACAATGATTCAGAATACAAAGTGAACTGGAGGTGTAAGATACATTTTAAATTTGAGCATAGAAGATTTTTAAAAAAGAGAAAGGATGTGCCATATGAAACAAAGGAGACTTCTTTCCCTCTTGCTTATCATCATGCTGATAGTACTGAATATTACAGGAGCCTACGCAGACAACGACATTACAGCATCTCTTGAAGAAGCAGACCATAGCGTTGGACTAAATGCCTTCGATGATTCGTTTATACCTGACGGTTTTTTCGAGAATTCTACCAGCATAGTTCCGCTTGCAACGTATTATGAGTCTGAATCAAACAACACCATGGCCACCGCTGATACTATTTACAGTGGACAAGATATGAAAGGAAAAATAACGCCAAGTGGCGACGTCGATTTTTTCGTTCTCAGAAATGCGTCGGGAGGGACCATAAATTTTTGGATAGAAACAACGTCCTCATCTGCTACCCCCTATTACAATTATAGTGTGTATAACAGCGCCGGCACTCTTATAGGCGCGTCTAGCAATGCCCGTAAGCTCGTAGTATATGACCAAACCGGAGGCACTTACTATATCCGAGTTTCTAGCACGGTTTCTAGCAGCACCATTCAGTATACGGTCAGAGCAAAAGTTTATCCTTACACGGCGTATATTATGCAGGGTAATACCAAAGACGCATTGGACTGTGAGACTATATACTATGATTTGCAGGATAATAACTACTCATCTACAAGCATTGGATGGACACTTGGTAATACTGGACAGGCATATATAACGCCTGTAACTACCAGTGAGTTTGTAAATGCAAAAAATTATACAGTTGCCTATTACTCTGGACATGGCGCAAGAAGTCCTAATAACCCAACTATTAATGTGCGGACTAATAATTCTAGCACGGAAGTGTATATACCTGGGCAAACAGAAACCATATCAATTGCTTCTGCTTTGAATGTTGCAGGAACGCAATGGGCGACTACATGTGCTTGGCAAAAGAATGATCCAATACGCGTGCTAATCTTGGCATCTTGCTATCAGCTTGATTCGAATTGCATAAGCACATACGCTAAAATTATGAAAGCCTCCGGTATTAGAGCAATAGCCGGGTATCATGAACAGGCTCCCTCCTATGGTGACCACACTATTGCTGCAAGTTTTATAAATTTTGCTGAATCCGGCGAGAGCATTAAGAGCTCATGGCGGCAGGCTAACAACGGACAAAACTGGGCCGTGCTAGTATACGAAGATGGCGCTAACCAGTATTATCGGCTTCCTGGATTCCCTGGTAATACATATTCTGCTCCTTCAAGTTCAACTCCGATTTATCGATATGCTAACTTCATAGATAATACAGGAAATACTGGGCAGCCTGTGTCAACCAGCGCATCTAATGCTTCTGCTATACCAACGACTCTAGTATTTGAAGATATTTCAGAAAACGATACTGAAAATATACTTTATAGGGATTCTGTAGGGACCGCAGTTAATGAAAATGAGACCGTTCAGATAGCAGAGAACGAGGCAGAAGAGCGCATAACTGAAGCTGACCTTCAGAATGCTATATGTGTTGAATCTTCGGTGATTAAAGAGCTAGTGGATACTGAAATAGGCATTGTTGATGGCACAGCCACAACGATTGAAAAAGGATACACATACTACGATACCTATAATGGAATTAAGCTTAGAGACTCTTTCATCAGCATTAGCGTCGATGCTGATGGGATAACAGGAATAGTCGATAGTTGGAAAGAAAGAACCATTTCAGCAATCCCAGCCAGTATGGTGACCCGCGAAAATATGATTTCGGCTAGTGCAGCTTCCGAAGTTGCATTGCAGCATGCAGAATCCTTTAACTATGCTGATATAGAGCCGGAAGTAAATGGAGATTTATCCTATGTCCCTGTTGGTGACAATGTATACCAACTATGCTATGAACTAACTACCACTGACGGAATAGTCTTTATAAGTGTGCTTGACGGCGCTATTATTGAACCTGCGATTTAACGCATCGCGTTTGTATTCGGACGGCGGGTTTGCCGTCCGAGTACAAACACTTATTGTAGAGCAACTTTCATTATTAGCCAGGGCAAATAAGTAGATAATGAATCGGTAAAATGATTCTCTGCCATTTAAAAGAGGTATTTATTATATGAAAAGGCAAATTGCTCTGATTCTTTCAGCTCTCCTCTGCATACTTTCGGCCTGCGGGGGTATGGGGACTGACGCCCCAGAGCTCGACCTGCCCGAAGCCGACGTTATAGAGTCTGAACCTGTCGCCGCCCTGGGCGAATACAGCCTCACCGTGACGCAGACGGAGTTGCCCTGCGGGCTCGCCTCTCTCGCATCCGCCTGCGCGGCAGAGAACGGCGTGTACCTCGCCGGGGCGGGCGCTGATGGAGCGCCGATGCTCGGACTTTGGGCGGATGGGGTCTACGAGCCGCTCGACCTTTCTGACGGCATCACGGAAATCGAGTCTGTCTTTTTCGGTGACGCCCTGTCGGTGCTCGCACGAGCGGGCGACGCCATACAGATCCTGCACTATG